>Ga0115557_1001965_pt1 | contig 13967 bp, 10 predicted proteins | sample COGITO_mtgs_1104_FD_87280 | JGI IMG/M metagenome (GOLD analysis project Ga0115557, IMG submission 87280) | Pelagic marine microbial communities from North Sea - COGITO_mtgs_110421 | ecosystem: Environmental > Aquatic > Marine > Epipelagic | place: Germany:Helgoland, sampling site Kabeltonne...
CTCTCTTTGTCCTCTTTGCCTTCACCAAAACGAGAGGAAGGAGGCTTGATGTTTCTGTTGAATCTCTTTTGAAGAATCGAAAAATAAATTGATTTCAAAAAAACGGGTGGAACCGGCAAGGCGAAAAAACAGAAGAAAAGAAACTCGTGTAGAATGTCTCATTATCCTAAATGAAGACGACGCTCCTTCCCTCTCTCGCCTCCTCCTCCTCTTCTTCTTCTTCAAAGTCATCGTCATCATCTCGTACGTATCACCAGTGTTCTTGTGCGCTCGTCGTTTGTGCTGCTTTTCTCCGAGGAAGAGGACATCATCATCGTTATCGCAGACGACCATCGCAAACGGCGGCAACCAACGCCTCCTCCTCCTCTTCTTTGTCTTCTTCTTTTCGTTTTCGACGGAGCAATAAAACGAGGCGAGGGAGTCAAAACGACAGTAGTAGTAGCAGTAGCACCAACAGCAGTATGCTCGTGAACGATGATGTGGACGATCCGACCATCCGCCCAACCGCTGAAGAAGCCATCTCGTGGGCGTTTCAACACGGTTTAGTCGTCGCCACTGGGAAGGAGACGGCTGGACAAGTGTTTCACGCGCCAGTCGCGCTGTATCCGACTCCGTTTCCGAAAGATGTGTTTGAGTTTGCGAAAGAAATAACGCCAAAATTTGCGGAGTTGTACGATAAAGTCTCCGAGGACGACGCATTCATGCGAGAGACTTTGAGAGAAGCCGCGCTGAGCGACCCGGAGTTTACCGGGAGACTCTGGAAAATTTACGAGGCGTGCGGGAAACGCGGGAACGGGAGATTAGATAAAGAGCTAGGTATTTTACGGACGGATTATATGCTCGACACGCGATCGGGAATGCCTTTACAAGTCGAAGTGAACACAGTGAGCACGTCTTTTATGGGGTTAGGCTCGAAAGTGACGCTGTTGCATCAGCATTTAGCGGAGTATACGAAAGGGAACATCGATGACGATATGAAGTTGAAGAAAGAAAACATGCCGACGAACGACTCGCTCAATCAAGCGGCGAAAACCCTTTGCGAAGGTTGGAAGTGCATGGAATGCGAGAACGCTAGTATTTTAATGGTTGTTCAGGAAGGGGAAACGAACATATTCGATCAAAGATTGATATCTCAGAAAGTATTCGAAACAATCGGGGTGAAGACGATTCGTAAGACGCTTCGGGAAATCAACGAAAGCGGTAGATTAGATCTGAAAACAAACCTCTTCTCCATCGATGGTCAGTTATGTAGCGTCATATACTTTCGCGCTGGCTACTCACCGAGCGATTTTCCAAGTGAAGCGCAATGGGAAGCGAAGATGTTGTTGGAGAAATCGAGCTCTTTGAAGTCGCCTTCGGTGGCCATGCACCTGGCCGGTTCGAAGAAGATTCAACAAGCTTTAGCGGAAGAAGGCGTGCTCGAAAAGTTTATGCCAAACGATGCGACCGAGATGCGAAAAGTGTTTGCCGGTTTGTATTCTTTCGAAGGCGAAAAAAACATGCAAAAAACAATCCAACTAGGATTATCTAACCCGGCGGATTACGTGTTAAAGCCACAACGCGAAGGTGGCGGGAACAACTTGTACGGAAAAGAACTGAAAGAAAAATTAGAAAACGATACGAAAGATTTACCGGCGTACATCTTGATGCAAAGAATATTTCCTCCCAGTCATCAAGTGACCATGTTGAGGAAAGGTTTAGCGCACGAAATCGAAAGCTTGAGCGAGTTGGGAATTTACGGTTCGTATTTGCGCAAAGGCGACGTGAATAGTAATACCGCACGAGTCATGAACGAACATGGCGGGAGCTTGTTGAGAACGAAAGCGGCTTCGAGCGACGAAGGTGGCGTTGCGGCTGGCTACGCCGTTTTAGATAGTCCCTATTTAGTGTAAATGATTTGTAAACGAAACTGAATGATATTATGTGCCATGCAAAAAACGTAAATGCAGGAAAAATTTTCTTCAATAATTCGTCCTCCCGTTGTTATTATGCCCATCGCGGGAGGCGGAACGGCAGACGTCTGGGGCGACGACGACGACAACGACGACGACGATAATAATATTGGAGAAGAAGAGAAAGCGAACAATAAGTTCAATCTTCTCCAGCAAGAGTCAGAGACTCGACGAGAGAGGTTTTTCAACGCCGGTTATCGAGACGGTTTAGACGTCGGGAGAACCGCCACGGTGCAAAAAGGATTCAACGAAGGATATAAAACTGGTTTCAAAGAAGGGTTCGAGTTTGGACGAGTCAGAGGCGCAATAAGATCGCTAAAGATATTCAACAGTGGAAAAACGACGAAAGATGATGATTCGTTAATATCAAAGCACGGGATAGTTGGATTGTCCAGCACAGAAGCGAGAAGGTTACTATTCGCACACAGGACGAAAAGCGAGGACGACGAAGAAGAAAATGTGGAGGTGCATCCAATGTTAACGCGTGAAGCTCTAGAGACGCTGAAGAAGCGATTGCTAGAGGAAGAAAATGTAAAGCTTTAGAATTAGAATATAGAATAGCACTTGTTTGTACAACACGTTTGTCATCAGAGTCGATGGTATAAAAACTTGTCTAAGCGTCTACCAAACGCGAAAGCGACTGTATCAAGTGTCGCAAGTTAGCTCGAGTGCTCGGGTCACCAGAGACGCTCGAAATGTCTCCGGATACTTTTTCTACGTGTTGCAAAGTCTTTGTCAAAGTCGAGATGGATTGTCTCAACATGTCTTGATTTTCCTCGGTTAAAATCGTTTGTCGCAACTCTCGAATATCTTGCACCGTAGCCGACGCATGTCCCGCTAATAGCTCGATCGTTTCCAATGTACCCTGGTCTTTGACACCTTGCATCATCGGTCGAAGCTCTCTGGCAATCAAAGCAGCTTCGGTTAATAACGGTTCTAAAACCTGCATCAAATCTTGAGCCCCATCCGTGACTTGAAACATCTTTCGAATTCCATCCTGTTGTTCCATCTCTTTCGCTAAGCGCGTGCAAATGCCAACTAAATCATCCATAGAAACCCCCGGTCTCCCTTCAATTCGTCCTCGATCGCACACGATAACACCTTCCCCTTCACACCCGGCATCTAACGGACCCCATTGCGCTTGCGGGATGGGTAATTTCGGGGTAATATCAATAATAGTCTCTGCGATTAATCCTGACTGATTCGCATCAATCGTCGAATTTCTTGGAATCGGCACTTTCTTATCGTCCATTTCCACCAAAACCGTCACTTTATCCAAAGCTGGTTGCACAGATAACACCGTTCCCGCTTTCACGCCTCTGATTCTTACGTTCGTCCCGCATTGAATCCCGCACGCGAGTGGGAATTCAATAAACGCTTGGTAAGAGTTCTTCCTGGCGTTGTTAAAGATGCCGACAATCCATCCGGCGATCAAAGCACCCAACAGTGCCCCTCCAACGATGAACAAACCTACACCACCTTCCATAATTCGCGTTCTACCAAAGCCAAAATCTTGCAACGGCTTTGCCAATCTGTTCCATAAAGCCCCAAAAATCTTCATCGGCGGTCCGAGGAAGAGATTGAAAGCTGCATTCCCTTTAAAAATGTCGTTGTTGTTGTTGTTGTTGTTCTCGTCCGAAGCTGCGTACGCGGAGAAGTTATTCGTCGTCGCTCTCGTGACAACTTTCTTGCTAAACACGGAATTCGTGTAGGACCCGGTGCCCCACCAGTTCTTCTTGCCGTACCTTTGTGCTGCTGTCTTCTTTCTTTCTTCTCTGTTGCTGGACGTTTGATCGTTCTCGTTACTACTGTTCAACGAATAATAATTAAGACTACTGCTGCTACTATTATCGTTGCGGACGCCAACGATGACCCCTGATCCTCTGCTCTTCGTAGTAGTATTATTATTTCTCCTTTGATGTTGTTGCTGCAACGCTTCTACCAGTTGTTGTTGTTGTTGTTGTTGTTGTTGTTGTTGTCGTCGTCCACTTTCTCTCTTTGAACGGGAGAAGGAGGAGAGAGATACGCAACGACGACGAAAGATTTTAGTACTACTAGTATCATCACGTCTGGTGGAGAACACGCGCGTCCTCGTCGTTGCTCCTCGTCCTCCTCCTCTCAACGAAGAGGAGCACGAGGAGGATTCGGAGAACGACGACGATCGCATGCGAAGCGCATGAGCGTTTAACAACGCTGTAAAGGCTGACATTTGGATTTTATGAGGGAAGATTCAAACGTAAAAGTACTTATTTTGATGGACACCCGAGCGGAAAACGAGCCCACGAAAGGGAAAATAATAAGTTTTTCTTTCTCTCGTCCGAATCATGACAACTACTACTTTATTCAAAACATATCTCCTCTCTCCTTAAAAAGTGCATTTGACGGTAAGTATTTTACCGCGACGTGTTCTTCGTGTCGTTCTTGTTGTCCCGAGGATGAATATGTTCGCTTCCCCGCTTTAATCTTTTTCGGCGGTCGCTGCGAATGTAACGTCGGCTTCTCGCCCCACTTTTCGTGGATTTTATCCAAGTTGACTTTTTGGTTCAACAAGTTGGAATCTAGGTTCGCCAAGTGAGAGGTATCTGGAATGCCGGCTAATCTTTTCATCATCGTAGACTTGAACAAAGTCGCCTGGAAGAGCGAATACGAGTTGCTCGTGATCCAGTAACAAAACACGCCTTGAGTAAAGTTCCACGTCATCGGCACTAAAGCTAAGGCTAATCCTCGGAGTGCCCACTTCATGGTCAGGCCTTGTTGATTGTTGTTCATACCTTCTACGGCACCTAACTCGACCGAGGCTAAAAATAAAGCGGACGTCAACAGAGGCATCATCATGGTTGGATCCGCGGCGGATAAATCGGTGAACCAAAACGCACCCCCGTCTTTGAAGGATCCAATCCCGTCCGCCATTCTCGAGATGGCAAAGTAGAAGGACACGAACAACGGTGCTGAAACTAACAAAGGTGCTAACGATTTCACCGGATGACACTCGTATTTTTTCCATATAGCCGTCACCTCGCTCAAATGTCTCTGCGCCGCCTCGGGGTCGTTTTGCGCTTGCGTTTGCTTCGCGCGTTCTTGAAGTCGCTCCATTTCCGGTCGCGCCAACTGCATCCGCGCCGTATTTCGCATTTGCATCACGGTAAATGGTAGTGTTAATGTTCTCATAACTACAGTCGCAGCGGCAATCGCTTGGTACCACTCTAATCCACTCACGAGATGAAAGTATTCCATGACGTACATCAAACCGGCGGTGGTGTACCACGACTCCCCCGCTATTTGCGCGACTTCGCCGACAAGTTCTGTTCCTGGAGGAAGAGTAGTATTGCTGCTAAGATCTGTTACTATTGATGACACAGAGTCTCCTCCTTCATCGCCACTACTATTACTACTCGTGCCGTCTTCGAGCTCATTCGTTGCCGAAGAAGAAGAAGAAGGACTTTCGTTCTTGTTGTTACTCCAAAACGCATATCCACGCACTTGACTCGTCAACAAGGAGGAGGATGTTCTCGTGCTGCCACTTCTATTCATAAATCTGTTTTTGTTATTAAAGCTACTGTTGTTGTGTTGTCGTCGTTGTACTATTCTCTGTCGTTGGTGTTGATATCGTCTGCTTACCTCTTCTCTCACCACTTCTTCGTTTATTGATGATGATGAGAAAAGACGACGCCGCATTTGGTCTCCTCCTCCTTCGCCTCCTCCTCCTCCGAAAGAAGAAGAAGAAGAAGAACTCGTCGTGCGACCACCACCATCGAAAGGGACAGCAGAAACGAGCGATCGAATGAACAACGAGTCTGTGATGATGTGACTACTCGATGATGATGATGTTGTTGTTATTGCTGAGAGTGTTCGTCGAAGTCCTCCTCCCATGCTTCTTCGTATACAAACGACTTGAACGAGAACTACTGAGGACAGGAGGAGTCCTTTCTCTGTTTTCGTGCTTCCTTGCCTCTTCTCTCTCTCAAAATTTTTTGAGGAGCCGCTCTGTGACCTGAATTTCGAACACCACAACACCAAAAAATTCTTTCTTTCCGTTTGTGGCTTAAACACACGAACAATCTGCATTAGTTGGCCACGCGACTATATCACACATTATATTTATTGCGCGTGCTGCCTTTTCGCGTAACGTATTATTTAATATATAGTATTATTCGAATTGCGCACGTCTCATACCACCGATAGTACAGAGAATTGATCTCGCTCGAAACGCGTGTCTACGACTCTCTTCTCTCTTCTTTCTCTCCGTCTTTGGGGCGTAATCATCATCCTCAAAAGGCCGCGTGTGGGTGTTTCCCCGACTCTTCGAGAATTTCTTTCTTTCTTTCTTTCCGATCGAGAGTAATACTTTAAAAGAAGAAGAAGAAAAGGAGAACAAACATGTCGCCGACGAAGAAGCCGTACAACGACATCGAGTCCGGCAGCTCTGGTGATGGAACGAAACCGTTGTTAACCGCGGGAAAATCAGGTCCAGAGTCGCAATACGGCACCAATAAGTCGGACACCGGAAGCGATTCTGGCGAGGAGAATAATAACAATATGAGTAGTATGACGACGAACGATCAGTATTACATGGGTGTGGACAGAGAGACTCTGTTCAACACTCCCGAGGACGGTTTAACCGAACTCGAAGCGGAGAGACGCTTGCAGTTGTTCGGTTTGAACGAACTCTCCAGGAAAGAAGAAAACGTCTGGGTGAAACTGGCTTTGGAATTTGTCCAGCCGATGCCGTTGATGATTTGGGCCGCGATTCTTATCGAAAGTTTAGAAGCGTACGTGCACAGTTCGCCCGACGACGTGGTCGACGTCCTTGTGCTGGTTGTTTTGCAGTTACTGAACGTTTTGGTCGGCTTTATCGAGGAGTTAAAGGCTGGTGATTCCATCGCAGCTCTGAGAGATTCGTTGAAACCAGAAGCGATCGTTAAGAGAGAAAATAAAATATACACCATCAACGCGACTTTGTTAGTCCCGGGGGATGTGATCGCGTTAGGTGCCGGTGGAGCTATTCCAGCTGACTGCAAATTACGAGAAGGTAAACCGATTCAAGTCGACCAAGCCGCTTTGACCGGGGAAAGTTTACCGGTGGCTATGTTTGAAGGCTCCGAAGCGAAGATGGGGTCAACGGTCACGCGCGGTGAAATCGAAGCTACGGTTACCGCGACCGGGTCGCAAACGTTCTTCGGTAAAACTGCGGATTTAGTCCAAGGTGTAGACGAGCTCGGGCACTTTGAAAAAGTGTTGAGAGAAATCATGTACATCTTGGTTGCGTTGGGCGTGTTTATTTGCGCATTGGTGTTTATTTACTTGAACATGATCGGTGTCGATTTCTGGCAAACGCTCGCGTTCAACGTCGTTCTTTTAGTCGCTTCGATTCCAATCGCGTTGAGAGTAGTCTGTACGACGACGTTGGCGTTGGGATGCCATGAACTAGCCGCGGAGAAGGCAATCGTAGCTCGCCTTTCCTCCGTGGAAGAACTCGCGGGTATGACCATCTTGTGCTCGGACAAGACTGGAACTTTGACGTTGAACAAGATGATGCTGCAAGAGTATTTGCCAACGTTCGTGCCGGATGTTACGAGAGAAGAAGTGTTGAAATTGGCCGCTTTGGCGGCGAAATGGTGGGAGCCGGCGAAGGATGCGTTGGATACTTTGGTGTTGAACTCGGTCGATCGCGTCGAGTTGGACCCGTACGAGCACACCGATTACGTTCCGTTTGATCCAATCATCAAGAGAACCGAAGCGACTGTGAAGAATGAAACCACCGGTGAGAAGTTTGTCGTCACTAAAGGTGCTCCTCACGTGCTTTTGGAGATGAGTGTAAACAAAGATAAAATCGGTAAAGAAGTTGAAGAAAAAGTATTAGAGCTCGCGCACAGAGGTATTCGATCCTTGGCCGTTGCAAGAACGAAAAATGGCGACATCACTGAACGGAAATTTGAATTCATCGGTATTCTTACCTTTTTGGACCCGCCTCGTCCGGATACCAAACATACCATCGATTGCGCGAATGACTTTGGTGTCACGGTGAAAATGATCACTGGAGATCACCGTGCGATTGCGGTTGAGACGTGCCGCACGTTAGGTATGGGAACGAATGTTTTAGGTGCTGAGAAGCTTCCTTTGCTTACGGCTCAGGATCTCGAGGCGTCGACGACGTTGGGCAGAGACTACGGGGAGATGTGCCGCCAAGCAGATGGTTTCGCCCAAGTCTTCCCGGAGCACAAATATCTCATCGTTGAGGCGTTACGTCAACAAGGTTACTTGGTTGGCATGACTGGTGATGGTGTGAACGATGCGCCGGCGTTAAAACGGTCTGATGTCGGTATCGCCGTTCAAGGGGCGACTTCTGCAGCGCAAGCTGCCGCCGATATTGTCTTGACGCAACCGGGTTTGAGCACTATCGTCACCGCCATCGTGACCTCAAGGAAGATCTTCCAGAGAATGAAGAACTTTGTGATTTACCGCGTCGCGTGTACTGAACAGCTGTTGTTCTTCTTTTTCATCTCGTGCATCTTCTATCATCCGAACGAGTACAACGCGGATTGGCCGTCGTACTTTGCGATCCCAGTTATCGCTTTGGTTACCATCACCATCTTGAATGACGGCACCATTATTTCGGTCGCGTACGATCACGTCGATGCTTCCATAAAGCCAGAGAAGTGGGATCTGAATATTTTATATATTGTCTCTTCCGCTATTGGCATGGTTGCTTTGATTGGTTCGATCGTATTGTTGGAGTTATCATTGGATTCGCAATCGCCGGATGGCCTGTGGCGATCCATGGGATTACCAGTCATGACATACGGAGAGATCCAAACGCTCATGTACTTGAAAATCTCGCTTTCGGATTACTTCTCCGTGTTCAACTCGAGAACGAAAGGTTGGATGTGGTCGAGAATGCCGTCGATCGTTTTAGTTGGCGCGTTTATTCTCGCTACTACGTGTTCTACGTTTTTGGCCGTCTATTGGCCATTCGGAAATGGGATGCAAGGCATCGAGTGGGATTTAGCCGTGTACTGTTGGTTGTACGTAATCATGTGGGCATTTATTCAAGATGCCGCTAAGGTTGTGACATACAAGGTGTTGCAATCTATTGGATGGGTTGAGTCCGTCAAGGTGATTGATGAGAAGGCTTTGAAGAGAGGGAGAGATGCAGTTCTCGGCGCGCTATAAGGGAAAGAATGGATGGACAATTCATATATTACCATATTTATTCATCATGCATAGTAGAATTAGAGGGAGAGAAGATATTGTTATACAATTATTATTTATAAACCGTGTCATCAGCTTATTTTCTATTACAAATCTAATTTTGTTGTTCTTGCGCAGCTTTCTTCGGCGTGGCCACTTTTCTTACTTCTTCGCCTGGTTTCAACTCGACCGTACTCCCTCGCACACGCACGTGACATCGAAAGTAACTACAAGAAGGTTGAATCATACACGCTGCAGAACTTGCCGCGGGTGCATCCGCGCCAACAACGTACAATGCATGATAAAACGCCGCGAAGAACTGAAGGATATCGTCCCCGTCTGCGCCGGCCGATATGAAGTTGTCTGGATCTTCGTTTGAAGGAGCCACGATTGCTTTCGCTCCGGCATCTAACAAAGCTTCCAGCAAGTCTGCGCCAATAGAAGCTTGACTGACGATAATTTTATCCTTCCACATGCCAATAAGTTTACTCGCCGTGTAATCTGACAAATACTCCAGAGGAATAGTTCTTTTGAAGAGATACGCGCCAAGTTGCCCGTCGTTGGAATCTGCCTGCAAGTGCTTTCCTATGAACGTGTGCAAAACACCTTCCACCTCGACTGAAGGTACAGAGGAACACATTTCATACAGAGAGGTGAACTTTTGCGATTGCTTTGATGGATATTTCGCACACTCTATGAACAAATTTGCCACAGCTGAAGGCTCTGCTATGGCCGTAATATCGTGTTGCCAACGCAACACGATGCCCTCCAAATCTGAAACGCAGTTCAAGTGAATGACACCTGCGTTTGCGCCAATCCTTCTAAACTGCGCGTTGAGATTCTCAATTGCTACGTTGGCATCGTCCAAAAGTTCTTCCTCTCCTCCCGTCTTGTTTCTGTTACTACCGCTACTACCGTTTCTGCTTCTAATAGTATTATTATCCTCCGCGTGGGCGTGACTGTTATCGTTGTTGTTACTTTTCTTACTCGTGGCTCCGTTTTTCCCAAAAGAGAATCCGGTATTATCAGGATTGTAACTCGAAGATGTATCAATACGAGCGAATGGAATGGACCGCAAAGCGCAAAACTCTTCCACGATATCAGTTTTCGCAGCGAATTCGTTCTCGTATCTCTGCGCCTCGATGACTAAAACTCCTTTCTTAGAGCCGAGTCCAGTAGCGATCACAGCTGCTATTTCTTCGTCCAAAGCGTCCGGCTGCAACAACTGACACAGTTCCCCGAATCGCTCGTTTTCAGATTTCACGTACTCATCCGTTGCTTCTCTCAGTCGCTTCAGCGCTTGCTTATCGATTTCGTCTAAATCTATATCACACCTCGAATCGACAGGGTTGAAACGGAAGTATTTCGTCTCTGGAATCAAAGGTAAAAGCGTTCCCAACGCCTCATCTACTCTCTCTACATTACAAGAGGATTCGAGCATAACTTCAGAAGCGTCGATTAGTCTGTGGAAAGATGAAGCATCTTTTCGTTTAACCCGCGGAACCTCTCCAGTTCCGACGGAAACCACGCACTCAATCTGTCGGTCTGGCCACAAGCGTCTCGCCTCCATGATGCCCATCATCGCTGGGTTGTTACAGGTGACGGCGCCGTCTTGCCATTTCTCATCACCTAACGAAAAATCGGCTAAATAATACGGGGCAGCGCTCGAAGCCCTCAAACAGTGCCACATCAAGTGTTTGCAGGAACCTGGCATCGCATATCTCCCATGGTTTTCATCCTCGGCGGTTTCCGGGTACTGGTAGTTTCGGAAGATGTATGGAGACGAAGGATATTTAGACACGATGGTACCGACAACGAAAACTTTTGGACCGCCTCTTAAAGACGATTCGATGAATGACTCTTGTTTACCGTCCATTTCAGATTCTTGTTGGAGTAAACTTTCGAACACGTTCGCGTCGTGCTTCGAACCGTGCACCGCGACTCTCCATTTCTGCTGCCCGTCCCGATATAAGTTATCGAACCGGTCTTTCCACGAAGTCTCTCCATCTTGTCTATCTTTCGGCTTTGAGAATATTCTGGTTCCTAATTCTGTGTAGATTTCATCGCATCGTTTTAAGTCGTGTTTCCGAACTCCCACAGCGCATGCCTTGTGTTTCAGAAGAAAAGTTAGTCACAGTTTTCCAAAAAGGACTCGTCGGTGAAAAGAACAGAACAGGAACGGACGAAAAGGAAGAAAAATACAAAAATAGAAAACCAAGAAAAAAAATTATTTTCATCAAACGCGCGTGTACGCGCGATATTTTGCCTAATTTAGCATCACTTACCAGTATACCTCCCGTACTCGTACCGCAGATCAAGTCAAATAGCTCATGAATTGGTTTACCCGTGCCCTCCTGAGACCGATTGCAAAATTGTCAGAATGGTTTCATACAGCGGTGCTTTGACCGAAAACGTGATGATGATAAAGAAAAATTATTCGTACCTCGATACGTTGTAACATTTGCACCGTTGAAATACCGCGCATGCCTCCTCCATCCATACACAAGATTCTCACGCCTTTACAAACAATCGGACGCCGATTGATAGCTTGTCTGACGATTTCATTCTCACCGAAAATAGCCAAAGCTCGAGTTGCATATTTTTTAATTAATTCTGTATTTTCATTTTCTGGGAAGCTCAGCGCTAATTCTGCAAGCAAACTCCGTATGCCTCTCATCTTTAACATTGCGCGTCTATTAATTGATTCAAAGCCCAAATTTCCCAGGGCTAGTAGTCCAGAAGATTTTAATTCGGAATTATCGCTCTAAAAAAATAAATAAAATTTCAAATTATTTTCGGGGAAGTCATATTTATAGAAGAACTGTACCTTAATTATATCGATGAGTAAATTAATTAATGTTTCATCGTAAATACTCTGTTTTTTTGGTGGGGAAAAGATAGATTTGGTTAGAATATACGTTCACAAAGTAATTAATTAAAAACAAAAATTTAAAAAATGAATAAAAAATGCACACCTTTGACAATTTTCCCGAAGAAAATGCTAGGGATGCCAGAATATTACAACCGCATATTTGAACGGCAGAATTAGTATCCTGTTGATGTGAATAGGGAAAGAAAGAATTAAAAGTTAATTTTTGTTCCTTCAATAAAAGTAGTACTTTTCCTCAAAAGTGAAGGTGAAAAGGAGAGGAAACGATGAGGAGCAATGAAGAGAAGAAACCACGACTTACCGCCATCAAACTTTGTATTCTTTGCGATACTTTTGAATCGATGAGTTTTTGCGCGATATCGGGAAGTTGACTTGTAGCGGCGATGATGTGCGTCGCTTCGCGAATGACGTTCACGTCCGAAGTCAAGAGCATCGTGAGCATTTGCTGCAGAGCGCCTTCCGTGGCGCCAATTTCGACACAGTTCGAGGGATCTTCTTGCGCAATCTTCGCCAAAGCGGTGGCGATAAGCAAATGTTGACAACTCGAGTGTCTGAACACGAGAGTAAAAAAAGCCGAAAACGCTTTGCCTTTCTGCGCAGCTTTCCCCGAAATCGCCTGGGGAATGTAACTCGACGTCGTGTCTCCGATTTGCACGTCCACGTCGGTTAAGTCGTCGTTCGCGCTTACAACGACGTTTACTAAGGACAAACACCTCAAAGATTTACAGTGATGCATTTCCGGTAAATACTCAACTGGATTGCCGTATAAATGAAACGTGTGCACTTTCGACAACGCTTTCATATCCATCACCGGTTTCGTCAGTTTGTTTCCTTTTAAAGAAATCACTCGGAGCATTTTGTTCTCTCTTAAATCCGTTCGTATTTTCGTCAGTTGGTTGTTGTCGCAGTGCAACTCTCTCAGACTTTTCAAGTTTACTAGACTCGGTAAATCGATCAGTTTATTTTCGTTCAGCTTCAACACTTCCAAGCGAGGGAAGAACTGGGTGATTTCCACCGGCAACTCTGTCAACTGCGCGTTGGAGAGATCGATCGAAACGACGTTCTTGAACCTTTCTCGAATGTCGCCTAATATTCTAACCACACCTTCGCCTAAAACTAACTCCTCGATGGAATCTAAATCGCACCCTTTCAACAGAGAATACAATCCTTCACACAGCGTCGTCGTTCCCGTGTTGTTCTGTCTCGTCAAGCGAAAGACTTTTGGCGTCGGTTTATACGGTTCAATCGTCAATCGAACTTTCACTTTGACGACGTCGTAACCGCCTTGTAAGCACAACAATTGCGCTTTCACCACGTCTCCTTGTTCTTTAAACGGTAAGCTCATCTGCCCGTCGGCTATTTTGTCCAAAATCTCCTCGTGGTCTCGGTCTGAATTATATTCCACGTTCACTTCGTGGGATTGTATCTTTACTTCTTTCGAATGTTGTTGTTGTTGTTGTTGTTGTTTAGTAGGTTGTTTATCAGTCGTCGTCGTCGTGATGACTTCTTCTTCTTCTTCTCTGTATCCGAACGATAAGTTGAATACATCCGGCGTTCGGCCCATGGTGAGAGAGCGAAACATGTTTGTGCGACCGAGGACGAGTGTTTAGTATATTAGTAGTATACTCTTTTGGTGTTCGTTGGTTCTTTGGAAATGAAGGCAACCAACCAACTTTTTTTTGGATGAAGGAAAATAATAGAGGCGCAAAAAAAGGAGGGGAACAGATTTCTTCTTCTTTTCAGCCAAAAAAAAACTTCACTGCGACGAAAAAAATAACACAATATAAACATGATGATGATTATGAGAAGAGATAGAAGTTATTACAACCAACACGTTTTGTAGAAGAGAAGAGAAAGGGCGGAGAAGAAGAAGATATATTTGACTTTTAACTTCTTTAACTTCTTCTTGTATACATCTACACGTGAGAAAGATGTCC
>Ga0115557_1001966_pt1 | contig 13956 bp, 10 predicted proteins | sample COGITO_mtgs_1104_FD_87280 | JGI IMG/M metagenome (GOLD analysis project Ga0115557, IMG submission 87280) | Pelagic marine microbial communities from North Sea - COGITO_mtgs_110421 | ecosystem: Environmental > Aquatic > Marine > Epipelagic | place: Germany:Helgoland, sampling site Kabeltonne...
AAAGCGCTCGGTGTGCGTCACCTTCAAACTTCGTTCGGACGATATCTTCGATCTTCTTTTCCTCCTCTTTCTCTTCTTCTTCTGATTCTGATTCTTCTTCTTCTTCTTCGTTTGAAGAAGAATCGTCGAAGCGTTTTCGACTTTTGCGCTTCGCCTTCCCGGCTGCCGATCGAGGCATGGTGGTCTTCGCCTCTTTTGAGGACAAAAAGTGCCACATTTTCGCCGTCATTCTGCGGAGAAAAACAACCGCGCAAACAACAACAACAACCTCTGCGTAAAAACGACGAGATGAAAACGACGACGACGAGTGCGACGACGAGAATTCCTCGAAACGGACGCCGTATTTTTCGCTCTCGTCGTCCGGCTCGCGTGGGGGTGGTTTTGGTGGTGAAAAACAAATCACAATCCGGGGAAGCCGCCGAAAACGCCCCCAAAGCATCCGGAGTGGACCGAAGTTTAAACCCGCGCGTGCGAGACCTGAACGAGTCGAAAACAGTCGCCTTGACGGATTTAGCGAGAACGCTGAAAGAGCGAGGCGAAGACGTCATCGGCTTAGCGGCTGGGGAACCGGATTTTGAGACGCCGGACGTGTGCGCGAAAGCAGGCATCCGAGCGATTGAGTGTGGGAAGACGAAGTATTCGCCGAATCCGGGGACGGTACCGTTACGCGCGGCGATATGCGAGAAATTGAAACGAGAGAACGGGGTGGAGTACAAGCCGAATGAGATTGTGATTTCAAACGGGGCGAAGCAAAGCGTGACGCAAGCGGTGTTGACGTGTTGCGGCCCGGGAGACGAAGTCATCGTGCCGGCGCCGTATTGGGTGAGTTATCCGGAAATGGTCACGTTATCTGGAGCGGAGAAAGTCATCTTGAAGACGGACATTAAGAGCAATTTTTTAATCACGCCGGAACAGTTGGAAAAAGCAATCACGCCGAAATCGAGAATGTTGATTTTGTGTTCGCCGTCCAATCCGAGCGGAGCGGTGTATTCCAGAGAGACGCTGGAGAAGATTTGTGAGATTGTGACGAAACATCCGAGGCTGTTAGTTTTGTGGGACGAGATTTACGAACACATAATTTACGCCCCGAACGAACACGTCTCCGCGGCGTCGTTTCCGAACATGTGGGAAAGAACGATAGTGGTGAATGGATTCTCGAAGTCGTTCGCGATGACGGGGTGGAGGTTAGGGTATAGCGCGGCGCCGGAATACTTTTCGAAAGCGTTCAACATGTTGCAATCGCAATTGACGTCAGGTCCGAGCTCGATTGCACAGGAAGCTGCTTTAGCCGGGTACGTAGAATTGGGCGACAAAGGCGGCGCGCCCGTGGAACTCATGCGTAAAAAGTTTCAAGAGCGAAGAGATTACGTGATTGAGCGATTGCGCAAAATCGACGGCGTAGCGATTGAGACGCCCGGAGGTGCTTTTTATGCCTTTCCCGACGTCACGAAACTTTGCGGCGGCGATAAGGGCGGATTTGTCGAAGGGTTCGGCCCGGTCAAAGGCTCGGACGAGATGTGTAGGTATTTATTGCAAGAGGCGAGGGTAGCGTTAGTTCCGGGGAGCGCGTTTGGCGTGGACGAGTGCATAAGAATATCGTACGCGGCGAGCGACGAGACTTTGGAGAAGGCGCTGGATAGAATTACGGAAGCGTTAGATCCGAAAAAGTTTAAAAGGAGCGGTAGTTGGTAGCGAAACAGTGCTTTTTTTCTCAGAATAGTGCACACGCGTCATAGTTTAGCAAGGATGAGAAGGAATTTTTATTCTTCGCGCGTCGTGTGTTTTGCGCTCGCGCTCGCGTTTAAAATACAGCATTTTTAAACATCTTCTTCTCAAAACTAATCGCTTCTCTCTCGCATTAATATAAACTTGCTCCCTTTCTGTCCGACGCTGACTCTTAACTCTTCATCCAAATACGTCGTTTGAAACCACCCTTTCGTTTGTCCCGGCCTCACGCTTTCGATGAAATCAAAATTAACGGGATACGGCAACTTCAACTCCCCTCGATTGACGTCAAAATACCCGTTCGAAAATCGGTAAAAAAAGGATTGCTCGTCTCTCACGCCTTCAATGTCTGCTTCGATGATCAGCTCCACGTCTTTCCTTTCGCCGTTGAACTCAAACGTAAATTTGGCCACGTTTTGCCACTTCGCGTTCGGCGCCTCCTTCGGATCTTCCAACACCTGATACACGTTCTCCACCGTCGACGTGTTCCCCAACACCAGCGATTGCACTGGACTCGGACCTTTCTCGAACAAATATCTCTGCCAACTCTTCACGTCGAAAAATTCAACCACGTCCACGTCTTCTTTATACGTGCAAAGCAGTTTCCATCGCCCGCAGAGCAACTCGGTTCGCTCGATCGTGTTCTCGTCAACCATCGTTTGCTCCAACCGAGCGACGACCGATTGGAGTTTCGTTTTATCCAAACCTTTCGCCATCCGTTTTTTGCGTTGTTTTTGTCGTCGTTGGTTCCTTTCGTCGTCGTTTCTCTCGTCGTTCGAGGAAGAGGACGAGGAGGCGATCCCGAACACGTCGAACAGTTCTCTCTTGAGCATTTCTTTCGTCGTCGCATCGTCCGTGGACTTTGCACTCGAGGAGGAGGCGGACGCGTGCGAATTCGCGCGAGAACGATTTGTCCTCCTCGCATAATTTCGCGCTCCGTGCACCTTACGCGACGTTTTGCACGAAAACCTCGGATCGACGAGAACGTCAAAGAGGACAGAAGCGTTGGGTGTCATTGTAAAAGTGCGGACGTTTTCCCCTAAAATCTTCATTTCAATCCGGTTAAGAAGAAGAAGAAGAAGAAGACAAAGAGGAGCGAACGGGATACGCGCGCCTACTTTCTTTCTCTCTCTCTCTCGAAAGGCAGTTTGGTGGTGGTCGTTTGCGCTTTGCGAGACGCGAGAGAGAGAGAGAGACAAAAGCAGTCGGTGTTCGTTCTTTCCCTAACGAACATTTTTAAAGCGCTTCTCGCGGTATAAAGTCACAGAACGTCGCGTTCGTATTCGCGACTTTTACTCGTTTTGAAGGAACGAAGACATACAGAAGAGAGAAGCGAAGAGCACGAGAAAGAACGCTTCTGAAAATGTCCACACTTGGGCCTCGACTGCACGCGATCGCGCTGAAAGCTTTAGAGTTCCCGCGAATTCTCTCCCCAAGCTTTACGAAAGATGTGTGCGTGGCCTCGGTGTACAATTCCGAGACATCGAGAGAGTATCGAGAGCTCGTCTTGTGGCTGGAAAATACCAAAATACGCAAACTGAAACGCGAGGGAGGGGAGAGAGAAAAATTGCTCAGCGAGACTCTGGAGGACGAGGCGTGGTCGAAAAATTACGAGGCGTATTTGAAGGCGTGCGCATGCGACGAGGCGCACTTGACGTGCGCGGAGAGTAAGATTGATTTTTTAATCAACTTGGCGTTAGCGGAGGAGTATCGGGACAGATTTGATATCGCGGAGGAGGAGGAGGAAAAGGAGGAGGAGGAGGAAAAGGAGGGAGAGGATGCTGCTGCTGATGATAATGAGCGAGAACAAGAGAGAGCGAGAACGCCGACGGAGAAGATGCGAGGGATGGGGATCGATAAAGACGATGGTGGTGAAAATACGAGAGAGGATGTGATGATAGACGCAAACGTAGAGAACGTCGGGAGCGCGGAAAAGAGGACGAAAGTGGAAAACGAGAAAGGCTTCGCGTATTCCCGGTTTAAACCGAAAGAAGGAGAAACCGAAGGCGAAGGGAAAGGGAGAAGAACGGACGCGGTTTTGCCGTTAGACTCTTCGCTCTTGGCGGATTTACGAGACGTTCAAGATGTTATGGACGATGAAGAGACGTACGATGCGTTGATGAAAGTTTTGAATACGTTTGATGTCGTTCCTGCGTTTGAAACGAACCGACCGACGGTGGACGCGCGGCTCGTTCGATTAGCGACGAAGACTCTGGAGAGATTCGTGGTACCGTTCCAAGAAGAAGAAGTTGAGGAGGAAAAGGAGGAGGAGGCAGAGAACGACGATATGGAGAACGATGAGCCATCCTGGAAACTGGATTTGAAACTGAGCGACGAGGACTACGTTTTGCGCGATTCGGGAGTTCCCATGAAAAACCCAAAAGTCAAGCGAATGGTGGACGCTTTGCGCGTGCTTTACGTGAACCAACTGAGAGTCACGCAAGACCGCGCCGACGACATTTTGCTTCAAGTGCAATCGAGAGTCGCTGATCCTCGAACCGATGCGAAACAAGGCAGAGTCGGTCGATAAGAAAACAACAACGGTGATATATATGATGTACAAAATAGCTCTGCTGCTAAACTGCCGCATACGCAGAGAAATCGAGAAGGAAAATTTCACATAGCCAATAATATACATAGCCAAAAGCATAGCCTATTACACTATAAAATTACAACCTTCCGCTAATACTTTCCGCATGAGCGCTCTGCCTTTCCGGCTTTCTTTTCGATTCATGACTAAATTCAACAACGGATTCTTCTCGTCTACTTTCACGGTTTCAAATCCGAAACGTTCGTACACCCGCACCGCTTTCCCGTCCACCTCTCTGACGTGCAACCACACGTCACACCCACCAACGCTCGGCACAAACTCTCCTATCGCTTCCAACATCGCCTTCGCCACGCCTTTGTTCCGATGTCGCGAAGAGACCGCCATGTTGCACACGTACGGCGCGTCCGAGGGCGGCGGGTTCGGATCGTCCACGATTCTCGAGCGCACGTCTAAAGCTACCGAGACTAAAGATATCACCTCGCCTTCCGTTATTTCTTTCGTTTCTCCGTTTTTAATCGTCGTCGTCACGCCGACAAAACACACCTCGTACGGGTTATTCTTTTTGTTCTTTTTGTCATCATCATCATCATCATCATCCACAACGCACGCTTCCAATAAATATCTCAACACGAAACTTCTCGGCTTCTCGTCCGGAGACCCGCTGAAGCTCTCCTGAAAGACTTTCGCGGCGGCAGAAACGTCTTTCTCACGTATCGCGCGCACGACGATGCTTGTTTCTTCTTCTAATTCTTCTTCTTTGTCCTCCTTCTTCTTCGCGAGCGTAAACGACCGACGAAAATCTCGAGCGATGTTTTCGATGATGATTTTGTCTCTTTCGACGACTTTGTTTACGACGGGTGGTGTTGCTTCTGTTTTCGCTTCATTCGAGGAGGAAGAGGAGGAAAAGGAGGAAAAGGAGCGAGAGGATATCCTCCTCCTCCTCCTGGTGTGAAAAGGCAAATGCGCTTTCGCGCGCTCGATCGCGTTCAAGCTTTTAAAAGCGGAGGCAACACCTTTGAGAGGCTCGACCATTTGGGATGGAGAGGAAAAAAAACTGTTTCGTGCACTGATGATTTTGAGGAAAAGAAGACATCAAAAGAGAGCGAAAGAAAGAGACCAAAAATGGTCTAATTTTGCACACAAAAGCAAAAAAAAAGAAAAAAAAAAGAAAAAAAGAGCAGACCTTTTCCTTTTGCATTCGTCTGCACAACAAACACTTACAAAGAGAGAGAGAGAGAGAAAGCACGAGTGTACGAGAGAGAAAAAAAAGATGAGCGAGAACATCATCAATAAAGACAACAACAAACAAATGACGACGAGAGAACGGCAGCACATCGAGGTGGCGAAGTTAGAGGCGGAGTTGAACGCGCTGAAAGTGGACGCGTTCGCGAAGGTGCGCGTCGTTGTTGTTGTTTTTTCTTCTTCTTCTTACGTTGGTTGTGCGTTTTGAATCATCGTGACGATGAGATCTCGTCGCGCTCGATCCGCGCGTTGTCTTCTCGGTTTTCAGCGGCAACAACGGACCGCCAAAAGCCCAAACAACGCGTTTACTTCTGCACGCGCTGCTGATGAAGAATAACTCACCTTTCTAAACTCTCTCTCTTCTTCTTCTCTCTTTTATTATTATATATAATACTATACGCGCAACAACAACGAACGATGCAAAACGCACACACACATAAAATATAGCCTGGAAACCTGTCACCAATTCTGGAAAAAATGCTCGTTCTTGAAAAATCCTACCGATTGTCGGCTGATTTCGTCGCCACGCCTCGCTTATGCGTGGCTATTCTCGCGGTGTTGAGACAAGCGAACGATTGGCAAGGGATTTGCGAACACGTTATATTACTGTCGAAACGAAGAGCGCAGTTGAAACAAGCGATTGGAGCGGTCGTGAGGGAAGCGATGTCGTACATCGACGAGACGCCGGACGTGAAGACGAAGACGCAGTTGATCGAAACGTTGAACGAAGTCGCGTCGGGGAAGATTTTTGTGGAGGTGGAAAAGGCGAGATTGACGAGAATTTTAGCGCGTTTACACGAAGAAGCCGGGAGAATAAGCGAGGCGGCGAGCGTGATGCAAGAGGTGGCGATTGAAACGTACGGCGCGTTATCGAAGAGAGAGAAGGTGTTTTTCATCGAGGAGCAAATTCGTTTGTGCATGAAGAACGACGATTACGTGCGAGCGAGGATTTTAAGCAGAAAGATTAACGTGAGAAGTTTCGACGAGATTAAACGATTGGAAGAGAAAGAAGCGCTGAAGAAGAAGAAGAAACTGGAAGAAGAAGGCGGAGTAGATGCGATGATGATGGACGAGGACGAGAAGAAACGCTTCGAGGAGGTTGAAAAAGAAGAGAAGAAGGAGAAAGAAAGCGCGGTGCAACACGCGAAAGGCGTGTTCGCGGAAACCGATCCGAGCGTTCCGGATTTACCGACGTTGCGTTTGAATTATCACAACTTGATGGTGCAATATTTCGAACGAGAGAAGGATTACTTGGAACAGTGTCGATGTTACAAGGCGATTTTAGAGTGCGAGTTGGTGAAGGAGGATAAATCAAAGTACGAGCCGGCGATGGAATCGTGCGCGTGGTTGGTCATTTTGAGCGAAAGAGACCCGATGCAACAAAGCTTACTCCACCAAACGCTGAACGACGATAGGTTGAAGGAAATGAAAACGTACGAAGAGTTGTTGAAGAAGTTCACGACGTACGAAATCATCCGATGGGACGAGTTGAGCGAAACGTACGCCGAGGAAATCACGAAACACTTTGCCGCCGGTCATAGCAATCACCAAAAACAAGAGGAAATGAACGTAAAAGCGGGTACGACGATGAAAGTAGACTCTAGCGCAGATGGGAAAGCCACGACGAAATTGGAAGACTTGCAATCGCGCGTGATTGAACATAACTTGTTCGTCGTCGCCAAGTATTACAACCGCATCTCTTTATCGAGACTTTCCGAATTGTTGTGCTTAACCGTGGACGAAGCCGAGACGCGCTTGTCGAAATCCGTCTGCTCGAAAAAAGTCCACGCGAAAATCGACCGACCGAACGGCATCGCCACCTTCAGAAAAGTCAACAACAACAGCACTTCCCCTGGGAACGAGAAAGACGGTTCTAACGCTTCTTCCTCCTCTGAAACCGCGCCGGACCAACTTCTCAACTCGTGGGTAAACAACGTCGACTCTTTGCTCGCGGCTTTAGATAAAGCCGGGAACTTGATCAACAAAGAAGCGATGACGCACAAAGTCTCTCTTCTCACTTTGGAAGCGTAACAGTCGTTTTAGTCGCGAGAGAATACTAACTCTATACTCTATATATATTCCATCGCGAATGAAGGAGACTCTCGCGCGATTCTTCTTTCTTAAAAAATCTCTCCTTCTCCGTTTGCTTTTTCTCACTCCATTCTCCTTACACATCGACACAGAAAAAGGCCCGCGCTTTCAAAGTGACATTCAACGCAACGCGTCTCCTTTTTCTCCTCTTCAAAACGACGACGCATACGCGACGTATACACGACGACGTTAACGATGTCCACGCGACAGCGCGCGTTATCCGCTCAACCGAAGACATCACACACTTTTGAAGACGACGACGAAGAAAAAGAGGAGGACGACGACGATGTGAACGCGAACGCGACGACTAATAATTGGTTACATCTCATCGACGACCGGAAAGACAGAGAGAAAATCATCCGTTTACAAAACGCGGACGACCCGTCGTTGCGAGCGATGTTCGAAGCGATACGCGTGACGATGAAAAAGAAGGACGACAACATGGAACGCGCGGCTATGATTGGGTTCGAGAGAGGCGTGAGTTTTGGAGTCGCGGAAGGAGGTGGTGGGAAGACGATTGAGAAGAAGAAGAAGAAGGAAAACGATTCAGACGAGGACGAAGAGTTTGCAATTTCAGAGGAGGACGGTTCTTCCGATTTTAAAGAAGAAGAAGAAGATTCCTCCTCGGACGAAAACGAAGACGAAAACGAAAACAGAAATAAGATCGAGCGAAGGTCGAAAGCTTCGAGCAGCGCGCCGGGTACGCTGCTCGTGAGCGATGATGATGATGATGATGAAGAGGATGACGGCGCCGAGGAAGTTAGGAGAGGTAGATATAAGAGTAACGCCGACGGCGAATTCGCGCGAATCGAGAAGAAGAGTAAATCGAACGAGGACGATGAAACGGCTTTGCGATGGGTGGTGGAGAGAAATAGTTGGAATAAAAACGAGGAGACGCACAAATCTGTTCTGAACGATTTAGAGGTGGTCGATTTGAGAAGGAAATTAGCAAACGCGGAGATTACTACGAATAACGCGATACTGAGCAAAATGTTAACCGCGTGGCGTTTAGCGTGCTTTACATCGAGAAGGAACGAGTCTGTGATGCAACGAATGCGCGTGGCGTCTGAACACAGGAAGATGCGCGCGGCGTTTCGTTCGTGGATGGACGCGTCGCTGGAGTTTAAAAGACGACGCGTGCTCGTCGGCGTCAGAGATGCCGATGGCGGCGATAGAAAGAAGAAAAAGAACGACGAAGAGGAGGAAGAAGAATTCGCGCCGGATTATAGCGAAGAGTGCGAACGATTGCAGCTCGAAGTAAAATCGTTGCGCGAAATGCTTGAACGAGAACGAACAAAACCGCTATCGGGACCAGGAGCAGAGTTCAAAGAACAAGCGAACGCGTTCAACGCGCACTTGAAGAAAGTGGTGAGAGATTTAGAGGGGACGAGGAGTTTGAACGCGCAATTGACGCGTCGTTTGGAAATGAAGGAGAAGCAGGTGCAAGGGTACCGAGGCGGAGGCAACGAGTACACCGCCGACGCGATGAAACCCACGAATCGTGCAAATCAACGCACCATGGGTACACAAACGATGTTCGAGACGTATCCTGGAAGTCAAAACAACAACTCGAAATACCCGAAAGTTGTTTCGTTCAAGAACGAACGCGAGCAAAGCTTTGTGAAAGATTCCGCGCCGGGCAACAGATACGAGCACGTCAAAGCTGAAAACGAAAAATTACGCCAAGAACTCGAAAAACAAACGAAGGTTTTGCACGAAAAGTTCGAAATGCAACTGAGAGCGGCGGAAGTTGCGGAGCGCAAGTTGAATGACGAAAGACAGAGACGCGCGCGAGAAATTGAGTTGAGAGAAAAAGCGTCGAACGATTTGAAGAGAGAACACGAACGCGAGATGGCGGAGATGATTGAATCCTACGACGCGTTATACGGTGGTCGCAATAACAACAGCATCAGCAAGAACAATAAAGCGAACGATTCGAGCCTTAATAAGTATGCGAGCAAACCGAGCCCTCCGAAGAAAATGTCCTCCACGTCCTCGGTGATGAAGAAACGAAGAGACGAAATTGTCTCGAGTCTCCGTTCGCCGCGGGACCCTCGTGTGCGCGAGGATACCTATCGTAACAACGAATACATGCAGCAGCAGCAGCAACAACAACAACAACAAAACAACAACAGCGACAAGCTTTCCTCTATTTTGAATCCCAGGGAGCGCTCGTCGCCGTTATCTCCTGACAAGGATGACGCGATGACGTTTGAGAAGATGGCTTCGATTCGCGAGGATTACATCAAGCAACCGCACCATCGAACGACTGGTCGACCACAAAGAGAAAAGACATCGCCTCCACCAAACAATTTTGCCATGCTCAGACCTTCTTCCATGAATACGTTAGACTCGTACGGGGAAGAGGAAAGAAGAAGTAAGAATACGAACGCGGACGAGTACGAGGACGCGGACGATATGTTTTTATCTCCGACGAAGACGTTTTCGGAATCCGAGAATCAATCGTTTCGCGACGCTTCGTCGGCCTTAGGGACGCCGGCATCCTCGTCGGCGGCGAGAAGTACCGCTAAAGGATACTTCAAACGCGGTGGACCTAATGGAAGTAATAATACTAATCCTCCTCCTGCTTCTTCTTCTTCTGTTGCTGCGAATTCTTCTCCTCCTCAAAGCAAAGTTACGCCGAAAGGTTTCACGCCGAGAGGCGAACAGCTCACTTTGAGCGCGTTCAACGAATACGCGAATGCCGGGAAAAAGCAAAGTCGAACAATGGGAACGAGCATGCGAGAAGACGAATTCGACGATATCGTTGGAAATGACTACGATGATAAAGACGTCAACATCAAGAAATCGTCGAAAGGACGGGATTTGGTATCTTCTCTCCCGTCGCGTTTGTTCTCGGCGAGCTCGAACGAGATGAACAAATCAGCTTCTGAAGACGACGAGGACGACGACAGAGAAGAAGAAGAAGGAGAAGAAGTTGAAGAAGAAGAAGAAGACGATTGGGGTCTCGCCATTCCAAAGAAACCGCACCATCTCACCACCACCGGCGGCAAAAAGAACAACGCCATTACCAAAGACGAACTCGAACTCTCTCGATCCGATTGGGACGACTTGTTGGGTAAAAAGAACTCTCATCCAAAGGGCGACGGTACCACCGCCGCTTTCAGAGGTGCCCGCCGAGACTTACGATTCTCCGAGTCTCAACAAAGCGCACCGCCTGCGAAAACGAAAACCATGGTCGTCGCAGAACTGGTCGTCCAAGGATGGTCCAAAAACGAAGCGTTATTCGCGTTAGAGAAAGTCGGCGAAAACGACGTCAACAAGTGCGCCGAGTGGCTCATTCGACGCAATCATTAATTAGCGGTAAGTGTGTACATACTCACATCACGTGTGTGTATATAGATAGATTTGTGTAATATATTCTAGTATTTATAGACTTTAGCGCGGCAATAGTGCGAACACAGTTGTTCTTTTCCTTTTCGTTTTGGCGCTGGCGTTTGTCTTTTCATTTTTCTCTCGTATTTCTGTTGTTGTTTTGGAGAAACAAATCATCACAAATTCAGAAGACGCACGCGCACGTCGTTAGAAGAAGTTTTAGCAAAGATGATGATCAAAGTGAAAACCTTAACCGGCAAAGAGGTGGAACTCGACGTCGAAGTCTCCGATACCATCGTTCGAATCAAAGAGCGCATGGAAGAGAAGGAAGGCATTCCTCCGATACAACAGAGGTTGATTTTCGGCGGGAAGCAAATGCACGACGAGAAAACGGCGAAGGATTACAACATCGAAGGTGGAAGCGTGATTCACATGGTTTTGGCGCTCAGAGGTGGAGGATGTGTTTAGAAGAAGATCATATATGATCGCAGATAGTAGAAAATAGTATAAGAATAATAATAATATTAAAGCGAGAGACAAGAAGAGAAACGAGAAGAGAAACAACGAGGAGAGAAAGAGAGATTCAAATCTCAGTAAAGCAGAAGAGAGCAGAAAAGAGAAATTTTCAAGTGCCCATTTAAAAGTTTTCGTGTGAAAAGGTGACTTGAAATGGTGTGTTCGTTGACTCTTGGGCGGCGGAGTTGAACGCCGCCGACGAAAAGCGCGCTTCGGTTCTTTCTTTTTTTAAATTGCTACAAACTTACTTACAATCGTGTACGAATACCTAATATAATATGTATACTTAACTCTCTCTCATTCTCTCGTTGGCTACTTTTCTCTCTTTCTCTCTTCGTCGTCTTCGTCGCTCTTTCGCATATACCACGTCGATAGTAATTATCTGTGCAATCGAAAGAAAGTGCTTCTAAGAAACACCTCCTCCTCGCCGATATCCGGGTTTGCCATCACTCTCTCCATCTCTTTAATCGTCGCCGGCATGCACGAGATGTCCAACTGTACCTGGTACGCGTCCGGGTACCCTTTAATGTTGTACATGTTGTTTTGTAACCCGCGTTCGGTGACTTCGAACGAAGAGCCTTCGTCTTGGGCGACTAACGTGCGTAATTTATCCATTTGTACTTGTTTGATGGAATCTTCCACGTCCGGTCGCAACAAAACCATGCCTTCGTAGTTCTTCAGGGACGTCTTCTTCACGGACATGGCGGAGACGTTTAATTTCCCTCCCGTTTGTCTTCTGTTCGAGACAGACGAGGCACCTGTTGTGTTTAATAGTATTCATATAAAGTAATACCGAAGAAGAAGAAGAATTGGTTCGTCAGCGGGTTTTTCTCTCTCGTTTTTATCCAAAAAATCACTCGAATTCCTCCCTCGAAAACGGCGCGTTTGAACGCGTTCGAGATCGGATTTCGCTCGCGGAATTCGGCCAAAAGCGTCGAAAACACCGTTGAGCTTGCAATTCAAACGCGTTCTCTCATCTCTTCCCTTCGCATCTTACTCTCTCTTCCCTCATTTTCAGGAAATCATCATCGCGCGCCGGCGAAAAAACACTCTCTCAAATTAGTACGCGCATAAACAATATAAAAAAACAAAACTTAAACTCTCGCGAAATTCGTACCTCTCGCGCTGCTCGCGATTCGAACGCCGTGAATGAAACTCGACGAGTTAGAAGTCGTCGTCGTTGCGTGCATCATTTTCAGATTTATTTATGTGCGTGTGTATTGTGTGTGTGTAGACTACGAAATGCCTTTTTTTTCTGTTGTTTGTTCTTCAGGTTTTTTCCTTGTTTTTTGCTCTCGTCGACGAACAATTTTTTTTTTCGAGGTCGAGGGAAAAATTCGATCGTTCCTTTCGTTCCTTTGCAGAGAGGAAGAATGCATCACACCGAAAGAAGAAGACAAAGAAGACGAAGAAGACAAAGAATCGAAGAAGAGGAGCGCTGAGTCGTTTTGTTCTCGTTCCGTCTCCAGGCCTCTCTCTTCATCTCTCTCCGCAGGCGCTAAAAGAGAGAGAGAGAGTGGTGTTTTTTTTTCAAAGAGTAAAAGCTTCTTCCTCTCGCGAGATAAAAATTCATCGGGTTTCCTCTCGTCGTTGTCGTCGTCATCATCATGGCGGCTTCTTCAACGTCGTCGTCGTTTACGTCGTCATTTTTCGCGCAAAACAGGAGCAGAGGAGGGAAAGGAAGCGCTTATTTCAGGGAAAGCATCGAAACTCGCACTTCTCAGACGACGACGACGACGAAGAAACAACAAAAGCGGAAAAAGAGGGTTGGGGTGGTTGTTCGGGCGGCGGCTGAAAAAGGTGCTTTTTTATGCAAAAGAAGAAAAAACGCACCGCCAGCGATGATACTAAGAACTGAAACAAATCACTTTAACAACCAATACCGCGGGAGAGGCGCGTTGCAAATCTTATGTGCGAAGAAAGGAAAAGGACCGCGAAATCTCCCGATGGATAGAGAATACATGTTCGACCCTCGAATTCCTCGGTTGAAGAAAGGGCACAAAGTCCGAACGACGGAAGATTTCGAGGAAAACCACAAGGCGTACTTCGACCAAGAACCCGGCGAAGTGCACGAGTTGATGACGTACGAAAGGCCGCAGATGATTTTTCCGGAGTTGCCGCCGAAATTGACCGGCGGAGCCAGAGTGATTCCGCCCAGGGTGTTTAGCAAGTGGTTAGACCCGTTCATAATGGATTATTGGACCGTGCCGAGGATATTGAAGGCGCAAAGGATTTGGGATTTCGAGAAGGATTGTAAAGAGGTGGACGCGTTGTTGGAGAGGATCGATATCACCAAGAGGCGAACGAAGAAGAAGAATTACGAATTGTACGCGCCGGATTGGATGAAGGAACAAGACACGAAACTGTTAGATCTGTTGAAGAAAAATAAAGGGTTCGAGAAGATGTTGAAATCGGAGAAGAGACGGTTGTTGGCGAAATTTAGAGCGCAAGAGAGGACGTATCCGGAACGGTTTCAATCCGAAATGAAATGGGGG
>Ga0115557_1001977_pt1 | contig 13929 bp, 11 predicted proteins | sample COGITO_mtgs_1104_FD_87280 | JGI IMG/M metagenome (GOLD analysis project Ga0115557, IMG submission 87280) | Pelagic marine microbial communities from North Sea - COGITO_mtgs_110421 | ecosystem: Environmental > Aquatic > Marine > Epipelagic | place: Germany:Helgoland, sampling site Kabeltonne...
AGTAAGTGGTGGAATAGCTGACGCTCAGTATAATATCGAATCTTTTGGCCGTCTTTACAACTGGAATGCGGTCAATGATCCTCGGTACCTTTGCCCGAGCAACTGGCACATTCCAAGCAAGGATGATTGGCTCAATTTGCTCAATCTTCTCGGAGCGCCAGATGATGACTTTGAAGGAGATTTTTTTTATTCGGTCGGTTATCATCTAAAAAGCTCGCCAAGCGATATACCACCTTGGAATGGTATGAATAGCGCAGGTTTTTCAGGATTACCAGGCGGCAAGAGAAACTATAATGGAATGTTCGATTGGGGTGATGAGCATGGGGTTTATTGGAGTTCGACACCCAACACCTCAAATGATTTGTCTGCATGGAGACTACTGCTTTCCGATTCCGATGGTGATCTCTCCGCAGCATCATTGTTCTTAGTTAACAAACGTAATGGACTATCCGTCCGCTGTACCATGGATTAACGCCTCACAGAAGTATACCCCAATGCTAATGTCACAAATGAATGACTAGGCGTAGTTCAAAACAGCAATTTTGGAGTACTTCTGTACCCCATTTGCACCTCAAATTGCCAATGCACTGAAAATCAACACCAATCACTTTCTGTATCGGAAAGTAACGATTCAAATCAACCCAAGGAATCTTTTACGATTTTCTGGCACGGCCATGATGTAATTGGCTCAAGCGATTCCTTAAAGGTTCAAAAGTCCGTTCAGGATCATACTTCGCCATTGGAACGACGGATTCTTCACTTCACCCCGCTCCACCCCGCTTTGCGGGGGTCGCGCGCTGAAAACAAGAATTTAAAAACCAAAGAACCAAAGGGTCAAAGAATCAACCCCATCCCACAAGCCACCCCTATTCATCCCGAACGCAACGAACTGAAAAACCGCTTCGTAGGTAGCTGTTGTACCGAAGGACTTCAGTGTTACCACCAAGCAGAAGACGGAACCAAGCGTCTGTACCGTAGGCCGAAGCCGACCAGAAACAACCGGAGTAGCCTCCATTGTTGAAGCCCCCATTGAGGTTCCGGTAGCCACCAGCCAAACCTGAAAAACCGCTCGTGTTTGTACCATCCCAAGCTGGATTATCTGAAGGTGATGATTTTATCTGTGTTCCCGCAATTGACGAGCCTCCCAAGAAATCTGTTAGTTCGGTGTACTCTCCATCCGTCGGCACGTGCCAACCGCTTGGACACAAGCCGCGTGCGTCATCCACGGCGTACCAATTGTACAGACGGCCGTAATCAGCCAAGTTCGAGGCATCGTTGCTATAGATGGCTTGTGCGCCAAGGTTGGTGTCGTCAGCATTTTCCCACTCACTATTGCTCAACTCCCCCGGAATCGCATCGCCGTTGGCGTAATGCTCCGTGCGGAGGTTCTCTGCAAACCAGCATTGGTCACCGATCGCCACGAGGTCATACGTGTAGCCGTCGAAAACTACATCAAATGATATGACCACACCGGTCCCATCAGTTTCTCCAGAACACTCCTCACAGGCCGTGGCGTAAGTGCAGTCGGCGGCAGCGGTGGCAGCTGCATTGTAGTTGCAAGCAGCTGCATCCTGGCAACCTGGGATTTCATCCCAATCGCACACTCCATCATCATCTGCGTCACCATCGATTACTGTGCCCGTACCGTCAGAAGAATTGCCTGTGCAAACATCACACTCTGCTGCAAACAGGCATGGGAATAGCTCCTCGTCTGAATCAGTGGCGGCGGCATTGTAATTGCAAGCTGAGCCGTCTTGGCAACCGACCACCTCATCCCAATCGCACACGCCATCATCATCAGCATCGTTATCAATGACCGTGCCCGTGCCATCGGTCTCGCCCGAACACTCCGCACAGGTTTCAGTGGCATAGGTGCATACAGCAGCGTCCGTTGCAGCAGCATTGTAATTGCAAGCTGAGCCGTCTTGGCAACCGACCACCTCATCCCAATCGCACACCTCATCATCATCGGAGTCATTGTCAATGACGACTCCTGTTCCATCCGTCTCACCTGAACACTCCGCACATGTTTCAGTGGCATAGGTGCATGCACCGGCATCTGTTGCAAAGACATTGTAATTGCATGCTGAGCCGTCCTGACAACCTACCAGCTCATCCTCATCACAGACGCCATCGTCATCAGCATCGTTATCTACGACAGTGCCGGTACCATCTGTCTCGCCTGAGCAGGAATCACAGCCCGAAGCGTATAGGCAGCTTCCGTCGTCGACTGTTACAATCGTACTGTAATTGCACGCCGCCTCATCTTGACAACCGACGCATGTGTAGTCGCAACTGCCGTCATCAACAGTAATCGTTGGGTTATAGTTACAGGCTGTCGAATCCGTGCAACCCGGACACGTTCCAAACTCGCATGAAGCGTTGTCTGCAATCGTGGCTTCTGGATCATAGTTGCAAGCGAATTCGTACATGCAGCCTGCACAAGACTCGTAATCGCAGTCCGTCTCATTTTCGATGGTAAAGGCTGGGTCATAATTGCAAGCGATTTCATCCATGCAACCAGCGCAAGTTTCATATTCACACGTGCCATCGTCATCGGTAGCATCCAGAATGTAATTGCACGCCGCACCATCGGTACAACCTAATATTTCAATCTCAGTGCAAATGCCATCTCCATCCGCGTCATTCAAACAGTCCCCTTCACAATCGACATAATCAATTCCGTAAAAATCTATCGGATACGTGCACGTCCCATCTTCCTGTATCGCCTCTGAATCGTAATTACAGGCTTCGGAGTCAGTGCAGCCAGGGCAGTAAAAGTAGCACGTTCCATCGTCAACTGTGGATTCAGGATTATAGTTACACGCGACAGCTATGATACAACCGGGAATCTGACAACTTCCGTCATCTTCCGTAGCTAGTGGATCGTAATTATCGGCCGTATCGATTGTGCAACCCAAAATTTCTACTTCGTCACAAATTCCATCGCCATCTGCGTCATTTAGGCAAGCACCTCCGCAATCAACATAATCCACTCCCCAGACATCAATTGGATAGATGCACGATCCGTCTTCTTCGCAGACATTCTCGTCATAATTGCACGCTTCAGAATCAGTACAACCCGTAATCTCTATCCAATCGCAACCACCGGTACCATCAGTCCACTCATCTCCACAGGCATACCAGCAAAAACAGCCTTCAAAAATGTATTCCCCGTACAAACATGAACCATCATCGAAGACGGCTTCAGAATTAAAATTGCATGCTGACACATCCGTACATCCCCATACCGCATACTCGCAACTGCCATCGTCAGCTTCAGCCGATGGATTAAAGTTCACCGCTTCATCATCCGTGCAGCCTTCAATCAGTGGACAGACGTCCGAATAAGCGCTGAGTAAAATGAGCAAGTCACTTACCGCCACCTGCCCGTCATCATTCAAGTCTGCTGGGCAATTATTTGAAGGCAAACATAGACTCACCGACGCGTCCCAATACGTTCCAGGCCCACAATCATTTTGCGCATTGGCATTCAACACCATCGCAAAGGCAAACAATATGGTAAGTAGCTTCTTCATTATTCAGTGTCTTTGAGGCAGCGGACGGAGAAGCCCCAATTTTGAGGGTAAGTGTATCGCTCAACAGTCGTGCTAGCATCCAAATCTCTGAGCCATGCGCTTTCGAAATATTCCGAAGAAGTCCAAAGAAAACAGTCCACATACCCATAGATAAAATAACTTGTGTTTCCATGGCGCAATCCTCCAGGCAATGCCGAAAAACCACTAGAATTAGAACCATCCCAATTCGGAACGTCATTCACGCTCGATTTCATCTGAGTACCTTGGTCGGTTCCTCGCTCGCCTGTAGAATCCGCTTCAGATCCACTCATTCCCAATTCCATTTCAAGAGTCATGAACTCCCCATCTGTGGGTACATGCCAACCCGTCGGACATAAGCCTCGCGCGTCATCCACCGCGTACCAATTGTACAGGCGGCCGTAATCAGCAAGGTTGGACTCGTCGTTGTTGTAAATGGCTTGTGCCCCTTCCGTTGTGCTGCTCCACTCACCATCGCTCAAACCCCCAGGAATCGCATCGCCGTTGGCGTAGTGCTCCGTGCGGAGGTTTTCGGCAAACCAGCATTGGTCGCCAATCTGCACCGTAGCGTAATCGTAGCCGTGGTAATTAACTGGATCGCCGCACGTCAATTCCATGGAGTTCGTGCCATTTGAACTTTCACATGCTGCCCCAAATGCTGCCAACAACTCCATCAAGTCTGTGACACCGGTTAAGCCGTCTTCGTCAATGTCACTTGGACACAAATCAAGTGGCAAGCACAAGCCAAAGGAATCATTCCATATGGTCCCTTCTCCACAAAGAGCACCGGAGGAAATTGCATCATTTAGCTCAATGAGCTCGATGATGTCACAAATTCCGTTGTCATTGAAATCGGAAAGGCAATCACCATTGCAGTCATAACCAGTCTCGGGCTGCCCCCCTTCACAATCACAATCTCCGTCTGGAATGTCTGTGCAGCCGCAATCATAGATTTGACCGGGGCCATTGCAAACGCCACAGGTATCCAATAAACCCACGCAATCATCCACGTCGTCGCAAATGCCATCTGCGTCGATGTCCGCTTCGCAAGGGCCTCCGCATTCGCCCAAAGCATCCGTGTATAAACATGAACCGTCATCTGTAGTCGCAGATAAATTGTAGTTGCACGCATCTGATTCTGTGCATCCTGGTATATCTGAGGTACTGTGGGTTACTCCCAATTCGTTGTGGGAGCCACCCAAAGCGTCACGCCATTGGATGTTCCAATTGCACGTCACATGACCGGGGTTCCCTCCGGTATCGTCCGCAGCTGTAAACTGCCCCAAGAGCACCATGCCGTCATCGCCCGCATACGCGAGCGGGTTCAAACCCGGAGTGATGTACCAACTTCCGCCAACAGCACCTTCACCTAAAATGAAGCCATTGCCGTTGTTGAACTCGGTAAACGCACCCGACATCCCAATTGCAGTGATGGTCTCATCTTGACTCGTCTCCGAACCGATGGTGAACCAGCTGTCGTGCGTGATATCAGGAAAATATTCGGGTAAAATATCCCAGATTTCGGATGCCAGGTTCGGTGATCCCCCGTTGAACAGCCCCTCCTCCTGCCACTGGTAAAATGACGTGGTTACACCCAATTCAAGGGTAACGGGGTTGTTTTCCAATGTGCCTACAGAGTAGACAGCAACACATTCATCGGTAGCAGAGCCGAATTCCGCATAGATGCGGTACGTGGTGCCAAATTCAGAGGTGGCATGAATTTCTGATGTAAGCCCGAGAAATTGAGCGTTTCCCGAGAAAGAAAAGAACATTAATAGGCACAATGTGAGGTATCGCATCACAATCAATTTGGTTTACTAATATAACCAAATCAGTGCCAAGCACATAGAAAGTGCGGGCACGCCTAGCGATGAGAGGAAGAGTTCAACTCGGACAATTCAGTGGGTAAGGCTAGAACGCTGGGCTTTAAGTCAGAAAAAGCCTTCAGTTTTGTCTATTACATCTAACCTGGCTATTCCTGAGCCTTTTTCGCAGCTCTCTTTGCAGCACGAGCATCACGCTTTGACCACCATTCTCGAAGCTTGGAGTCCAACTCTTCAGCTGTAGATGATTCATTCAATAGCTTATCAAACGATTTCTTAGGAATTGAAAATCCTTTGGCTTGCTTGTGCTCCCAAGGCAGCGGCTTATCTAAAGAATACAGAACGACATCAATCTCTTTATCTATGGGGTCAATCCTTCTGACCCTAGCCTCCAACCTATTCTCTCTACCGGCTTGAGCTAGTTTTCCTGACAGTGTTTTCCAGATGGTGTGTTGGCCATCTTCAGAATGATCGAAAGCATAATTGTAAGCGTGATCTTCTATCTGCACTTTCTTGCCGTAGCCCCAGTAGCTATTGATGTGAATTTTCTCTCCTACCTCGAGCTTATTCTCTGCCTTTTCAAGTCTGCTGAACTTTACGTTCTCGATAAACCAGTTGTCCTTTGCCTCAATTTTTGAAGGCCACCATTCCATCCCGCTTACATCGAATTTCTCAAGGTATGGTAAGATGTTCTCGTCCTTCAAATAATAGCGAATGTCACCAAGGTCTCTTTCGCTCGGGGAGGCAGCTTTGGAATGATTCCCGTTCTTGAGCACATAGAAAATGAATGCGCCGAGGACTAATAGAGTTCCAATGGTCATACCTCGAAATTTATAACAGCCACAAAATAATTATTGCGAAATCGAATGGCCGCTTCAACCAACTAGCCAGCAGCATCTGTAGCCGCTTCCTTCAAGGCTTTAGCAGATTTCACTGTCTCAACAATCGTTACAATTCCTGATACGACGAGGATAGCGCCACCGATAACGGGTTGACCAATCAAGACAGCAACGGTAGAGCCCACACCCCCACCAAGACTCCAGCCCAATGCATTTAGCTTGTGTTGTCCCGCTCTCCACAAAGCAGGACGTTGATTGAACTCGCGCTGCTTATCGGTGAGGTAGGCTTCGTCTGGTGTGTAATTAATCTCAGGGCCTTGCATCCTTTTGAAAGACACCTGAGCATCTTGTCCATATTCATCTCGTGCGAATTCCGTAATTCTCTCGATCAAGTCTTCGTCGGGAACGTTAATCAGGGTTACTTGAACAAGGGGATTTGGCTCTGCCTCTTCAATCATGATGAAGCCCAGGGTATTTGCACGCCCTCGACTCTTTTCATAGAGCGTTTGGTTTTCAATAACGAAGGTTTGGGCGCTCAAACTAAACACAGCCGAACAGGCCACCAATAGAGCAAGGTATTTCATTGAAATTGAGTTTTCTCCCAAAGCTAATCAGAGTTGAAGAGGAATATCAGAGTTGATTGCAATCGGTAAAATTCACATGGTCCTACAGATCCTCAATCTATGTTTAAATAGCATGGAATAACATGGGAAGCCCCTTCGATTTGGAAGATGGAATACCATAAATTCCATTTTAAATAACAGTAAAATACAGGGGAATTGGGTCTGAATAGACCTGGACAATCAAGTGCGAATTGAGGTGTGGTCAATTACCCGTATCAAGCAACAATTGAATTATTCGTATTTTAGAAATTCACTTGATTGCCATGAAACACTTGCTCACCTTGCTTGCGATGCTTTTCTCGCTTGCCTCATTCGCTCAGTCTAACATCTACAACCCTGACTCGGATGACGATGGGTTGATCACTTCAGAAGACCTACTAATCTTCTTGAGCAGCTTCGGGACTAATTTTTCACCGAATCCATGTAACTGTGGCTGCTATGCAAACCCCTACTTCACAGAATATCCAATAGGTGACACGATAAGTGCATATGAGGCTGCGACAAATATTTTCATTGAGCAGCCTGACTCACTAAAATTTGATTTTGTTGTAGCGCCTTATGGTACAGGATCCATGCCTTTCAACAACTCGGACACGTTATTCTACGATACGCTTACATTCACTCAGACCTATCCTTTTAATTATTTAGATAATGATGGAGCTTCGGCTCCGTACAGTAATGCCACTGAAAATTATTCAGGTTATGGCAGCGGCGTAGCATTCATGCAGTATCGTTATCAGGCCGACGGGACTAATGACGGCAGTTATTTCTATTATCAGATTTCGACCGATGCTGTTCATGGTGGTGTGGATATTGTAGATTCGGATTACCCTTTTCATATCGAAGGAGCATCGATCTGTCCTAACATGTTGAATGACGAATTATGGCTCATCGACGAAGATGTTGAGTTTTTTCAGATTGAAGATGGTGTTTACATAAACGTATTTGAGTTGGCCTCAAGCCATATCCCGATTGAACCGAGCGAAGAGTATCCCACGACTTGGTTTATTCACTATCCACTTAACTGGGTTGTGATAACGGAAATCTTCAACGATCCTTCGGAATAATGAAGCATTTACTTACCGCAATCGCGTGCTGCTTGGCAGTGGCTGGAAGTGCGCAGACGCCTTACAATCCTGATAGCGATGGTAACAACCTCATGGGTGCGGAGGACTTGATGAGCTTACTGTCTCTTTATGGCGGAGAATTTTACCCAAATAATGCGCCAGTTTTTCAGACTTGCAATGATGAATATACTGATACTTGCTTCGTCGATGAGGCGACTGATGTCGTTTTTCTTGATGGTGCTGATTTTATTTTTCTACCTGAAGATTCATCATTCAAGAAAATTACATTCATGCCGTATGAATTTATTCCTTACGAGGTCAATCTCCTTATGCCGATTGTTTGGCTTACTTCTTCCGACAGCATTTTGTGGGTAACGTATTGGGCACACGCTGGAAGTATTCTGCGCTCTCCCACTAACAGGTGGTATGCTCAATAGCCAAATCGCGAAGAAAAAACGCGATTATTTGACCATGGTTACTACGGCGATGCTGTAGTGATTGCTGGCGGTTTTCAAAGTGGGCTACCCGTTACTCGTGGTTATTGTGGTTGTCTATCATTTAAGGTCCAAACAATTTCTTGTCTTAGCCCTGGATCAGATGAAAATATGAACTCAGATTGTGGTAGTTGCTTCCGGTTAGATTGCTTGAAGGTGCAGCCAATCAAAGCCAATCACCGGAGAATAAGATGCAAACTTCCGTCTTGTCCGTCGCCACCTGGAGACATGGCGTAAGGAGGAGTATTCGAACATCCACCACCTTGACCACCATTGGAATGAAATTCTCCGCTGAAGTCAATTTGATTCGCACATAACACTGCATTTCCTCCGCCACCGCCACCGGATGCATTGTAACCAAATTGTTCCTGCCAACACCCTTGACCATTTCCACCATTCAACCACAAATGACCCGAAACATCGATCTCGGAGGCAAAAACATACAAGCCACCTGCACCTTGCCCACCTGCTCTCCCAGAACAAGAAAACGATGGATGCCATGAATAGGATGCTCCGCCATCGCCACCGTGTAAATAAGGAAACACCTGCAGAGCACCTTCGAAGTTGTCAAGCGAGCCATTCGTTTGTCCACCCAGACCATCAATGTTAAAAAAGGACTCGGAGGCATACCCCACAACCCCCCCCGATTCAGCCTGAAAATCACAGTTTTGAATCGGGCCATACGCCCCATTGTAACCACCGCCCTTCCCACCTCCACTGGCCATCAAGTGAACCTCGTTACTATAAGGTCCTGAGCCACCGCCTGCGTTCTCGCCACTACCATTTATGGACCCCTCGACTATGAATGAGCCGGTAACTCGAATTACAGAGGTTTGGTGCGGCGTAATTGTTGCCGAAGCACCCACTGGGATGTAAACAGAGCTATAGTTACCCGCTTGCAAGGGAACATTGAGCTGCCCTACCTCTAAGATAAAATCTCCTTCTTCGGCTTCACCTAAATCGAGCATATAGTTCGGTATCGATGTATTCGATGTTGTCTCAGATGATGTCGAGGATGTCTCAGATGATGACTCAAGCATCTCCATTCCGGCCTGTAAAGCCTGAATGATTGAGTCCAACCTCGCATAATTCAAATTCATATATACACCGTTGCCATTAAGTGTGGTATCCATTACCTGCGCTCCAGCGGTCACTGCGACCACGAGCGCCAAAAGCGTCATCAAGTGCTTCATTTGGTTCGATTTGGTTCGATTTGGTCGATAGAAGATAAACCAAATAACCTGATTCCTGAAATTCAGCTATCACTGCGAGGTCTACCCAGATTCAAAAAGGACCAGTTCAAGACCGCTCAAAACAGCCAATTTCGAGCACTTCTGTACCCCATTTGTACCTCATAAATCCAAGCAACTGACAATCAACGTCAATCACTTTCTGCATCGGGAAGTGAACGCTTGATAAAAAGGCACAAGGCACTTGTATTTCATGCAATTGAGTTCTGAGAAGTTACGCTGTATCCAAAAGCAAAAACTCCTCAAATAAGACGACCATTTACGTCACGGCGAGAGCTTCATTGCTATTCTGAATTCTTTAGACAACGAACTGAAAAGCCGCAATTAGTATTGAGGTTATTCATTCTTGAAATCTGATCACTGCCTTGATACAATCTTCTGTGCCATGCAGTCGTCGTTCCAGAGCCTGTAGATGTCCAATACCATCCATTACCGTCGATAGCAAAACCACCTAGAGGAGGACCCGCACGATAACGACCATTCAAGCCAGAAAAACCACTTGAATTTGACCCATTCCATGGAGGAGAATCTTCTGGAGAAGATTTCATTTGGACACCTTGGTCTGTGCCTCGGTAGCCAATATTGTAAACTTCAGTGAAAGGAATACCAAGCACTATTTCCAGTGCCATCCACTCTTCATCTGATGGCACGTGCCACCCATTCGGACACAATCCCCTAGAGTCCATGACTGCGTACCAATTATAGAGCCGGCCTTTTTCAGCAAGCCAAATCGGGTCATCATCCCAAATAGCTTGGGCTCCCAGTTCAGTTGTAGCCCACTGTGTGTTGCTCAGGTCATGAAGAATCTCGTGCCCATTTGAATAATGTTCTGACCTTAGATTTTCTGCAAACCAACATTCATCTCCAAACACAATTAACTCATACTCATAACCATCGAAATTCAACGATGTAAGGCCATCACAAGCCTCGAAACCAGGATAATAACAGCTTCCGTCATCAACCGAAGCAGAAGGGTCGTAATTGTCTGCATCGGGATCCGTACAACCACATCCAATGCATACGTTATCATCAACCGAATCCTCGATGCAATCTCCATCCAAATCTGCTACGCCATAAGCACTGAGAAAGCCTAAAAAGTCCTGGTAATTTACCATTCCATCACCATTACCGTCGTACGTCAAAAGCTCACAAATCGTCGTGTCAGATGTGCTGTAAACGCATGTCCCATCTTCGTAATCAGCGCCAGCATCATAGTTCTCAGCCTCCTCATCCATACAACCTGCGGTGCATGACAAATCGCAGCCTCCCGTATCTTGAAAATCAGGATCGTAATTGTTGCATGGTGAATTGGGGCCGTTGCATGCAAAAGGTTCAGAACAACAGGGGATTCCTGGTTCCCCGCAGGGCATTTCATCGCCATCTGGGATGTAGTCCCCGACGCATGCCTGTCCTGTAATATCAGAAGTACACAGCGCTGAACACAGGAATGCAGCGGCGCCTAGAAAAAAAGATTGGTTCAATTGCTTCATCGCAAAACGGTTACGTGTCCTTGGTGTTGGTAGATATCATATGAATCGCGAACCTTAAACGTCAGCGTCCACGTGTAAACATCGTCTAGGTATTTCATTGAAATAGAGCTTTCCCCAAAGCTAATCAAAGTTGAAGAGGAATATCAGAGTTAATTGCAATCGGTAAAATTCACGTGGTCCTCTGCACCTTGATTCCATGTTTAAATAGCATGAAGTAACATGGGAAGCCCCTTCAATTTGAAAGATGCAACACCCTCAAATCCATTGTAAATAACAATGGGAAACAATGGAATTGGGCCTGGATAGCCCCGAATCAGCAAGTGAGACTTGATGTGTGATCAATTTCCCGACTCTAGCAACAATTGAATTATTCGTACTTTAGAAATTCACTTGATTGCCATGAAACACTTAGTCACCTGCCTTGCGCTGGGCATTGCCTGTGCCGCTGGAGCGCAAGTAAACGGATTCGAGCCGCCTTACAATCCAGACTCTAATGCTGATGCCTTTATCGGTACGCACGATCTCATGGATCTGCTTTCAGCTTTTGGGAGTGCTTTTGAGCCAGAAAACATCTATGTGTCAACTGATAGTATGCATATGCTAGTGCTGGCTGCTGAGGAAATAACATATCCAGAATGCACTGGCGTATGTGCGGCGATGGGGAATCAATGGCGGATGGCGAACATGGCTGATTTTGGCAGGTATTCCAATCCGATACCAGGAGGTGATGCTTGGATAAATGAACCAGATTGGATAAATAATCGAATCCTCAGTGGCACGTCAGAATTCTGGCCACTCCTCGGACCTAATTGGGGTGTGAACTTTGTTGGAAATTATAATCTGCCCGCCAATGGATTATGGTGCTATTGCGCCACACAAGAACGTCCGAAGGTTGAATACAGTTCCTGCGAAGGAACGGAGATCCAATCGTGTGCAGATGCCAAAGTCGCGGATGGATGGTATCCGTTGGGCGGTCCATCAACAATGTCCTACAATGGATGGCATAAAACCCAAGCCTTTTGGCGCTGGGCAGAATAACCGATCAAAACCGACCAAATGAAACACTTACTTACCGCAATCGCGTGCTGCTTGGCAGTGGCTCTAAGTGCGCAGTTCATTCCGCAGCAGATGGGCTACAATCCTGATGTCAATGGCGATGAGTTGATTGGTGTGGAAGACCTGATGGGAACTCTGAGCCTTTATGGCAGTGAGTTCGATAATGGTGATTCGCTGATGGTCTCATCATGGACTTTCCCTGAGGACTATCCGATACCGCCTACTGCCGAGCAAGATGCATCAGGAATTCCTGTAGATGTTGATATTCCTGAAAATATTGACGTCCTGTATGTACACCAAACGGTTGACCGAATGGTGAATTTTCATCTGCCTGAAGGCGATGGATTCAAGGTTTTTCAAATGTTTCTTTCCTGTGAAAATTTCTATCAGTGGGATGTCAGAATCATGCTAACTGAAAGTTCCTTATCGATGGCATGGGGTGCACCTTTCGTAGTGAAAGAAGCTCGGCCTAAGTCGTTCATTCTTATACGGGGGCACAACGGCGTATGGTATGAATCGGGATTCTCTCCTTACTGACAGTCGAGTAGCCAAATCGAGAAGAAAAAACGCGATTATTTGACCATGGTTACTACGGCGATGCTGCGGTAATCGCTGGTCATTTTTGAGGTGGGCTACCCGTTACTTATCGGTAGGACTTTTCGTGACGAATTGACCAACGGTTGTTAATTCGGATATAAGTTTCAATTATTGGGCGCGGTTGCTGATAAGGACTATCCGACCATGCACCAAGACCAACAGACCATCCGCCATTATTGCTGTAGGTCGATACGGGTATGCCATTTATTTCGAAGTCAATAAACCCATAATTGTGCGTGGTATTTTCTAACACGTTTAATCGACCATTAGAGCCTAAGCAATCATTCAAATACTGACATGTTGAAACCGTCCAATCAGCATTGTTGTGGATAATTGTGTCGGGCGGCATAGCAATGACCGTAATTGTCTTTGTTGTTTCACCTGCTGGCAAATGGATGTCATATTCCCTTCCAAAATAATCTGACATTTGAAAAATCAATGTATACTACATCAGTTTCTTCCTGAATTTCAATATGTGATTTATAACGACCATCCACAATGGATAGGCAACACACACCCCAATACGACGGAGTGTACCAATATTCTTGTGCGAGGCTATCAGGATCTGCTGTCTGAATATTTAGACCCGCTGCTTCGAAATCACCTCCGTAATATGATAACAAGCTGAGGAGATCATCTGCGCCAATGATTAAATCATCATTCGAATCAGGATTGTATGGCCAATTTTGCGCTCCAGCGGTCACAGCGACCACGAGCGCCAAAAGCGTCATCAAGTGCTTCATTTGGTTTGATTTGGTCGATAAAAGATAAACCAAACAACCTGATTCCTGAAATTCAGCTATCACTGCGAGGATTTCCTCGATCCAAAAAGGACCAGTTCAAGACCGCTCAAAACAGCGATTTTGGAGCACTTCTGTACCCTATTTGTACCTCAAAACCACAAGTAACTGAAAATCAATGTCAATCACTTTCTGCATCGGAAAGTAACCGATGCAAACTCCCGTCAGTCTTTGTACAATTGGACTTTGATCGCAGCCAAACCACGCGGTCCCTGCTCCACCTCAAACGAGACCTTCGAGTCTTCTTTGATTTCGCCCTCTACGTTGTTGATGTGCACGAAAATGCTCTCCTGAGAATTCAAATCTCGAATGAATCCGAACCCTTTCGAATCG
>Ga0115557_1001982_pt1 | contig 13912 bp, 9 predicted proteins | sample COGITO_mtgs_1104_FD_87280 | JGI IMG/M metagenome (GOLD analysis project Ga0115557, IMG submission 87280) | Pelagic marine microbial communities from North Sea - COGITO_mtgs_110421 | ecosystem: Environmental > Aquatic > Marine > Epipelagic | place: Germany:Helgoland, sampling site Kabeltonne...
GGAAGAGGTCAGGAATTTCAGCAAGAATGTAAATAAATTGTAATCAAATTCTCACTTGACGATTTTTCAGGTGCTTCGATGTCCACTCCAAAGAATGCGATGAGCTCCTGGGGGGACGACACATCTTCCTCAGCGACCACTGCTGACATGCTTGCATCACGGATATACCAAAATCATTACCCAACAAAGCCAGTTACAAGTCCAAAAAAGATGTTTGTATCTCGCGGAGATCGACCTGGGCGTAGAAATGGCGACGGTCAAACTGCCAAGAGCGCCGATGACAATGCAGTAGATGTGCTGCAACCTCGTTACAAGTTGTCACTTTCAAGGGGGGGTGATTGCTCTCATGCTGTTCGCTCCAATGCCACCGCTGGTGTCGATGACGGGTTGTTAGATCGGTGTCGTGTTTTAATATCGCCACGTGAAAGATCTAAGTCGCCAACAAATCATGAACAAATAAGATCCCCAGTGAAACTGGACAATCCTGAGGACAGAGGTGATGCTCAACAGACCTCCCTTTACCAAATCCACCAACAGCACCGACAGCACCAACAGCATCATCGTCATCAACATCATCTTGGACAATACCAACAACACCAACAGCACCAACAGCACCAACAGCACCAACAGCACCAACAGCACCAACAGCACCTGCAGCACCTACAGCACCAACAGCACCAACAGCACCAACAGCATCAGAAAAAAAAACACCTTCCAATTACTACCCAAAGTGACCAGGAAACAATCATCGCTCCAGATCGGCATTTTGCACCTGTCCGGTCTAGGGCCGAGGGAAACCCGTTTGCTCCTGCTAGCCGATCTGGTTATAGCATTAATAGGGTCGTCAAGCGCAACGCTGGGACAATTTCTGCTTCTTCCTCTCGGAATTCAGCTTCGACCGCACCATGGCCTACATCAAACACAAATAATAATCGCTCACAAAGCGCTCCAGTATTCCGCGCTCAAAATCGGCAACGTGAAGATTTTGTTCCAATCCCGGTACATTTCCAGGAAAAATATCAGTCATTTAGTCATAGTGCCCGGGCAATTCCTTCTAGAGGGATGACAAGAGGGAGGCAGCGCTCCGGCCATGATTCGCTTCCAGTCTCATCTGCCCAGGAGGCAAAAGTCACAACAACAACAAATACTTCTACTGTTACTGCTACTCCAATTCCAACAACAATTTTGACACAACAGTCACCGGTATCAACGTCAACAACCCCTCTGGTCCTACAGAGCAATTTTCGCCTCGCTGTTCCTCACCCATCCCTCACAAACCCTTACAACATAATCTTCCCCCCTGACTTAACTTCGGTATCTTGTCGGTCCTTGCCACTTTTCTACACCGTCACTTCTCAGGGTGTTACCGAATATAGCCAAGGCTTCCCTCCCACCTTTTTAACTCTCTCGGAGTTCACCCGCTTCAGGCAGATCTATGCCACTCTTTTAACATTTCCTCTTTTTCGTTCTGCTCTACTACTCCGCACGTTTCACTGTTTACGCGTTTACATGCGCTCCCGTCGAATGCAAAGAATTCGAAAAATTGTCGGCGAAAAACTACTGCGAGGCGGTTTTGGAGGTGTTGGATCCGGCGCCGGCTCAGCTCTGGAGAAGTGCTGGGGTCTGTGTCTGCAGATTATGGATATTGACGTCGGAATGTTGACTGAGGGTGACGAAAACTACCACAATCTTTTACATAAGAGCTCGTCTGCTGAATTTCTCGCGGATACTTACACTGCGATGTCGTCGTCGACCAATTCCTCCAGAACCAATACGTTTTCTCCCGAGGAATTCGAAGCTGAGATGGTTCGACGTCGAGTTGTAAAATTTGTCGAGATCGAGCGCCTTTATGGAAAGCTTTGCAACACCTTATCCAACTGGTGCAAGGAGTGTTTGGTCAGCGAGCGTCTTGTGGAGTATGTGGGTAACCTCGGTGAAAGTATCTCCGACGACGACGATGACTACAACGATTCCTACACTAATCGTCGTTCGAATTATGCCTTCAGTACGAGCAACCAAAATGCGAATCAGCCAATGCCTTGGGCTGTCGCCGCTCGCCAACGATCTCTCTGCACTCAGTTCCTCCGCCTTTTTTCTTTGGTGCAGCTCATGTTAAACTCTGCCTTTCGGACAATCTTTTGCAATCACACGGAGAGTCTGCTGCAAATGCTCCTCCCAGGTGCTCGCGATGAACTAAAGCTAGGAAGCGATCTCGCATATATGGCGTACAACTTCGTGGATGACGACCTCGAGTCCACCTGGCGTGAGGATTTTCGCCGTGCTTTTGACTCGAGCAAAGACGGGGCTGAGGAAGGCATCCGTGATGTAAATACCGACATGTCGGGGCTTGAGGCTGTTGCAAGCGTCGACGACGCCACTAACCTTGCAAAGCCCCTTCTTAAAAAAATATTCACCAGCCTTGCGACGCGGCACAACGCATTGCACCAGGCTACAAGGCAGCAAGATCCTAACTACCTCAATGTGGATCTCATCAATCTGTCTAAAGAAAAGATAAAGAAGTCGATGCAGGACAACGTGAAACTTAACCAAATCACGAATGATATTATAGGCGCGAATGAATTTATCCTCGGAATGAAAGATTTTCTCGCAGCCAATGCGAACATTCGCACTTTTTTTCACTTTCAGTGCGAAATAGATTTCGACCATGGCCGAGTTTTCCCCCTTCCAGACGCAGAGGATTTCATCGATGTTATCAATCGGACGAACTTATCTGTTTTATATTCTCTGGCGAATTTTCGGCCAATTGATACGCACATATCATTAGTTCCTTACATCCGCATGGCTGGCGGAGAGAGGCTCGGCGGTTCGGAGGTTGACCTGGAGGACCCCAACAACAAATCCGCCTATATTGATCCTCCTTCCTCGGACAATGGCGACAGCTTCATTTGGAACCCTGACGACGACGGGGAAAGCAAGCGATTTGAGATAGATTGGGTCAAGACGATATTGGAGAATGACGACTTGTACATTACGAAAGCTCGTAATCTTGTAAAGGCTGCTACGATCGCTTTTGAATCCGTGGAAGTATTCCTGAGGAAACACGCCTGCCTCCTGGTTAAGCATGAAAAGTCCATGGCATGGGACATTGAGGAGTCTGTGTGCAAAAAGCTTCAATCACAAGGCGAAAACGGCAGCAAAGATGGTAACGGCATCTATATCCGTGACAATTCCCTTGACGAGGACATTGGTCCTGAATCACCAGCCTCCCCGACCGCCTCCGCCAGTGCATCTCACCTCTTGGAGAACGATGAGCTGTCTCAGCTCAACAACCTTCAATGGCTGGATGATATTGTCACTTATCACCTCAATCATGAGTGTCAAATTCGCTCGCTTCCAGATCGCGAGCTCTGCGGAATCATATTCCTGAATAACTCCCAGTTGACGAAAGCTCTCCTCCCTGGACCGATGCGCTGCCTTGATCACCTCCGAGTGACGCTTCCGCCATTCTTCCGAAAGTACGCAAATGGCGTGCTTGAGAAACTATCGCATGCTAATCGCGATATGTCGTCTGTCTGTAGGACTGTTGCTGAGTATGTCTCTCAGCTAGAGTCCGTGAAGCAAGTGGAAGATCTCTTCGATGTGGTCGAGAAAGAAGTGGTCAAAATCAATAACTTTTATGATTTTCTAAAGTCTCACGGTTTTCTTCGGACTACAATGCCAGACAACACGTCATCCTCGACCTTCAGCGACGAGGACATGCTCTCTCAGGCAATAAACCAAGAAATGGCCCAAGTCGCGGCCACGAAGCGCACTTGTCGACAGACAACTGACTCGCAGATGGCAAAATTCCGCAACCTACAAAAAGACGTTGACAGGGTGGAGATCATTCGCGAGACGAATTTCATCAGTGACGCACTGAACCAACCCTTTCTAAATAGCAAGGAGACTCCGCCAGTGGACGCTCTTAGCCAACTTTCTCTTTTACAGAAAAAAATGTCATCGCTTCGGGAGAAAATCACTGATTTTAAGTGGGCCCAAAAGATAATAAACGAGAATTGCCGCGATCGAGGCCTTGTTGACGCAGACCAATTAAGGGAGCTACGGCTGACACAGTTTCGGGAGGCTGATCGTGTCGAGAACAGTCTCATTGACTATATGACATTGTTCAAGTCTCTCTTGACTGTGAACGCTGTTCGCAATAAGATCTGTGCTACAGCGATCGACGATTTCGACCGAGAAAGAGATGTTATGTCCATAATTTCACCCGTATCTGATCAGCTCGCTCTCATTGAACCTCGCTTCCAAAACGACGTTGTCGCCCGTATCAAGATAATCATCCAGAGAAATAACTTGATTGCCGACCTCATATATTTGCTTAAACATGAAGATCTCATCGGTAGTTACCGTAGTGAAGTCGAGCGTTTGTTTCCTAACTGCAAGGTGAGATCACGAATTGGTAATTTTGGCTCCTACGCTTCCGGATCACTGCTTACTCCCAGCATTTATTGTGCTTTTATTTGAATGGAAAAACAAAACCACACGTCCACTTAACATGTTTTATTGATTGTTTTTTGTTTTTTTGCACAGCACAAGCACTATCATCACCTCCACAACCACCATCACCGACACAAGAAGATGTCCGGTTTTGAGGCAGAAATGAGCATTGTCTACCACGAGTCACTTCAATCCAGCGAAGCGATTCGGGAGTTAGTTCGTGGGATTAAAAAAAAGGGCGGCGACGAAGAAGATGATGTCTCGCACGTTAGCAGTGAGGCTTACTCGACAGAAGCCTCGGAATCTGACGTTATCAGTAACGACAGTGGCGATGAGGAGACAATGGATGTAAATGGCGTGAAAGGCAACTCGGCACCCTCACCCTCGTCAATATCGCCGACACGTCGGCGGACGAATAAATCAATCGTAGAACTCAACTTTCACCGCCGACAGGCCCAATTCGACCACGCGTGGTCCTTTCGGAAGCTTCTTATTGGCGATTTGGTCTCTAACGACCTCCTTAGCGATGAGAAGCAAAGCCGTATTCGAGGGATTAGCGCCCAAGCCCAGTCGTCTGCTGTCGTGAGGGAGTGCTTGATGAACGTCGACATTTTGTGGAGCCATACTTTGATGAGGTTCGAGAGTGTTTCAAGCGAAGATTTGACATCTTTCAGCAAAGAAACGTCAAGGTTCGACCTTTTATCCAACTCTGTGTTTTTGAGAGATGCTTTAGACCAGTCAAAGCAGGTGAGAGAATAACTAAGTGTTGTGGTCCAGTTCCCTATCTGGACCGTCATGTACGCATTTAGACTAACACAACATCGTCTCACAGGCACTTGATCTCTGCGCTCAAGCACACGTCAATATTGTTGCCTACTATGATCTCCAGGATTTTCTGACTCGGATGCGTGCGATCAATACTTCGATGAACGACTTCCTCACAACATGGGATGACGTCCAGCACGCCTGGTCTTATTTGTCTGTCCCCTTTTTTTCACTCGAGGGTCATAAGATGAGCCTCAAGACAATCAATTGCTTTAGTGAGGCGCAGCGTGAGTTTGTCGTAATCCTTGATTTAATGAATCGGTACCAGCGAATCGACTTGCTCATGGTGAATGAACCTGACTTGCATGAGCGTGCTGTAGCGATTGAGACGGACTTTAGCAAGTGCCGCGCTGATCTTGAAGATTGGCTTCTTCAACGTAAGTATGAGTGTCCCCGCCTCCTTAACCTTCATGACCATGAACTCGTTAACTTCTACCTTCGCTGGATGACATCGAAAACAGCTCGGGTTGCAGGTGCTGTAGACATGTACATCAGCAAATTGTTCGAGCATGTGAAGCGAATAGATCACAGTGATGACAAAACGCTCGTTCTTGGCTTGACATCCCATGCCGAGGTAGAATCAATCAAGTTCTTCAACAAAATGCCGACATTAGGTGCGCTTGTAGTGTGGATTCAAAACCTTGAGACGCGAATTACGAATACGCTTTCAGCGAATGTAAAACACTGCCTTGCTCGAAGGCCCGCTGTGGCGGCAGTGACAAAAAAATGGCTGAGAAAGCAACCGAAAAGTCAAGCCACAAAAAATCCGACTTCAGAGATGTTCACAGCAGGTTGTTCTGTGAATATATCTAACAGTCACGTAAACGAGCATATAGCGAAATTGGCAGAGATACAGGACAAGACGAGCAAAATAAAGTTTCAGGTACTGCAGCCCCAGTGGGAAAAGAAAAAATTTGAAAACGCCAACACAGAAATCTGGTTGATCGATGATAGCCAGAACGTTCCCATCCAGTCTGCTCTACTGGCTTCATCAATTGATTACACAGAGAAGGTCGAAACAGCCTTTGTTGATCGGGGAGATCAATCCTCTCTGAATAAACCAAAGAATGTATTGAACGCGAGACGCAAGTCAGACGTTTTTTTCATAATGAAAGACTTCAACGTGAAGCTTAAGATGACACTTGACAACATCATACACCGACTGCACTCTCTCGTCGCAGTTCACGTAGTGGCCAAGTCTTCTCAGCGGCACTTGTCTGCCCTTAGCTCTCTCTTGTCTACCCAACTCATGCACCAACGTGATACAACACAGCACCTCATATCTTCCAAGGTATCGGCTATCGATAGCATCAATTGGGAATTTCTTCCTCGTCAATACCTCGTGAGCAACCATACGAAAAGCGACGTGATCGTCAAAATAGGTAAATGGGAGTTCCCCTACGGTTTCGAATACCAGGGAGCTTTCGCTCGCCTCGGACTCACTCACTTTGGAGAGAAGTCGCTATTCAAACTGGCCTATGCGATGAAGAATCATTTTGGCTCTCGTGTGCACGTAGATGAAAGTGATAACCGAAATGTGGATATCACCAAAGCTCTTCACTTTAGCTGCCTAGCAAATATTTTGGGCCGCCAGCTCCAATCAATCCACTGTAACGAGCACACACACACCGAAACCATCGTTAACAAACTCATATCTGTGATCAACTGCGGCAGCGTGTGTGCAGTGATGTCGGCTGACAAAATGAGCGAGAAGGTAACAGCTAATGTCTGCGGAATTATCAACTCGATTCGAGAGGCTTGGTACAATCCACTGTCAGGTTCTGGCATTAACATTCCAGGCACGCCCTGCCACATTCAACTCAAGGCAAAATCATCATGGTTGCAGTTTGGGTTTCCTTTTTTTATCACAAGTGAGGACAGCAAATATCCCGCAGCTCTTTCTCTTCGTTTGCTTAGTATGTTTCGAAATGTGGCTATAAGTATTCCCAGCTTGAATATTTTGCTCGACTCATGCCTCCTCTCGTCTGGTTTCATCAGCTGCGATAGGTTATCACCAGTTCTCATGGAAGCTGTCATTGAAGTTAGCACGCAGCTTCCGAACGAGGTTGGCCCGATACAGTATACAACGATCGCCGGCTCTGTCTCGTCTGCAAGTAAGTTACTTGATTACATCCGCCATCGGAAGAACAACGCCGTCATGGAACTACTCCAGGAATCAGTGGAAGAAAGCTGCGTCTGGGTCGAGCAAAATGACGAAGAGGAGGCAAGAGCGCTTCGTAACTCGTTAGTGCAGCACATTTTCCAGCAGGTTTGCAACAAACCTGACGCGCAGGATGTGCGTGGTCGAGTTGAGATCATTGTCAATGAAGTGTTCGCTAGGTTTGCGAATGATGCCAACAACGATGGTCACGGCAACGATGACGGTGACGGTGACGGTGACGGTGACGGCTGCATCGATGATGAAACCAAAAATAATGGCGACAATTGCTTCAATCACAACGCAACTGAAGAAGATAATGAGAAAGGGAGACTAATAAGAGAGAAGGGACTTGAAAGCTGCAAGAAAATTAGGATTACTCCTTCACAGTCGATGCTTGATGCTATTGTGGATTTGTACACACAGTTGGAGAATGGAAGTGGAACTGTGACGGTTGTGTGCGGTGCAAGTGGTTGCGGAAAAAGCGTCGTGTGGAAGGCAGTGTTGCACATGCTTTCGGGTGATAGTGAGCTCTTGAAGAGCAAAAATGTCGCCATAGAGAAGGCGAATATGCTGAACACATCTGCTGCTGTCAGAGCTTCACTTGAACTGACATCGCTTCTTGGAGACAAAGAAAAAAACGCGCTTCGCATTTTGCAGAAAAATGTCAGAGGATTCATCCAGCAGAAGAGGTTAGGAGCTGTGATGTTATTTAGCGACAAGCACACAAAGAAGCTGACCAATTCGCCGATCCACCTGGAGTATTTGAGGGTAGGCAGTTTGACCAAGGCAAACATGCTTGGATTTTTGGATTCAGAAACGAACACATGGTGGGATGGGTTGCTGTTGAGACGTTTACGGCAGCTTACCTTAGTCTCTGCAGCAAACCATATTAACGAGAAGGTTTGGCGAAGCTTGGTGGTCCTTGACGGTCTAGAGGGGGAGGTACGATACTGTTTTTTTTGCTCTTGTACTTCTCAACAACATGAAGTCCACTAAACTAACATTATTACAACGATACATCTCACAGATGGTAGAGAACTTGGCCAATTCGCAGCTATTTAGCAAAAATAAGTCAAGTCTTTTCCAGGATATGATTGTGGTCCCGTCCTCTATTGATCTATTGATCGAATCGTGCTCTTTGAAAGACGCATCTCCCGCTGCACTCTCCCTGACGCGGGTCATAAACATTCACGTTGACACCTATGGTGGGGTAGAAGTAAGTTCTGCTGCTTTTTCATGCCGACATGAGTTAAAATTACTTGAGCGCGAACGTAACTCCACCAGCTATATACTCACGGTCTTACTCGCGTTGCCTATTTTAACAGGAGATTTGCCAACATTTAATCGATTGCTGGGTTCAAAAAGCGACATCAGATCTCAACTATGAGCCAATCTATGCAGATGCCATCGGTTGTCTTCTCTCTCTTGGCAAAGGGGGCATTTTTGTGAGTGAGGACGCCGACTCGCCTCATTCTGATCGACTACAAAAGGACACCGACACGGTTGTTCCGCAAATGGTCAGTCGAGTGATGTCTACACTATCTATACTAGAACGCTGTTTGCAGTGCGTCGATCTCACTGCCTCGATTGAGCCTAAAGATGGTATTATAAAAAACAAAAACCCGTCAACATCCCTAGATACTGCTTCTACAGTCGTTGAGCCCCCTCCGGCAAAATCCACGCAAGCCTTTAGCTCCGGAAACAGCGCCATGCCGTCAAAGCAACAGCAGCGACGACAACAACCCGTCGATCACCATCAGCGCATTCCTTCTTTTTCTGGGCCCCATGCAACAAGCCGCCCTCGAGCAACGACGCAGAGCTTCAACATCACGAAGGTTTGCCAGTTCCTGGATATGTTCCCCTACTTGGACACTTCTGGAACAACTCTACATCATGCTGAAATGCTTAATAAGGTATTCCTTAGCTTCATATTTTCCTATGCATGGGGTTTTGGAGGGCATCTAATTTCTCCCTCCTCTCGAAAGCAGTTCAGCGAGCTTTTGAGAAGGCGATATGCACCTAACAAAGGCGACATCGGCGGCTTGACCGCCGGGGCAGACTTGTTTGATTACGTTGTGGATAACAATAAGTCTCGAATGGTCAAGATCGATCTCACGATGAATTCTGTTGCCGATTTACCTTCTTTCAAACAGTTTGCAATCTATAACGAGAACCTTGAGAATATGCCCGATACCCACAAAATTTCCCCTCTCCCCTCGAATATATTGATTCCCTCGCACCGCACTGTTATTGCGTCTTTTATGTCTGCAACGATGTTGGAATCTGGCTTGCGCCCTGTTTTGATCGGTTCTCGTAGCAGTGGCAAGACAGCAAATATTACTCACATGTTGTCGACCTATGGGCGCAACTTTCCTAACTTCAACAAGATTGGGACTCACTTCTCCTCCGACATGAACACTGACCCCAAAAAGGGCGTCGAAAGAACAAGAAAGAGCGATCCTGTACATGTGCTCCACGCTTTGGCGGAACGCTTTCGCCACACCCGTGCCAATTATGGCTGGGAGAGCATCGAGTTCAACAACAACTCCCCCGCGTCTCTAAGCCGCAACACGTATTCTACCAAACAGCACCTCCGGCACCTGCGGCACAATATGCAGAAAAAAACATTAGGCACTGTTTATATTTCTCTCAATCGCGGTTCGACAGGCCTCAACGTGGCCAACACGCTTTTTGCATCTCTCCAGACAAGCAAATCGGGAGTTCTGCACCCTCAGACTGGGTCCCATGCAATTATATTTGTTGACGACATTCATATGGTTCAGCACAGTAGCAATAGCCTGACAACTAGCGAAACCCTCCGCGGTCTTTGTGATATTCATGGCGGTGGCGGGTCATCATCCATTTGCAAATTTTCCAAGGGCACCTCTTCAACCGCTTGTTTCGCTCCCACTATCCACAACAGCACCATAAGTGATCCTGGTCGGGCCAACATTCCGCTCGAGCAGCACACTTTACTGCGGAACAGCTCCCTAATAGCATCTTCCTCTCTAAGTTACCCGCTTTTGTGCAGCAAATTCCCTCGCCTCGCCCGCCACTTTACTCCCATTGCTCTTCCTAGTCCTAGCGAAGAGGAGATAATGCACATATTTAACCAATGTGTCGTCAATGTATTTACACGTAGGGGGGTTTTCAGCGACTTGTCACTCTTTGACATACACAAGCGGACCGATGACGGGATGTTCAGCAGTGACCTGACTAGTTGCGCTCCCCTTATCGTGGATGCAACCTGCAACTTCCTCAAAAGCATAAAAATGCGGATCAATTTTCATGTCGTTAACAAGTTTCTAAAGGGTCTGACCTTCATCGATCCGAAGGTCGTTACGACACGTTATGTGCTTGCTCGCCTCTGGGCTCATGAGTGCATCAGAAATTTTATGGATCCAATGGACAATGGAATTGATCGGAACAAGGCCATGCACACTTTGGTTGACTGCTGTGAGTCTTTCTCCCTTTCTATCTCCGCCCTGAACCGCCTAAAATATACGCTTGAAAACCACCACAAAAGTCCTTTGCTGTTTAGTGACATACATACTATCGCCGGTATGTGGGCTGTAGATTGCGACGGTACTGGGGGCGAAGATGATAGTGACGATAAGGGAGAAGGTGAATGTGATGTTGAAGCAACAACACTGTCCCGTAGGTCCCCTCTATCGTCTTCTCCTACCCCACATCAAAGCGAGATCATTGCTCATAGCGACCATACCAAAATGTCGAAAGCCGAGCGCATCTTGCATCTACAAGAGCAACACCAGAATGCTTCGTTTCGGTATGAGGAAATCTGCTCTTGTACTGAGGCGGAAGAAGAAGACATTCCGAAGGGACACTCGTCCCGCAATCGAGGAGGTCACTTTCAGCCAATGCAACGGAGTGACGCTTCTCCTCAGCCCCGAACTAGACATAGCACACTCCGCCGGCGCCGAAGCTCCTTTATTTTGAAGGATAAGAATAGAAACAGGTCAGTACTGGAATGCAATGAAAAAAGAACATCTCTTGCTCGATCGCACTAACCCTAATCATGGTCATTTGAACCAAAACGACGCTTATATACACAGCGTGACGATAAAATCGAATGATAGCTATGGGAAGATTGCTATGCGGAATCACTTAGAGTCGGTCATACAAACGTGCAACAATCGTTGGCTAAAACATTGGCCAATAGTGGGTGGAAAACCGCTCATTCTAGAGAATACTGTCGAGCAGGTAGTTTCTTTGATTCGTCTTCTCAGCGTCCCCTCTGGCCACGCTCTATTGAGTGGCTTGAAGGGGACAGGAAAGCGATCGGCTGCATATCTTGCCTCTATCCTGACTGACAACGAGGTCGTGTGCATCGAGCCGATGACAGTCGATGAGGAGACAATCCTCCGATCCCGCATCATTAATTCTGTCAAAGGAATCAACTGGCGAAATTGCATGAGAGATGCTATCTTGAAATGCATCGGTGTTGACTTGGTCGAAAAATCGACTTCGAAACCCCGCCGCACCACCATGATTGTCCGCTCAGTAGATCTTCTTGTCCCAGAGGCAGCTAATTGTCTCCACTACCTCATGACTACCGGTGATGTCGGCCCTTTGCTTGACGAGGGAGAAATCGTTCAGATCCTCAGTTTGTGGATCTTCAAAGACGAAGTTGAGAACGACGATAGCTTGTCTATGATGCACGGTAATGTAACAGCCTTAAAACGGCACTTGCCCAACGGGAATCCCAACCCTGACTTTGATATAAATGCTTTCAACCGCAAGAAAGATGCTAACCGGAAGACCATGGAGGTGAGTAAACTGTTTGGTGGCTTGAGCAAATTACTCTTCTGTGAGCCGGTTGCACTAATAACATATTTTTGCCCCTACTACACCACCAGCTGCTCTATGATGATCCACGCCTGAAATTTACAAAGACCAAAATCGCCCACCTTGTTTTGAAAAACCTCACCTGTTTCTTGACAATCAACGAGCACAGCCGTCACCTCCACTCCATGAAGAACTCTCACCTATTCCGCCGTGTGTCTTTGATCCACTTTCGTGAGTGGAATGTGAAAGAGCTTCAGGAGGTGAGTTTTCGGATGTTAGTCCAAGGCCACGATGACCACCACGTGGACGAGCTAGTTACTTGCAGCAACAAACTCAGGGGGGTTAGTGGATCGGCCCATGACCTTTTGACGAAACATTTTGAGAAAAATCAGATGAGCCCCCAAGAGAAGAGCAGGCTAGAGGACCAGACATTCGGTTTATTGTGCGAGTGGATGGGCATGGGAGGTGAGTGGAGACAGACAACCAGGAGATACGCGACGTCTTTCCCCTTACTGACATTGACAATGAATACAACGACATCACCGACGACAATATCTTATAACAGCGCGGACGATTTGCAAGATCGATGGAATCGCGCATGCTTTTGCCCGAGATAACACCATCGCAGCGTTGTCCATCAAGTGTCCTCGACATGCCTACTTAAAGACAATTCGACTCTTTCGCAAGCTATCCCGGACAGCCGTAAAATGGTCGATGATGCGCTGGGAAAAAATAAAGCAGTCGATCACAGCGATAAACGGTCACCTTCAAGACGTGGAAAACGTCCATGCAATTATCGGCTACATGGAGAATCATCACGATGTCCACATTTACAATAACGAGCAGTCCACACTGCACGGCAGCAGTCTGAGTGAACTCAAGGAGCTCTCAAGCAACATAAATTCGTTTATACCTGCACTGAAAGAGGCCAAGGAGCGTCTACAGGGTGAATTGGTCAAGAGCGAGGCCTACCTCGAGCGTTTTCCTGGCGATGCAGTTGTATTCTGTGCTGCGGCAGCTTACGCGAGCGCCTGGCCGCATTTCATCCGGGACAACTTTGTCAAGTCTATTATTAACATGATCAGTAAAAGCAACCTTGCGGTCAGTGGACTGGAAGAGAACGACGAGAAAAATGGCATGAGTGTGATGGGAGCTTTGGCTCAAAAGGTCCAGGTGCGCGTTTGGTGTGGACCAGAGGAAAAGGGAAACCTTCCCAAGCACCGATCAATAATCGACGCCGCTGCCCTCTTGCTTTGCGGTACAGGCTGGCATGTTGTAATCGACGGTAGTAGAACATCTGTTGAATGGCTTATCAAGAATCACAAGCTCGCCTCGAGCTCCAACAGCGTCACGGAGGTCAAAGCCTCCGAGTTATCCCTTGCAAGGATCAAGTTACTCGCGGCAAGCAGCGGTACAGCTGAGAAGCTATTGATTGTGACGAGCTGCGAGCTGGGTTTACATCCTGAATTCGCGCTCTTTTTGGGTAGCCGAAAAGACTTCATTTATAACAAGGGCGCTGACGATAGTGCAAGCGAAAACGAAGACGATGATACCGACGTTGCCTCCGATGTAAACAGTATGGATACACCTGTCCACAACTTGTCCGGCAGCAACACCGCTGGGAAAGCAATAACTAGCCCTAATATAACACCGATGCAGTCACCA
>Ga0115557_1001995_pt1 | contig 13838 bp, 8 predicted proteins | sample COGITO_mtgs_1104_FD_87280 | JGI IMG/M metagenome (GOLD analysis project Ga0115557, IMG submission 87280) | Pelagic marine microbial communities from North Sea - COGITO_mtgs_110421 | ecosystem: Environmental > Aquatic > Marine > Epipelagic | place: Germany:Helgoland, sampling site Kabeltonne...
GCAGCGCTCGCACCCAGATTGCGCCTTAACGAAAGCCTAACAGATGGAGAATTTTTCTCCAAATACACTCGATAGGTTCATACAATTTACTTATCACCCAAGTTGCTCCTAACGTTTCACACAAATTTCAATATGTATCCTACCAAACCTATCACTCCATCACCCCCTGAGATATTCATCTTTTGCAAAAAAAGACCAACCTCTAGCGAATCAGAGTTGTCTGCAGGGAACTGCGAAAGTGCTGATGCGTGCTTCTCTGCCTCTGTTCCGTCAGCATTGTTGACCGCTTTATTATACTTTCTTAAAAGTCGCAGAACTAATTTCCGAAGAGTGATCATCTTGTAGCAATCTCGAAGATAGAATTCTACTGAGGCAAATCCAGCCAAATCTGCTTTTTGCCACAAGGCATCGCATTTATAAAACACGGCATTTCCAAGTTTCGCACTATCAGGTAAAACCACAGACTTCAGGGATGTGCACCCACCAAATGCCCATTCTCCTAGCTGTGTGAGACTGTCGGGGATCACAACGGACGTCAGGGAGGTGCATTTAGCAAACGCTCCATTGCCCAGCTGTGTGAGACTGTCGGGCAGCACCAAGGACGTCAGGGAGGTGCAATAACCAAATGCTCCCTCGCCCAGTTGAGTGAGACTGTCGGGCAACACCGCGGACGTTAGGGAGGAACACCTAGCAAACGCTGAATTGCCAATCTGTGTGAGACTGTCGGGCAACACCATGTACGTCAGGGAGGTGCATTCACAAAACGCTGAATTGCCAATCTGTGTGAGACTGTCGGGAAGCACAACGGACGTCAGGGAGGAGCAGTTCTGAAACGCATAATCGCCCACCTGTGCGAGACTATTAGGAAAAACAATAGACGTCAGAGAGGTGCAATCGCAAAACGCTGCCTCGCAAATTTGCGTGAGACTGTCGGGCAACACCACGGAAGTCAGGGAGGTGCATCCGCCAAACGCTCCCATGCCCAGCTGCGTGAGACTGTCGGGCAACACCACGGACGTTAGGGAGGAGCATTCCCGAAACACTGTCCGGCTAATCTGCGTGAGACTGTCAGGAAACACCACTGACATCAGGGAGGAGCAACTCCCAAACGCTAGCTCGCCAATTTGCGTGAGACTGTCGGGCAGCACAACGGACGCCAGGGAGGAGCAATCAGAAAACGCTGAAAGGCCAATCTGTGTGAGACTGTCAGGCAACACCACGGACCTCAGGGAGGTGCAATACTGAAACGCTCCCTTGCCAATCTGCGTGAGACTATCGGGCAACACCACGGATGTCAGGGAGGAGCAAACTGCAAACGCAGCAATGCCCACTGATGTGAGATTGGTACATCCATGGAGATCAACGCGCAGGAGGAAATTACAATCAACGAAGGGAGCCTCTCCTGCTCTCTCAACTGCAAGATTCATATCCCCGATGGTGGTGATGTCCGGGTCCCTGATGGTGAGGATGACGGTTCCTTCACTGAGCGTATATAATCGACTTTTGAGGGCACCAGACTGGAGCAGATTTTTTACGTCTGTGTCAACGAAAATCTCAGTCAACCTCTTGCATTTCAATTTATGAAGTTTCCAATCACCCCTCTGACACTCCCGATTACAATACGCTGCCAGCCCACACCGCCCGCATTTCTGCAGCTTGGTGGGCAGGGTCCCCTCGCCGTGACCGCAGTACCAACAGCAGCGGGACTGGGTTGCAGATGTGAGAGAAAGACTGGAGATGTTTGGGGTGGCAGTTTTGCTCATTGCAGGGGTAGGAAAGGGCGTTCTGACAGAATTTTGGCGGCACAATTATTGCTTTGATGAGGAGAGATATTGAGGATTAAATGGCGTGATTGCGAGCGTTGAGAAAGGATAGGAACACAGAAATGCGGTTTTAAAGTGTGTGTGAAGCTAGTTCCCTAGTTAAAAAAAAGGTGATTTCCAGTGAGCACGTGCGAAATCTTTGGACACACGAAAATTACCTGTCTCCCTTGGAAAATCTGACTGCTGCTTTTTTTTCTCTCACCGGCCATCTTATCTTGGAATTAGAAGACACAGCCGATAAAACGCCAGCGTATACAACATTGATGTCCTCGTCACAGGAAGACCAGGTTGCCTATTTGCATGAGGCGGTAAAGAGCGTAAAGAATGCTGCCTTTCACATGAAGCGCGCTATGGGTAAGTCTTCCCTTGTGCATTTCGCCAATCTCTGTGCTTTCTTGCGTGTTGCAATCTATTATTTCTGTTGCTGACCACCCCTGCCCCTTCCCTCTCTCTCTCCTTTTCTCAAACGAAACGATACTCTCTTGTCTCCGAAGACACGAATGACCTGAAGTTGGTCCTCGATCATGCTGACACGATGCTCCGTGAGCTGAAGACGTCCCTCCTCACTCCGAAGAACTACAATGAGTTGTATATGAAAGTCCTTGACGAGATGCGATACGTTGAGGATTTTTTCTCGCAGCTAAACAAAGCTGGGAAGCCAATGGTGGAACTCTACGAGCTGGTTCAGCACTGCGCAAATGTGGTGCCCCGCCTTTACCTTCTAATTGCCGTTGGGAGTGTCTATATTAAGTCCGGCGAAGCTCCTGCGAAAGATATTCTCAAGGATTTGATTGAGATGGTGAAGTGCGTTCAGTATCCCACTAGAGGCCTTTTCTTGCGCAATTACCTCTCCCAATCGTCTCGCGATAAGCTCCCAGATACAGGCAGTGAGTTCGAGGGCGCTGGCGGGGACGTTACGGATGCCTATGATTTTGTTTTGCAGAACTTCTGCGAGATGAACAGGCTCTGGGTGCGTCTGCAGCACATGGGAGGTGGGAACAAGGAGGGGAGGAAGAAGAGGGAGAAGGAGAGAAATGATTTGAGGATGCTGGTGGGAACGAATCTCGTTCGTCTGTCGCAATTGGAGGGAATTGATACGGCAATCTATAGCGAGACGATCCTCCCTAAAGTGCTTGAGCAGGTTTCTGGATGCAAGGACACCATCGCCCAGAGCTATCTGATGGACTGCATCATACAGGTCTTCCCAGATGAATTTCACCTCGCGACTTTGGAGACCTTCCTTACGACCTGTACTACGCTGAAGGAGAAGGTGAATATCCGCACGATCTTGCAGAATATGATGAATAGGCTGTCAAACTACAGCGATGGGAACGCTGACAAAATCCCCTCTGAGCTGAAGGCCTTCACTCTCTTTAACGACTGCATCACCAAGGTCCTGGAGGAGAAAACCAACATGGAGCTGGCGGAGATTCTGCGTCTCCAGACCGCCCTGATGACGTTCGCCCTTAAATGCTACCCAGGTCGCTTGGACTACGTGAACCACTGTCTTGGAATGTGTTCCTCGGTGCTCTCGGAGACCAAGACCGGCGAGGTGAGAATGCAAGCTGGAAACGCACTTTCCCCGATTTTTATTTTGAATCCTCCTCTCCTCTATTTTCTCCTTATTTGCCCTAACCCTAACCCGATCGTACTAACCCACCTACACCTAACCTAACCTAACCTAACCTAACCTAACCTAACCTAACCTAACCTGCTATCCTTTCAATAATAATATGTGTGCAGCTTGACGAGTCTGCCATTGTAGAGATCGAGGAGCTCCTTTCGATACCCCTCAGTTCCCTCGCTTTGAAGGTGCTGGATCTAGACCAGTACAGTGAACTGCTCACTTACCTGCCTTGGGAGAACCGAAGGCAGGTTGCGACTATTTTGGTTCGCAGCACTCTCCACAGCAATGTGCAGCTCAATAGCATCGAAAAGATCGAGAAGCTGTTCGCCACCATTACGCCGCTACTAAAGGACGAGGAAAAGGACAACAACGACACGCCCCCCAGCAAGGACGAGGAGGCGACGAACTCTTCCAGCAATTCTATTTTTGTTGAGGAACAGACGCTCGTGGCTCGCCTGGTTCACCAGATGAAGAGTGACGACAACGACTTGCAGTTCAAAATTTTTAGCATGGCCAGGAAACAGTTTGGACAGGGAGGGGTGAAGAGGATAAAGCATACTCTCGTACCTTTGGTCTTCAGCGGTTTAGCCCTTGCTCAGAAGGTAAAGGGGAAGGAACTGTCTGACGCAAAGATGAAGGACAAAATTGCCAAGGCGACACAAAAGCAGGAGGAGATTATGGCCGAGTGGCGCGAGAAGTGTACCGCAGTTGGTACCGATGAAGATGGGAACCCGAACCCTAAGCCACCCAAGCCCAGTGCCGTGAAAATCCCAGACCCCCCTGTCCCGGCATCCATCAGTTGCCGTAAGGTTTTCCAGTTCCTCCACGAGATTGTCACCGCCATGGCAACGACATTCCCGGACATGAGCCTTCGTCTGTACCTCCAGTCAGCAATCACCGCCGATAATTGCAGGTTCAAGGCAATCAGCTACGAGTTCATGAGCCAGGCTTTTATTATTTACGAAGATGAGCTCACTGACAGCAAGGCGCAGTTGAGGGCTTTGATCATGATGGTTGGAACATTGCTGTCATGCAAGAACTTTGATGACAATGACTACGACGCGCTGATCACTAAAACGACTCAGTACGCTGCCAAGATGCTGAAGAAGCCGGACCAATGCAGAATGGTGACTCTGTGCAGCCATCTCTTTTTCAGTGGTGATGAGAGCGAGGCTAACCACTACCATGACCCTCGACGAGTGTTGGAGTGCTTGCAGCGGGCTCTCAAGATTGCCGACGCGTGCATGGCGTCAAGCCACCATGTGCTTCTCTTCGTGGAAATCCTTGGGCACTATCTCTACTACTTTGAACGCGACTGCAGCTCAGTGACGCACAAATACCTCTCCGGACTAATTGCGCTCATCAACGAGCACATAGGAAATCTTGATGAGAGCAGTGACACTAAGGTTGAGGTTGAGACAATTTACAAGGCGACCATTGCCCACATACAGAAGAAGAAGGAGACGGTGGGAGGGAAGTACGAGGCGATCGATGTCTGATCGATGTCTGATTTTGAGTGTGTGTGACAAACTCAACCCATGCGATCCATGCAATGATACATGATTTAAATGATAAATGACATTGATGTGTACGATTAGAAAGGGAGGTTGCGTTGCGGGCGGTGCTTTTTAAAAATCGCAACAGGCATTGTTACATGTTAATCGCTACACTATTAAATGGCCCCCGGGAGATTTCCTCCAGTTGTATCGTCGCCTTGGCCTGTCTCTTTCTCACGATTGTCACCATTTTCAACATCAGCATCATCAGCCGCAGCTCCCACTTCTTCGTCTTTTTTCTCGTCCTCCTCCTCGCTTTCCCCCTCGCTTTCCTCTTCTTTGCCTTCCACTTCCACCTCGACCGACTCATCCGTCTTGCTCTCTCTGCGTTCTTTGTTTACCTCCCTCTGCTCGCTGACTAAATATCGAACCATGTCCTTCATTTCTCTCATGCCGACCCCGACATCCAAAAGCCCTCTTTGGAGAGATTTTATTTGTAACTTCAATTCCATGAGCTCGTTGTCGATTTTGTCTTGGTTCCCTGCCCCACCTATCACCCCGCCTCTCATATTTCTATGCACCTCCATGAAACTTTTCTTTCTATTCCTTTTTGGCTGTTCCCGTTCTCCTGAATTAAAATCTTTCAGTTCGTCGTTCATTTTCGCTAGATTCTTTGACGAGCCAAGTGTTTTCATTCTGTTCTCGAAGGCGGAAGGTTTCGATTCCTCTCCTCCGCTTGCTGCCTTGCTCTCTTCGTTCGTGGATAAATCGGTGTCTGCGTTAGGTCCCTTCGAGCTGCCTCCATAGCTGCCGCCCTGGCCTTTTTTGTTCGAGTATTTTTTATTGGCAGCATCGCCGCCCTTTTTACTTTCCTCCGCCGATGGTGCCTCCTTTTCCTTGACGTCCTCTAATGCCTTCTTCGCACCGCTGTCCTTATAACGCTGGCGAATCTGTTCCTTCATGGCCTCGCGCTCCTCCCTGTTATTTTCGGTAATCCTCATGAAGTCTTCCCTGCTCAAGACGATGAGCTCCGTAAAAGTACGGGCTCGGATTGATGCGGTGCGGCGACCGTGCGTCACCAACGCAATTTCTCCAAAAAAATCCCCTTTCTCGAGCTCCTTTACGACCTTCTCGATAACTTCCACTTCACTTTTAGGAATCGCCCCACTATGGAGCTCGTCGATCTTCATTCGGGGAATAGCGGAAGGTTTTCTTCCCGGTATATACTGGCCAATTGCTCGAAAATTGGCACCCCTTCCCCCCCCCCGTGAACCTTGCTGCGTGAGTTGCGGTGGTTGCGCTTTCAGCCGCTGCATCTCGATAATGACGTCACACTTGCCTGACTGGATGAAGAACATCTCGCTGCCGAACTCGCCCTTGACAATGACGTAGTCTTTTGGCATATAAATAAGCGTCTGCACGGCCAATACGAGGTGCTGAACAACGTCCGCTGGACGGTTGTGAAACATGGGCACCTTTGTGATCATATCGGAGAATAAGTACAGGTAGATCTCCTTGGCCAGGTTGGTGGAAAGCTCGGGAACAAATGTGAGTATTGCCGGCCGCCCGTCTATGCTGTGGTGCTCGTCCCAGACGTACTTGTAGAAAAGATGAATGCGCTCCTGGAGGTTCTGGGGCAGTCCAAGGGCCTCCATGGACTCGTATAGATCAGTCATCTTTTTCCGGAATAAATTATTGGCCGCAGAGAAGTTATTTATGCTCATGGAGACCTCTCCGAATACTAAAGCCATCACAATTGCTCCGACCAATATTCCAACTATGCTCCACATGCGCTCTTTCTTCGATGTCAGATCCATCGACTCACCCATGATCAGCAAGACGGCCTGATAGATGCTGTGGAAGTACGCTTCGTTATATGCATCGAAAGTTTCTAGGACGGGCACGAATGTAGTGTTGTTGACGACAATCGAGTCCTCGTCTAGCAGATTTTTCCCATCATCATTCTCCCCGGATTGCTCTTCAAACCGATCGATCTGGTACCAGAGCGGTTCGTACGAGTCATCAAAAAATACAAACCGCTCCAATGTCTTCTCACCGCTGATGAAGTACCACATGCATGCGTAGTAGTGCACAATTACCATGATCACAACGATCAGAGAGAAGAAACTTAGTAGGTTGTTGTACCTGCTGTACATGAGAAACTGCATCGTCTTCGACTTCATGTTCATCGTCCTCATGACGCGGAAGATTCGCAAAAGCCGAAATAGACGGGGGATACGGGTGACTTTAACGATCTTGATGGAGTCAAGATTATTGATGGTGCCCTTCAGCCCAAGGAGGAGGAGGGGAGAAATAGCCAGGACGTCTATCACGAACCAGGATTTGAAATACGTTGTTGCGATGATTTTTCGGTCCATTATGACCTCAACTTCGTCTCCATAGTAGCCCTTTTCTCCCTTCTGTACGGTAATATTGAATTGAAGCAAAATATCCAGGAGAAATATGATATCAACCAGGAAATCGATCGTCTCTAAGACGGTCTCAAATGTATTTCTGGCCGTTTCTGACTGGAATACGAGACTATAGGGGACCAAGAAGACCTGAAAAAATACAAGGCATGCAATTAAAACTTCCCAGTAGCGAACCCCCCGAGTGTTCGACGCCCACACATAAATGCCGCATATCCGCCCCCTCCTCCTTTCCATCTCACGGTGGTAGTCCTGGAATTTCTTCGTCTGGTCCTCGTCCCGAAACTCCTTTATCTGAGAGGTTTTTTTCCGCAATTTGAGCTGATCGACCAAATTTTCGTGTTTTGCTTCCTGGCGCTTCTTCTGCCGCAATTTTTCTTGTTGCTTCTCCTTGTGGTCGAGGGAGGAGGCGGAAACTTTAAGGCTACCGAAACTGCCGCTGGCGCGCTTGCTACTTCTTGACGACGCCGCCGCAGCAGCAGGCGACGAACCTGGCAGGTCCCCGATTGTGTCGCTCTGCTCGTTTTGAATAGATTTCTGTAGACCGATCATCCTTGCCGCCGCCTTGAATTTTCCAAGCGTACGCTTGGTAGAGCTAATAACTGGTGAAACAGCTTGATTCAAACTACTTCTTCTCGAGTCATCGTTGCCGAGATGATCATCACCTTTGCTGTCATGGGCCGCCGACATTGAATCTATCGATAGTTTTCCAAAACTCTTCCTACCCGAAAGTTCACGAGAGCTAGAAGGAGGGGTCAACTGCAACTGTACGCGCGATATAGATGGTTCTATTACCGGCATTATTGACGGCGAGGAGGACCTCAGTTCGTTTGCGATGGCATCTACATTCTCGCCGAAACCTGTTGCAGTTTTGAGTGCGTCTAAAATACCCTGAGTAATTGAACCACGCCGATTGCTAAATAGCGGCCCAGACGGTTGACTTAATATAGAGGACGAAGGAAATAAGTTGTTGTTGCTCGTTTCGTCGTTGAATGCTCTCAAAGTGTGGGGGTTTCTCAGGGAAGAAGACAATTTTTCTATTGGGCGATGGATCGGAGTGGCAAACCTCTCCTGCAAGTCCTTGCAATCGTCGTTATACTCGCTCGGATCTGCTGCTGCTGACGTCAGATCTTCGTCCAGATTTGATTTGAGTCCAGCCAGGTTGTTCTTCAATCCGCTCGATTGCGAAATCAACTTTCTGACACCTACAACAGAGATTTCTTTTTCAGCATGGGATTTATGTACTGGTTGATCTTGGAACTGTTCTTGGTGTTGGTGTTGGTGTTGGTGTTTGTGTTGCTCTTGCTGAGGCTGATCAAGCTGCTGCGGCGGCTGCGAGTGCACCTGCTCCTCAGCACTCTCGCTGCTGTTTGCCACTGATGGGGTAGAAGATGATGAAGATCTCACACTCTCTAGGTCCATGTTCAGCATCACGCTGTTGTCTACCTCTAACCCCATCACATTTCGCAGCGACCTTTGAGAATTGGAGGTATTGTCGTCCGACGATTTTATCAAACTGCCCCGCCTCATGACGCCAAGCGGTGGTGGCGTGAAGTTGTCGAGCTTGGACTTTCACTGAAAGTAACTGCTTGGGAACGTGGGGATTTAAGACAGAATAGACAACAAACTCGTGGTTGTAAGCATAACATATGTGTGTTTAGAGCAGACCAAACGATTTGAAGGAGCGGAAGTCTTTTCCATTGGATTCTATGAGTTTCTCTAGGGTCCCGTGTGACGAGATGACGATTCATTTTTCCCCGGACCCCGGTTGACCGACGGCTGATTCTCACTTCTCCTGACTCCTGACATCAAAAGGGCCAGGCAAGTAATTCATTACCAGGGATTTCTTCGTCAACTAAAATCTTGTTAAAATGTTCTCTTTCAAAACCTGTAAACTTTCTTTCGCGTTGTTATTTCGCCCTTTAGAAGAACATTTAAATCAGGGATGGGAAATTCATCACCATGAACATTGTTACCTCCCTGACACATGTCTGAGGATCATTGCTGCTTTCGACACAGAAATGGTTGATGCTGTCTGCTGGCTCCTCCTCATAAAACAATTCCAAAGTGTGCTCGACTTGGTCCAGGGTCACATGAATGAAGTTTTTCACTCTTCTTGTGCTACTTTCTTTCACTTGATGAAGCAGTTGGGTTTTTAATTCTTCACTGCGTTCGTGTGCCTCGTTGTGGAAGAATATTGTCACTTTCGGGGCATCATTTCCTGCTTGCGCCGCATCGTCTTTGGAGCCAATGTTCCTGCCCTTATTCTCGTCTAACTTCTCGGCCGTCTCCTCTTCTTTTTCTTTTTCTTTCTCTTTTGCCCACTCATCCTCCGAAATCACCTCCTCAACGTTGACCTCCTTATTCCTCCCCATGATTTCTATTGTCTGGTCAATTCCTGCAAAGAAGCCTTCCTCGCAAGCCTTCAACTTCATTTCGCTTCCCATCCCAGTGCACCTAGCAACGCCAGGTTTCACAAACTTCTCGTGCTCCTCTTCACAGAGCTGGTGGCAGGTGGCGCGATAGCTGTCAAAAAACGACCTCTCACAAATTTGTGAAAAGTGTCCATAATTATCCTCTCGGTTCCTGCGGAATTGAGAGCAAGGTTTAAGTGGCTCAAGCTTAGGCTCAATTCCCTCGCAAACAGACTTGCACTTGTTACTGTACTCTTTCATGGAATGGATCGGCAAGGAGGTAGTTTGGAGGGTGAGGAGCAGCATGACGAGGGTAATGAGTAGGTGCTGGGGTCTCCTGAAAAGCATTTTGCAGCGAGGCGTATGTGATGTGATGCACTTCCCGTATCGGTCGTTACGAGATAATGATGGGACGAACTAGTAGGGGAGAGCTGGGGCCAGAACTGGTACTGGTTCTTGCCGGCCCCGTTGTTTGTTACTGTTGATTGATTTGGAAAGGGAGCTAGGGATAATTTCTCGAATAAAAACTGTCAGACTGGCTTGCTCTTGTGTGATTGGAGTGTATCGGTGATGTTTTATTGATCGTTAGCAAAAAAATAAGAACAAAAAAAACAAAACAAAAAAGAGGGCGAGGTCCTGTGAACTTACCTTTTGATGTTCTGAAAGGGTCACCAGACTACATTGATTTCCCACAAAAATACCACAATCCTAAGATATCTTACGATTTGCTTCTCTTAAACCATGACTCAAAGATGAGTAGGTGTCAAAGTAATAGTTCGCACATTCCCTCTCCACCGCAGCACTCTCTGAAGGTCCCCCATCCCTCTGTCCCCCCTCTCCAAAATCCCACTCACCAGCCTTATCAAGCGGAGAGCGCGCGGTCGAGGATGGAATTTCAGTGCAACTTGCTTATCAACTGGCTGCAGCCCACAAAACAGTCTCAAAGCCGCCGGATGGACATCTACTCCTTTGTTAAGGATTGCCTGGAAAAGCACCATTGTGATCTCCGTTGCGAACTGGTCGGGAGCACACCTCTTAGGAGCTACCTCGCAGATGATGTTTTGGAGATAATGGTCGTGGATGGGAATGGAGTTGAGGGTGAAACGGAGGGGAACACAAATGCTCTACTGAAGATCAATGAGGCTTTGTGCAGGCAATCTCTGTTGGGGGGTAGGGGTCAGAAGATACACAAGGTTCAGCTAGCTGCGGATGAAGTTAAGTGTCTGGTGAACAATGTTGGTGTTAACATTAGGGTCAACAACTTCAGTGATTACGGCAAGATGCTCTTTGTTCAAGAGGCGAATGAAATTATTGGCCAAGATAATCTGCTGAAGCGGTCTCTTCTATTAACAAAATCATGGTGCATCAACGAAGCGATGAAGTACACGCCTGGGAATAACCCGATCATGGGGGTTTTGATTGAGGAAGGGGGTCTGAACGACTTTGTGATTGCGGTCATGTTGCTCATGATGCTCAACTTCGAAGCAACACAGGAACAGGAACAGGAACATGAAGAAGAGAAATCGTTTTTCGAATCATTAACACCACTCAAAATATTGTTTAAGTGGATGAGTTTCTTCAGCAGCTGCGACTGGGAAGGTCTCACCTTGAAGGCCATCATCAATGAGAATACAGAAGGCTTGAATGGGCATTTGATCAGAGTGCAGAAACTCATCGTTGAGAGTATCGGCAGGTTTTGTGATAAAGCGTCCGTCGCAAGAGTTGTGGGGGTGGCCGAGGGTCTTGGAGTGTGCAAGTTGCAAGATCCAGTTCGTCCAATGGTTAACTTGACGAAAAAAGTGAGCAACGAAACGTTGCATTACGTCAGTGTAGCACTCAATGAAGGGGCCCGACATATGGACAATTTGGAGGTGAGTGAGCGCAGCACAGCGCAGCACAGCGCAGCACAGCGAGTGATGAAGAAGAAGATTTAGGGTGGGTTAGGGTTGCCTGATGGTTATTATCGCTCGTTCTTCTGCCTTTTTTGTGATAATCGAGTTATTTTGGTTGCGGTTCTTATTTTCTTACCCTCGTTTGTGGTTTTCATCTTCTCCGCACAAATTTTGCTTTTGCCTTTTGCTTGCTCGGTACAGAGTTGGAACGGCGACATGCTTGGACAGTACCACCCACAGCAGCCGCAGGTGGTGCTGCAGGCAAACTCCCCGAGACACAGCAAACACTTGAACAGCGTTCTCGAGAATTATTGGTTCTTGCAGAACTTCTTTCCCTCTACATACTATCTCACAGGGTATGGGGGAGGGCTGAGAACAGATCTCTTGGCCAACCCAGGAGACAACCTGGAGAGTGTCGTGGTCGAGAAAATCGCAGGCTGGGAGGAAAGTGTGCTAGCAATGACTGTGAGCGTGCAGGATATGTGGGAAAGGTTGGAAGAAGTAAAAAAGCAGCAAACTAATAAAAAAATGACTACGAATTGCAAGAAGGAAGGATGGGAAGAGAAGAAGGAGGAAACGAATTTTAAATTAGCCGTCCGCCCCATGGGGAAGAGGAAACAGAGGAAACCAGATCAACCGCCGTTGAACTTGAAACCTCCCCGAAGCATTACGACCACAACCATGATGACTACTACGACGACTACTCTACAGGCGTCGTCATCGCCATCTCCCAAACATGGAGGTGGTGGTGGTGGTGGTGGAAGAAGGGTTAGTATACTAAGTGCACTTATTTGTGTATTGGTAACAATTGTTACTCTAATTCTAGCACCGGAAATCCCAAATAACGGGCTCCTGGACCAAATTAGGTATTTAATCTTACGCGACGGTGGCAGTGGCAGTGTCGGTAGTATTGGCAGTGGCAGTGGCAGTGTCGGTAGTATTGGCAGTGGCAGTGGCGGTAGTATTGGCAGTGGCGGTAGTATTGGCAGTGGCATTGGTGGTGCAGCTGGCATTGACAGTAACGATAGCACCGGCACTTACACTGACAGTGACGGCGACAGTGACGGTTACATCGACAGTGACGGTTACATCGACAGTGACAGGGACAAGGACAGTGACAAGGACAGTGACAGTGATAGCCAAGGGGACAACACTCACATTCGAAAGGACGAGACTAATAATAGGGTAATCGCCAACATCCAAGGACAGCAGACGAGCCGGGCTGGTGGAGAGGATGATACCATGGCACTTGTCGTTCAGGAGGAGGTAAATAAGGATAATACTTCTTTGGTTGGAACGGATCGACTTCCGGTGTGGGTGAAATTGGGACAGACCGTCACGCTCGGGCAAGATTTTGCCGGAAATGTGTACGATTTTCAGTGGGAGAAAGATGGCGTCCCCATTGAAGGGTCTAACAAAGAGTTTCATACTGTCGAAAACATTAATGCCGACGACGAAGGAGTCTACACTGTCTTCGCTGCCGGAAAGACGTACATCAGTGAGATCAAAATTGCCGAGAAACCAATGGTAGTTCTACAAAGCGGGTACTACAAAGTAAAAAACGGGGGGAGACTGCTTTTAAGCATCAGTGCCAACGGCCTCCCGCCCCCCTCATACCAATGGCAACTGAATGGAATGGACATAAAGGGCGCCAACTCGGCAAAGTATCAGGTCAGGGGGGTCTCAAACCTTGACGTTGGAACCTACACTTGCCTTGTCAGCAATGCTGCCGGAAGCGTTCTCTGGGAGGAAGCGGTAGTGCTGGTGCAGATGGCCGAGGGAGAGGCTGACGAAGAAGACGATACAGATGAACTGTAATATTTTGCCAAGTAGAAAGTAGTTTGCTTTTTGAGAGACTGATGCTACCTACCCCCACCCACATTTTTCTCTTTTTTCGAAATAGTTTTATTGATTGTTGCTGTGCCCCTGCCGTTCCGGTCCGTTCCGGTCGACCTTTCACAATCGATCACAAATTGTCAGTTTTGTGTTTTTTAATACAATAAAATTTTATAACAATATTAAAGTATATATTTTATTCATTTTGAAAAAGGAAAGTTTTAAATATTTCAATATTATTTATTATATTTTTTTCAAAAAAAAAATGTATCTTAAATTTAATAATTATATTTAAGATAAAAATTATTTATTTATTTTTTA
>Ga0115557_1002002_pt1 | contig 13780 bp, 10 predicted proteins | sample COGITO_mtgs_1104_FD_87280 | JGI IMG/M metagenome (GOLD analysis project Ga0115557, IMG submission 87280) | Pelagic marine microbial communities from North Sea - COGITO_mtgs_110421 | ecosystem: Environmental > Aquatic > Marine > Epipelagic | place: Germany:Helgoland, sampling site Kabeltonne...
GCTGACCGATGTGTTGCGCTTGTCTCGCGGCATGACCTATAAGTCGGCCCTCGCCAACTTGCAACTTGGCGGTGGCAAAGCGGTGATTATTGGCGATCCAGCGAGAGATAAAACGGACGCACTGCTGCATGCAATGGGGGATTTTATTGAGGGGCTTGGCGGGCGTTATATCACTGCGGAAGACTCGGGCACCTCGGTTGCTGATATGCTTAAAATTAGCGCTAAGACCGGTTTTGTCAGCGGTGCCAATAAAGTCTCTGCCCATGGCGGCGATCCATCTCCCAGTACGGCTTATGGTGTTTTTGTCAGCCTCCGTGAAGCGGTTTATCACAAGCTTGGGCGCACTGATTTGAAGGGTACTAAAGTGGCTATTCAAGGGCTTGGCAGTGTCGGTTATCGTTTAGCCGCGCAGCTTGCCGATGCCGGTGCGACGCTTTATGTCAGCGATATTATTCAGGCCAATGTTGATCGTGCGGTGCGTGAGCTCAAGGCGACTGCCGTGGCGGGCGACAAGATTTTTTCGCTGGAGGTGGATGTCTTTGCTCCCTGTGCTCTGGGCGCTGCAATCAATGATAAGAGTATTGCTCAGCTCAAGGCTTCAATTATTGCCGGAGCAGCCAATAACCAGTTGGCCTCAGTGGAGCACGGCTATCAATTGCACAGGCGTGGAATTTTGTATGCGCCCGATTATGTGGTTAATGCCGGGGGAATTATTGATGTCTTCTATCAGCGCAAAATGATCGAGGACAATTATGGTGCAGACAACTATGCCGACGATTTAAACACTAAGGTTGAGGGCATTGCGGCCACGTTGAGAGAAATATTTGTGCGCAGCGATAATGAAAATATACCGACCTTTGTGATAGCTGATCGGGTTGCTGAGGAGCGCTTTACTGATCCCAAAAGTATCGGACAATCGGGCTTGGCAGCGACTAGTACAGTTTAAATTAAATGTCCCAGCGGCAGCTCTGTTTTATAGCAAATCGGCTTGAGCGAGAAGCTACTCTTAACATGATCGACACCACTGACTTGGGTTAACTGGTCAAGAAATTCTTGATAGGCAAATAGGTCTGGTGTCACCACACGAATCAGATAATCAAAATCGCCGGTCATCAGATAGCACTCCATTACTTGCGGCCAGTCGAGCACCTGCTGAGCAAAGTGGTCGAGGTCCTTTTTCACCTGATGATGCATGGTTACTTGGACAAAAACCGTAACAGGCAGACCGACTTTTCGCGGGTCAATTAGTGTGACCCGCCGCGAGATATAACCGAGAGTTTCCAGGTTCTTTACTCGTCTGGAGCAGGGTGAGGGAGATAGAAATACCCGATCAGAGAGTTCCAAGTTAGAAATGCTGGCATCTGATTGCAGAATATCCAATATCTTCCAGTCAATATTGTCGAGTTTGTAGTCAGTCATAAAACGTCTGCTTTTTAGCCGTTACTGATATGTTTTAGGTTCATTTAAAGGCTTAATCGAGCGAAACCTTTAGATCAGATAATGCCATAGCTTTGAAAATGTTTGGTATGTTTTATTAATGTAGTCAAATAAGCACAATAAATCACTAATTTGATGTATTTTTACGCAATTAAATGTCTTGGCGAGGGGCGCCAAACCAATACTTTGGCAGGATTCTCTAGCGCTCCTCATGCTAATTTTACAGCTATAAATAAGACTTAAAAGGTCGCTTTTTAGACGCTGAGATTAAGCCAAAGTGTCTGACTGATAGCGCAACGGTTTGAGGTGTTATATGGCAGTTAAAAAACCCCCACAGAATGTAGTGCGGCCCGAGCGAAATGCTAAACAGTCTCTGCGAATGACTACCCCAGTCTTTTTGGACGGAGCCTCTTTAACCATTCCCACGCTGACACAACTTCAGGCCGATGGCGAACTGGTCGCCGGCGCCGCCGCTGCGCCGCTGTCCACTGAGTTGGCAAAAAAAATCTATACCGATATGGTCTACACTCGTCTTCTCGATGAGCGCATGGTCGGTGCACAGCGCCAGGGGCGGCTGAGTTTTTATATCACCTGCACTGGCGAAGAAGCCTCCGTCGCCGGGACTATTGCGGCATTTAAGCACGACGATATGGTAATGGGGCAGTATCGCGAGCAGTTGGCGATACGCTTTCGCGGTTTTACCACCGAGCAGTTTATGAATCAGCTCTTTAGCAATGCTGAAGATCTTGGCAAAGGCCGCCAAATGCCGGTTCACTACGGCAGTCGCGATCTACACTTTATGACCATCAGCTCGCCATTGGCGACACAGATTCCACAGGCATCGGGCTATGCCTATGGCCAGAAACTGGCAGGAAATAGCGCCTGCACACTGTGTTATTTCGGCGAAGGAGCCGCCTCAGAAGGGGATTTTCACGCCGGTTTAAATATGGCAGCAGTGCTCAAATGCCCGGTGGTATTTGTCGCCCGCAACAATGGTTATGCGATCTCTACACCCGCCGCCGAACAATACGCCGGAGACGGTATCGCCTCGCGCGGTGTCGGTTATGGCATTAAAACTATTCGTGTCGATGGCAACGATATTCTCGCGGTCTACAGCGCCGCAGTCGCTGCGCGAAAAATAGCCGTCGAAGAGCAACAGCCAGTATTGATCGAAACCATGAGTTACCGACTTGGTGCCCACTCAACCTCGGATGATCCAAGCGGTTATCGCAGCCGTGATGAAGAGCAGCAATGGCGCGAAAAAGATCCCATTAGTCGAATGAAAAACTGGCTCTTGAAGCAGGGCTGGTGGGATGAAGAGCGTGATGTCGCTCTGCAGGCAGGGTTTCGCAAGGAGATTCTCGAACAGCTCAAACTAGCCGAAAAGCGCGCCAAGCCGGTATTGCAAGAGCTGATCAATGATGTTTATCAAACCCCACCGGCGCATCTGCGCGAGCAGCTGCAGGCACTGGAAAAACATATTGCTAAATACCCCAATGATTATCCCGCCGACAAACAGTCAAGGGAGGGGGCGAAATGAATCAGCAAACTCTCTCCAAAGCCGCCACCGCAGCGCCCGCCACCAAACGCATGAATCTGCTGCAAGCAGTCAACAGCGCTCTGGATACCGCCATGACAGTTGATCCGCGGGTTGTCTGTCTGGGAGAAGATGTCGGTAAATTTGGCGGTGTGTTTAGAGCCACCAGCCATTTGCAGGAAAAGCACAGTTCACTGCGCTGCTTTAATACACCCTTAACTGAGCAGGGTATAGCCGGGTTCGCGATCGGCCTGGCCGCACAGGGCTCGCTGGCAGTGGCAGAGATTCAATTTGCTGACTATATCTTTCCCGCCTTCGATCAGATTGTTAATGAAGCCGCCAAATTCCGCTATCGCAGTGGCGATCAATTTAACTGTGGCGGGCTGACGATTCGCGCGCCTTATGGCGGTGGTATTGACGGTGGCCTCTACCACTCGCAGTCACCCGAAGCCTATTTTTGTCACGCCGCGGGTTTAAAAGTGGTGGTGCCGAGCAATCCCTATCAAGCCAAGGGACTGTTATTGGCAGCGATTCGCGATCCAGACCCGGTTATCTTTTTTGAACCCAAAGCCATTTATCGCGCCTCGACAGGCGAGGTCCCAGAGCAGGATTATGAGTTGCCATTGGGTGCGGCTGAGGTGGTGCAAGTTGGCACTGATATTACTCTGCTGGGCTGGGGTGCACAGATGATTCAGATAAATAAGGCGGCACAATTAGTGGCCAATGAAGGTATTGCCTGCGAGGTAATTGATCTGTGCACGCTGCTGCCTTGGGATCGAGAGACGGTGGCCCACTCGGTACGCAAAACTGGGCGCCTACTGATTAGCCATGAGGCGCCGCTGACCGGTGGCTTTGCGGGCGAGATCGCTGCGACCATTCAACAGCACTGTTTCCTCAATCTTGAAGCTCCAATTGCTCGAGTTGCCGGTTTGGACACCCCTTTCCCGCTCGCGCAGGAAAAATATTATCTGCCTGACTATTTAAAAATCGTTGAAGCGATCAAGACCACGGTCAGCTATTAATTGAGCACAAGGAGCGAATGATGAACAAAGAGTTTATCTTGCCAGATATTGGCGAAGGCATAGTTGAATGTGAAGTGATCGAGTGGAAGGTCCGCGAGGGCGACACCATCGAAGAGGATCAAGTGGTTGTCGATGTCAGTACCGACAAGGCAATTGTTGAGATTCCCTCGATGTATAGCGGTCGCGTGACCAAACTATTTCACGCTACAGGGGATATCGCCAAAGTGCACTCGCCGCTGTTTGCCATTGAGATCGACACTGACGAGGACGCTCAGACAGTCGAACCACAGCAGCAGGAGCCTCAGCGAGCGGCAATGGAGCCTCAGCCCGTGGCAATAGAGCCTCAGCCCGTGGCAATGGAGCCTCAGCCCGCGGCAATAGAGCCTCAGCCAGCGGCTATGGAACCAGAACAAGGGCAGTTGTCGCAGGTAGCAGGCGCCGGGAAAAAAGTGTTAACCACACCGGCGGTACGCAAAATGGCGCGAGAGCATCAGCTTGATCTAGCGACCATAGCCGGCAGCGGCAAGCAGGGACGAGTATTAAAAGAAGATGTATTGAATTTTCTCGCTGTGGATAAGACAGTTGATGTTGTCGCATCAGATCTAACGCCGACACTTGCTGTCGCTGCCGAGGATCGTGTTGAAGTCATTAGAGGCGTGGGGAAAATAATGGCCGAGCGCATGGCCGAGTCGGTGGCGACCATTCCACATTTTACCTTTGCCGATGAAGTCGATGTCAGCGAATTGATGCAGTTGCGTAAGACGCTTAATGAGCGCTATGGCAGCGACGGGTTGAATATTACCCTGATGCCTTTGTTTATTAAGGCCTTGTCACTGGCGTTAAAAGAATTTCCGATACTCAATAGTCGCGCCAATGCCGATTTTACCGAGCTCACCTACCTCGCTAGTCATAATATTGGCATGGCAGTTGATGGTGCCAGCGGACTGCTGGTGCCCAATATTAAAGCGGTTGAGCAGCGCAGTATTGTCGATATTGCTTCTCAGGTAAGTGCCTTAACGACGGCGGCGCGCAGTGGCAAAATTAATCCTGCAGACCTCAAAGGTGGCAGCATTACTATTTCTAATATTGGCGCTATTGGTGGAACCGTGGCGACGCCGATTATCAATAAACCGGAAGTGGCGATTGTTGCGCTGGGCAAAATTCAGCGCCTGCCGCGCTTTGATCAGCAGGGCGATGTGGTTGCACGCAACATGATGACGGTCAGTTGGTCTGGTGATCATCGGGTCATTGATGGAGGTACCATCGCACGATTTAATAACTGCTGGAAGCGTTATCTTGAACAGCCTGCAACCATGCTTGCGACCATGGCCTAGCGGAGTGCTGGAATCTTGAGTCTGTATGAAAGCAAAAATTTACAGCATTTTTATATCAATGAAGAGCAGTCCTTTTATCTGCTGAGTCACAAGGATGCGCGGAAATTAAAGGACTGGTTGCAGCTCTGTGAATCGCAGTTGCAACGCCTTGGCTACAGCAATATTGAGTTGATCGGCAATGGCGCTTATGGTTTTGTCTTTGCCGGCACCAGCAGTGCTAGTACAGACCCTAATCCGCCGCAGTATGTATTCAAGTTCGCGCGCATCACCTTGCCACAACATATCAAAGACCGTCTTGAGGAAGAGGGGTTTATGTTGAGCATGGTTGAGCACAAGGGCATTCCTGAGTTTGTTGCCTTTCAACATGTGCGTGGACAGTCCATTTTGATGATGTCGCGCGCCCCTGGGGTGACACTGCAGGAGTATGCCCGTCGTGCGGGCCGACTCGAGCCTCGGCTAATACTGAAAATTGCTGCACAGATGGCCGATATTTTAATGCGCCTGCGGCATAACAAGAGCAAGTCGACTATTGTCCATGGCGACATTAAGCCCTCCAATATTATGTTTGATCAACAGACTGAAACAGTCGCATTAATTGACTGGGGTGCCGCTGTCATAGCGCAGTATGATGAGCAAGGGCAGCGAGCCGATGGTATTGGGCTGGACGCTATCAATGCCGAGTTTCAGCAGAGCAATGCCAAGTTGGGCGATATCTATTTTATTGGTGAAGAGCAATTGCAGGGTGCCTGTTCATCGCCGCGCTTTGATGAGCAGGGTCTCGCCGCAACACTGTATGCATTGGCATCAGGGCAGGGCAGCCGTTTCGGTAAAAATGTGATCACCCCGGAATCGCTGGATCTACCAATTGAGTTCGCTCGAACCCTGGCTGGTATGTTGCATGATGATGCCGCGATTCGCCGCAAGGCCGGGGACTATTTCTTCGCTAATATGCGCTATATGAAGCATATTGTCAGTCGTGTTCGGACTGCCGATGAGCGATATGAAGAGCCATTGATTCCAGTTGCTATTGTCTCGTCAGATGAGCCTTTAGAGACGGTGGTCTACAGCTCAAGGAAAGGGTTTTTGCGTCAGGAAATTGGCGCCGCCGCATTTTTTGCGCAACCCAATTACAGCAAACATCCGCTGGCGGGCGACCTTGGTGCCTACGGTGAGTTGCGCAATTATCTCTCTGGAATGGGCGATACTGAGAAAGCCTTTGTTATTGCCGTTTCCCATCTGGGGCGTTATCCGCTGGTCGGTGGGCTGGCAGTGCATTGGGATGACGGTGGTGTTTATATTGACTCCAGTCTTAATCTTTACGATGCGGGACTGGCCCCTGCACTGGCCACCGCGGTCAATAATGTTGTCCATCTGGGGCGTGCGATCAATAAAAAAGGGGTGTTTAAAAGCTGTATATTCGATGCCCGCAAAACCCTGCATATTAGTCGTAAAAATATTAGCCAGCCTTTTATTGCAGATCCTGAGCTAAAAATTCCCTTTGATCTCAGCGCTGCGCTATCAGTTAATGAAGAGATCGGTCGGCATGACACTCGCCTGCATTCCTATTTCGAGGATGGCAGCGACCCGGATGAAATGTTGCAGCTGCCAGAGTCGATTATGCAGGTGCTGGCGAGCATGAACCGGATTCATCACACCGGCTGTATCATTTTTGAAGCGGTCGAACAGGATCTCAAGATTCACAATTATTTGACCTTACTCGATAGATCAAAGGAACAGCTGTTTCGCAATTGTCTTGATGGTATTCTTGCCGAATTGCCGACTATTGATGGGCTGGGTGTCTCCGGTTTTATGAAACTACCGTATAAAAACACCAAGTTTTTTACTCATCTTGAGCAACAGCCTTCATTTGTCAGGCAAAAAAAATAGTGCCTAAACCTACCCATAAGGGCGACGCTAACTAACCCTATTTTTGCTACGCTTGCGGCAACCTATAGAGAGTATTTTCGGAGATTTTTAATGGCAAATAACAGCTCCTGGCAGCGTCTTAATTGGCAAGATCCCTTTCTCCTTGAACAGCAACTATCCGCCGAGCAGCGAATGGTTCGCGACTCGACGCGACAATATGCGCAAGATCATTTGCAGCCAAAGGTTCGCGAGGCCTTTCAAAATGAGACCAGCGATCCGGATATCTTTCGCCAGATGGGTGCCATGGGCCTGCTCGGTTTAACTATCGATGGCTATGGTTGTGCGGGAATGGATTACATCAGTTATGGTCTGGTGGCGCGAGAAATTGAACGTATCGACTCCGGCTATCGCTCGATGATGAGTGTTCAGTCATCACTGGTCATGTATCCCATCTACACCTATGGCAACGACGCGCAGCGCGAGAAATACCTACCCAAACTGGCCAGTGGTGAATTTATCGGCTGCTTTGGTTTAACTGAGCCAGACTATGGCTCTGATCCCGGTGGCATGGTGACGCGTGCGCGCAGCACTGAGGGCGGCTATGTATTGAATGGCGCCAAGATGTGGATTTCTAACAGTCCCTTTGCCGATGTCTTTGTGGTTTGGGCGAAGACTGATGACGATGTCATTCGCGGCTTTATTCTCGAGAAAGGCATGGCGGGACTCAGCGCACCGAAGATTGAAGGGAAGCTTTCATTGCGCACATCGACGACGGGTCAAATCGTTATGCAAGATGTGTTTGTCTCCGAAGAGCAGTTGCTGCCCAATGTATCAGGCTTGAAAGGACCTTTTGGTTGTTTGAATAATGCGCGGTACGGTATTGCCTGGGGCGCGCTCGGCGCCGCAGAAGCCTGCTGGCACACGGCGCGCTCTTACACAATGGAGCGCAAACAATTCGATCGTCCGCTGGCGGCCAATCAATTGATACAGATAAAATTGGCTGATATGCAAACTGACATTAGCCTTGCCCTGCAGGGTTGTTTGCGCGCTGGACAGTTGATGAATGAGAACAATATTGCCCCTGAGTTGATTTCCTTGATCAAACGTAACTCATGTGGGAAATCGTTGGAGATCGCCCGCAAGGCACGCGATATGTTGGGCGGCAACGGTATCTCTGGTGAATACCCGGTGATGCGGCATATGATGAATCTAGAGACTGTCAATACTTATGAGGGAACGCATGATATTCACGGTCTGACACTGGGCCGTGCTCAAACGGGTATCGCTGCTTTTTAATCTGATATTGTCGATTGGCACGGACAACAATAAAAATAATAGGTGGGTCTTATGCGGGGAAAAAAAGCGCAACAAATAGCCAAGCTGGCGCTGATCTTACAGCTGGTTTTTGTCGCAGCAGTGTTTATCGTTGCGCTGCTTAAGAGCTCTTTATTTGATTCGCCAAGCAGTTATGATCTAGTCATTGCCAATGGTCGTGTGATTGATCCACAGACCAATCTTGATGCGCGCAAACATGTCGGTATCCGCGATGGCAGTATTGTCGCTATTTCCGATCAGCCGCTGATCGGCGAGGCAACAATTGATGCCACCGACTTGGTGGTTGCCCCGGGATTTATCGACGTTCACAGTCACACTCCTACCGTTCTTGGCCAGCATTTTAATCTTCTAGATGGTGTTACCACGCAGTTAGATCTCGAGGCGGGTGCGTTTCCGGTAAGTTTTTACGGTGAACATCTGCGCAGCGGTGCGGCGATCAATTATGGCTCCTCGGTGGGCCATTTTGCCGTGCGGATTAAAGTGCTCGAAGGCGTTGATCAACCCTATATTTTTGCTGGCGACAAAACCATTGTTATGGGAAGTCCGGCGTGGATGCAGCAGGCCACGGCAGACCAGATTGAGCAGATGCGCGTGTTGATTAATCAGGGGCTCGATAAGGGCGGCCTCGGCATAGGTGTGCTGTTGGATTATATGACCGAGGCCGTCTCCGATGCTGAGCTGCGCATGTTATTTGACGTGGCAGCAGCGCGACAGGTGCCGATCTATGTGCATGTACGTCGCGGCTACACTGGCGATCCGGCGGGACTGATTGAAGTGATTGAGCTTGCCAAGGCGACCCAGGCTCCGCTGTTTGTCTGCCATATTACGCACAACGCCATGGGTCGTATCGGAGACTGGCTGGCGATGATTGATGAGGCCAACCGCGAGGGCGCCAATATCACCACTGAGACATTATCTTATGCGGCCGGTGGTACCAGTATCGCCGCCGATGTCTTTCGGCGTCGCGACTGGCAGGCGATATTTGATATTACCTACGAGGACGTTCAATGGGTCGCCACCGGTGAATGGCTGACTAAAGAAAGCTGGGAGAAATATTCAAAAGAGCAGCCCTCGGGATCGGTCAATCATCACTATGTGAAAGAACCGTGGATGGAGACTGCGCTGCAGTGGCGGCGCATGATGATCTCTACCGATGCGCTTCCAGCGGTGGATACCAGTCTCGCAACCAACCCTAATTTAGCGGGCACGTTTTCGCGGGTGCTGGGGCACTATGTGCGTGAGCGACAGATTTTCAGCCTCAGCGAAGCACTGGCCAAGATGAGTCTCTATCAAGCGCAGTGGATGGAGCAGGCATCGCCGCTATTTAAGCGCAAAGGGCGACTGCAGATTGGCGCAGATGCGGATATTGTGATCTTTGATGCTACAACGGTCGCCGCCAATGCCGACTACGGAGACCCCTATCAGCCATCCACAGGCATTGAGCATGTCTTGGTCGGCGGCCAACACGTGGTCAAAAATGCCGCTCATGTAGATGGCCTCTTTCCTGGACAACGGCTACTCGGCAAATTGCAACCCCCGACTGATTAGTCTGGCAACAACAGCGGGCCTATTTGTCTTTTAGCACTTCGCGCGCTGCATTGCGCCCCGGCAACCCGGTAACACCTCCACCCGGGTGGGCGCCGGCGCCGCACATATATAAGCCTTTTAATGGGCCACGGTAATCACCGTGATTCATTACCGGACGCGCTGCCCACATCTGATCCAGAGTCATCACCCCATGCATAATATCGCCGCCGACTAGGCCGAGCTTTTCCTCCAGATCAAGCGGCGACAAAATCATTTGGCCGACAATAGCCTCTCTGAAATTGGGTGCATACGCGGTGACTGTATCAATGATGGTTTGCGCTGCCGCGTCTCGGTAATCATGCCATGACCGGCCGTCGGAGAGTTGTGGCGAGAACTGCTGACAAAACAGCGAGGCGACATGTTGCCCCGGTGGTGCGAGACTGTTATCCAGAGTCGAGGGAATCAACATTTCAACGATGGGCTGTTTTGACCAACCATGAATTTTGGCATCGAGGTAGGCGCGATCCATATAGTCGAGGCTTGGCGCAATGATAATGCCGCACTGGTGATGCTCTGCCTGCTCCTTGCCGGGTAGCGCAGTAAAGTCGGGTAGCTCGGAGAGTGCGACATTCATACGGAAGGTCCCGGAGCCGCATTTGTAGGCGTCCATGCGGCGTTTAAACTCAGGTTCCAGTTCGCTGGCAGCAATCATCTTGCCGTAGAGCAACTTGGGATTGACGTTCGAAATCACTCTTTTGGCCGCCACTCTGTCGCCGTTTTCCAGTACAACGCCGGTTGCACGACCGTCGTCGACAATAACTTGGGCAACTGACGCATCAGTAATAATCTCGACGCCTTCAGCTTCGCAGGCCCCGCGCATGGCTTGCGTGATCGCACCCATGCCACCGACTGCATGTCCCCAGGCACCTTTTTCGCCATTCACTTCACCAAATACATGGTGCAGCAAAACATAGGCTGAGCCGGGGGTGTCCGGGCTGGCAAAATTGCCAACGATGGCATCGAAGCCAAAGATTGCCTTTACCGGCTCACTTTCAAACCAGCCATCGAGAAAAGCGCGCGCGCTTTTAGTAAACAGATCGAGCAGATCTTGATGGAGCTGATTGGAGCCGCGTGCCACCGGCCATAGCTGCAGTGCCGTTTGCAACGCCGCACGTATTCCGCGTTTAGGGTTGGGCGGGGTTTTGGTCGAGATATCACGCAGTACATCGGCCACCGCTTCGATGCGTTCGTAGTATTCTGGCAGGCGTTCGGCATCATGTTGGGAGAACTGTCTAAACTCTTCCTGAGTGCGTTCTAGTCCACCGCCAAGCTTTAAGTAACGACCATCGTCGAAGGGCATAAAGTTGGCGATAGGGCGCTTGAGGATATTTAGGCCATGCTCGGCAAGACGCATTTCCTTAATCACATCAGGGTTGAGCAGGCTAACCGTATAGCTGGCGACAGAATTTCTAAAACCGGGATGAAATTCCTCAGTCACTGCTGCGCCACCGACGATCGAGCGACGTTCACAGATTTTGATACGCATGCCCGTTCTAGCGAGGTAATAGGCGCAGACAAGACCGTTGTGGCCGCCGCCAATAATTACGGCATCGTAGGGTTTAGTGGCCGACATGTTTGGAATCTCCGAAAAATAAGGTACGCTGTTTGGCTATTGTAAAGTGTCACGCAGCGCCATCATAGATAAGAGTAAAGGCTTTAGCCACGCAGTCTATTTGTTTGCGGCGCCGCTGCGTTAACTTACTTTTACCGACCCATGACGACAAAGAGAATAATAATATGTCAGAGCGAATTCCCAGAGACAGTGACAACGATTACAGTGAAGTAATGGCACAGCAGCGCCGCGATTTTGTTGAGCAAAAAACCTCGACTAAGCTACATCATATCGGCCATTACTCGATTGATCCCGCAGATACCGCGGGCAATATCGAAAACTTTATCGGTGTCGCTCAGGTGCCAATGGGTTTGATCGGCCCGCTACTGGTCAACGGTGAACATGCCCAGGGAGAGTTCTATGTGCCCATGGCCACCAGCGAAGGCACCCTGATTGCCAGCTATAACCGCGGTGCACGACTGTTGCGGGAATCTGGCGGTATTAAGGTCACTGTGGTCGATGACGCCATGCAGCGGGCACCGGTGTTTATTTTTAATGATGCCCGCGAAGCTCGCGAATTTGGTATCTGGGTTGAACAGAATTTTGATCAGATTGCCGCACAGGCGGAGACCACCACCTCGTCGGGCAAGCTGCGCAATATTGAACAGTACGCCGCAGCGCGGATGCGCTACCTGCGTTTTAACTTCACCACCGGCGACGCCGCCGGACAAAATATGGTCGGCAAGGCGACCTTTGTCGCCTGTGAATGGATTATGCAAACCTATCCGGGGATTCAGCGCTATATGCTCTCAGGTGCCATGGACACAGATAAAAAACATTCGCAAATCAACACCCTACACAGCCGCGGCAAGCGCGTTGTCGCCGAAGTAGTGATACCCAATGCGCTGCTGGAAAAGGTGATGGGGGTGTCGGCGCAGACCCTGTTTAAGTCACGGCAGATCACCCAAGTCGGTAGTTTTATGGCTGGGTCATCGAGTACCGGTGCGCATGCCGCCAATGGTATCGCCGCAGTGTTTATCGCTACCGGCCAGGATGCCGCCAATGTTGCTGAATCGTCATCGTCGATTGTCTATGCTGATATTGATGATCAGGGTAACTACTATTTATCGATCACATTACCGTCTTTGATTGTCGCAACCTACGGTGGCGGCACCGGTCTGCCGACGCAACAAGAGTGCCTCAATATGCTCGGCTGCAACGGTGCAGGCAAAGTGCATAAATTGGCGGAAATAATCGCTGCCACTGTGCTTGCCGGTGAAGTGTCTCTGATGAGTGCCGTCGTCGCCGGCGACTGGGTCACTAGCCATGATGCGTTGGGGCGCAATCGCTGAATGTAATGACCCTGCCGACCGCGAAGTGTATCGTGGATATTAATCTTGCGACCTGCTATTGCTTAAGGGCTTAGCGGCTGACAATTTTGTGGCTGAAAATTCTGAGGCTGACAATTCTAAGACTAAGAGCTTTGAGAATGGTTTATGCCGTTCACCGCTAGCGTCCGCGAGCAACTAGGAGGTAGTCAAAATGACGCAGCATAGAGCCGGCGTGAACGAAGGCTTCTTGACCAAGCACAAACTAAAGCTTACTGATCTCGATAAAATCAATGCCAAAGCAATACAAACGGAACTGGATGCACTGGTCGCTGTCGATGGCGTTTGCATTGATCTCGAGAAATCCACCATCAAGATAGCCTACGATGCGTCCCATCATGATATTGATGAAATAATTGGCATCATTGCCAAGCATGGTGTGCGCGTGAGTGGGAACAGATGGAACATGTGGAAGCTGGGCTGGGATCGTCAAGTCGACCAGAACATCAAAGACAATGCTAAGCATGAGCCATACTGTTGCAAAAAAGTACCGCCGGGTGACCATTAGGACAATGCCAGGAGGCCATTATGTCGGATCATTCATGTGAACATATTAGCCAGCAAGAGCGCGTCGCACTTCACCAGCACGGACAGCACACTGACTGTCACAACACTAAAGGTAGTCCAGATTTTCTGTTTTGGATGTCACTGATTAGCGTCGTTATTTTTTATATCCATTACGGCTGGTTTGAAGAATCGGCCAGCTTTGCTAAGTGGTATCA
>Ga0115557_1002003_pt1 | contig 13775 bp, 16 predicted proteins | sample COGITO_mtgs_1104_FD_87280 | JGI IMG/M metagenome (GOLD analysis project Ga0115557, IMG submission 87280) | Pelagic marine microbial communities from North Sea - COGITO_mtgs_110421 | ecosystem: Environmental > Aquatic > Marine > Epipelagic | place: Germany:Helgoland, sampling site Kabeltonne...
CTTCCTATCCTGTCCATGGGAACACCCACAAATAATACCATTTTACATGATGAATTCGCGGCGGCGAATAATAATGTTACAATAATAATATGATACCTTCCTATCCTGTCCATGGGAACACCCGCAAATACTACCATTTTACATGATGAATTCGCGGCGGCGAATAATAATGTTACAATAATAATATGATACCTTCCTATCCATAGGAAGACCGAAATACGGGATGAATTTGCCGTAGTAAATAGTATTTGTACATTGATAATATGATGCCTTCCTATCCATAGGAAGACCGAAATACGGGATGAATTCGCCGTAGTGAATAGTATTTTTACATTGATAATATGATACCTTCCTATCCATAGGAATACCGAAATACGGGATGAATTCGCCGTAGTGAATAGTATTTTTATATTGATAATATGATACCTTCCTATCCATAGGAATACCGAAATACGGGATGAATTCGCAGTAGTGGATAATAGTTTTACAATAATAATGGTGGTATTCACCTACTCATGGGAAGACAGTCTCCTACTGCGTTTTCAGCTCTGAAGTGTAGTTTCACATATTATGTTATTAAAAAGACTACAAAACGTGACAGGTAACCAGTGTCCGAAAGAGAAACCCCATGCCGCCCCCTGTTGCTGTGGGAGACTTTTCCCTTGCGGCATACGATCTGCGGGAACGTGTTCTTGAAACTACAAGGACACCGCCGGACTCTCCCGGTGGAAAATGGGACAACTTGCAGGCGAACATGTTCGACTTCGCAAAAAGGAGGGGGCACGGCTTTTTTGTTTCTTCGGACAAGATTCGAGACGGCAATTGTGTACATATCTTCTCATCGTTCAAGAGCGCTGGAGAATTTCTGAGATGCTGCTTGGAAAAAACCGCGAAAAGGCATTTTTACGAGCTCGTTCCGAGCATGACCCACTGCAAGGCCTACCTGGACGTCGAGTACAAGCTTTACGGTGAGGAAAAGCCGACTTGGGAAGAGACGGAGGAGAACATGATAATGGCCATTGGATTGGTTGTGCAGAGGAGCTTCGGAATACTGAACCCTGAGATCATGGTCCTTGACGGGACGCGCAACATCACATCAGGCCCCCCGGAAAACAAGACTGGTCGGAAAGTGTCGTTCCATTTCATAATGCCTTGGCTCGTCTACGAATGCAACCATTCGGGACAGATGAAGAAATTCGCAGAGAACGTTCAACTGGCATTGGTCTCGATCGGTGGAACGGGTTTCGACGGAATTGTCGATACTGGAGTCTACGGCAACAACCAGAAATTCAGGATGCCTCTCTGCTCCAAGATCACCGACACGACAAGCACGGTGTTGATGATGACTGGATCGCAGGACATGACCAGGGCCTCTTTCCTCCAGTGTTTGCTCACAAACACACCGGAAAACCCGCAGAGCATTGGAGGAGGCGTCATCTGGGTCCCCCTCTCCCCTGGAAGCACCACCAATACCCCTCAGCGTTCTCTTTGCTCGCCGTCCGCGGGCAGTGCGAATAGCTCCTCACGGAAGGTAGATGCAGATCTGGCGGCGCTTCTGCGCAGGCACGACGCGTCTACCACCATCTCCTCTGTTGAGGACAGGCCCGACGGCAGCAAGCTTGCCCGCTGTCGCAACAACGGAGTGCGCACATGCATCGTCTCCGCGGGGAGCCACCATGCCACGAACAACCTGTACCTCAAAATCCATGGCCAGGAGGTGTACGCATGGTGCCACGGCCACGAATGCAGAGGGAAGTCGCTTCTTCTGGGGGTTCTGGGACAGCACGAGGACAAGGGTGGACCACCCAAGAAAAGGAAGCTCTTCGAGAACCATGACAACCGGGACATCCAGCGTGTCACGCGCGTCGATCTCGAGCGCCGCATTGCCTTGTGTGAGTTCGTGCCGACAGAGGAGGAGGAGGGGGGGGGGATCAAGGACGCTAACTCGTTCACGGACAGGGATCTGGCAGATCGGATGGTTGCGGTACGCCCCCAGTGCCCCATGCATACATTCATGCATCGACCAAAGCTGACTCTCGTGTTTTGCAGCTGCAGATCTCCGTTGTCGTGGAGGAGGATGCCCTGACTGGAGCCAAAGCGTACACTGCGCGCTGCACTGGGGTGGCGACAGACGACTTCGGAGTATACCTGTCTTTGACAGTGACAGACGCCCCCGACCTGGATGATCTCGGGAAGGTTTCGATCGGACACTCGGTCAGGAAAATACGGAGGAAGCTCAACTACAGCACGGAATACACGCGTGGGGGCGAGTGGTTGAGTCTGCAGCTGCTCGGGGTTGTGGGCCCCCAGCCAGCGACGCTGCAGGAACTGTGCCAGGCGACGAACCATCTCCACAAGGAGCTTCGGAGGTGGTTGGATAACGTTGCCGTGGACACCAAGGGGGAGAGTTGGCTTGATGGCGTCTGCACTGGGACGAAACCTGAGGCCTCGACACTCGTTGGATGGAGGGTGACCAACCTCCTCATGTGTCGCGACCACATCAACTGGACAGCCCCCCAGACAGTGAGGTCCGACGGATCAACTGAAATCGAATGCACTCCCAAGTTCATCGAAGACGTGGTCACGCGCTTTCGCAATGACAAGACCCTTCTCACGATTCCATACAACCACGGCGAGGCTGTGGTCTCGTACGTCAAAAGCCGGAAAGAGGGGGTCTTCGTCTCGATCGAGCGAAGCGATTGCGCGTGCTCCGTCGAGTTCATCGAGGGCGCATCTTCTGCCCTCGACAGGGCGTTCGTGATTATCCCACGACAGCCCCCTCCAATGGTGTCAAACGGATCGGAGGCCGACGAGGAAGAGGAGGAAGACGAGGAAGAGGAGGCCGAGGAGGAAGAGGAGGAAGAGGAGGCCGAGGAGGAAGAGGAGGCCTCCTCGGCCGAGGAGGAGGAAGAGGAGGAAGAGGAGGAAGAGGAGGAAGACTCAGAGGATGAGCAGCCTCGTCGCCGGAAGCGGTCACGCCCAAGGCGTTCCAGATATCTGGAGTCTGATGAGGCGGAGGAGGCGTAGGGAGGTAATCTGGGGGTAGGAAACAGCATCTTCACACTTTGTTTTTCAGTAAAAACACCAGGTGGAATCCCCCCAACACACAAAGAAGGTGGGGGTAAAACAACAACCCCGCCGCAGAAGACGTGCCCTTGCCAGGGAAGAACGGGTCTTCTATCACCACAGGGGTTGTGCCTTGGGGTGTCGTGGTGTCTGGGGCGGTTGTGGTGCCTGGAGGAGGTGTCGTTGTGTCCTGGGCAGTTGTGGTGTCTGGGGCGGTTGTGGTGCTTGGGGGGGTCGTTGTGTCCTGGGCAGTTGTGGTGCCTGGGGGGGTCGTTGTGTCCTGGGCAGTTGTGGTGTCTGGGGGGGTAGTGGTGCCTGGGGGGGTTGTGGTGCCTGGGGGGGTAGTGGTGCCTGGGGTGGTTGTCACGGTGGTACCTGCGCCCCGGGGTTATCATATGGTTAGCGCTAAACTCGTGCTTGTTGTTCAACATCACAAATCAGCATAACAAATAGGGGGGGGGGGTTACCTAGGTTGAGACAACTGCTCTCATCCACGCTCCCGAGTGCGGGGTCGGTCCCCCCTCCTGAGGGACACTGTTGCCTCTGTTCCCCGTCCGGGCAGAAGAAGCCCCCCTCGCACAATGTGCAGGTACACTCGTCCATGTCTGGCATCCCGTATCCCACCAGCGGGATCGCCCCTGTTTTCCCGGTGATGGCGCTAAAGGCCCCTCCCCGGTCCTCTCCAGCAGTGTGCCATGACCCGTCAGCACGAGCCACCACAATACCGTAAAGATTCTTATATGTATAAAACGCCAGCAAAACTTTGATGATTGGGTTCGATGGGTCTGGGGTCAAAATGGTTTCCGGTTGGATGTGAGCTGAAGGTACCAGTCGTAGTTCGTCTGTATCAGAAAGCACGTGCACAAATTTGTGGGTGGACCCAACGAGCGACTTGACCCTTGTTCCGTTGCCAAATGTAATCAGAGGCCAATTCCTGGCATTTGCTACCTGACCATGGGCCCCTTCTTTGGAATAATCCAAATATCGTACGGCACTATTTTGCCCTGTGCATGAGAAGGTATGGTCTGTGAACTGGAAACAAACAACGTTTCTGTGAACAGACACAATGCTACGCACTGTTTTAGGGGGAAACCACTGACGGAGGCTCTGTGCCCCGCCTGCGCCCTCCCCGCCAACTATGGGGTTTCCGAGACTGTGTTCGCCCCATTGGAAGACGGAGTTGTCTTCAAGCACGGCAAAGGTACCATATGCGTACGCGAAAACCCCCCTCACATTTGTGTCAAATGTTTTGGTAGTAGACCACCCTGATGTGCCCCAACACGTGACAACCTTATGATCTCCACTGTTCAAGCCACAAAAATGAGCCCAAACTTTGAGGGGGTCGGTATCGTACCCAGAATTGGCGTAGACCAGAGAGTTGGCCGCAAACTGGACCCCCCCCTGGGCGCGCACTTCGTCCGTGGTATTGAGGTAGGTTCCATTCAATTTGTTACTGTAATTAGAGCCAAGCACGTCGTCTACATTCGACCCAAAGCACTTTACAGTCAGATCGTCAAGGTGTACGCACACGTGTGTCTTCAAAACGTTTTCAGGATGGGGGTTGTTGTTCACAGTACTAAAAACACTCCCAATCGAACCTACTTCAACGTCAATGGCGTGCCTTCCAGGAGGAAGGGGGATACTGTACATTTGCCTTGTCTTCCCATACCACGCGTCAAATGCTTCGCCCCAGCAGTAAAGTGCATGATCAGTTGCATCAATGTAGCAGAACCCGTATGCATAGTTGCTCACGTCCACTGGCTTGTTGATGGGCTCCTCTGGAAACATGCAATACTCCCCCAGCACACATGTGCAGTTCTCAAGCGAGCTGCCCCCTGCTGGTGACATTGGGGTCTCGGTGGGGCACAGGTTTTCCACCCCACGCGAGCACCACGAGTTTGCAAGGCAGAGTTCACAGGGCCCCCCCAGAGGCCCATAGTATCCACTGTCACACATGCACCCCTGCGAGTGGTTGGCCCCCGGTGTCGGAGAGGAGTTTGCAGGGCAGAGATCAGACCCGTGTACAGCGCTTACAGTGATGAGTAAGCACAGTATACGAGCGAATATGAAATGCATGTAAGACTTCACAAACAACATCTTTTTTATAACCATCGTACTGCACCACACTACTACAAGTTCTGGAGAACTTCGTGGCCCCCATGCCCCCTCTGCCGGGGTGTGCTGGAACTCGAAGGTTCCAGTGTTCTTTCGGGCCTACATACCCCGTCACAGAACACACTGACTCCCGAGGGCGCGTTTGAGTGTATTGGTTACGCGCGCCATGGGGCTGAGGGTGCCCGGGCGCAGAGGGCTGGGTGCATGGGGGGGGGGCAGGGAAACACTACGCGTGGGCGGGGAGGCGACCATCGCACAGTCCATTTTGCACGCGAACTCTGCGAAACTCTGGTCGTTGTTGCGCGCGGCGTACACGAAGCGCACATGAAGAGTTGATGAAGCCGTGTGTGTGCGTGTTCGACGTTACCAAACTTATACCATGACGCGCTTTCGATATTTACGTGCGACGTTTTTGTGGTTCGCACGCCTGATTCACGCACAACTACAGACGACATGCCAACCAGACTTGCCGCCATGATAATCAGAAAGAAGGCCCAATGGGCCGCATGCAGGCGCCCGCGGCTTTCGCGGAAGAAGTGCGAGGAAAAGCTCAAGAGGGCTATGGCCAAGGCCGCACCGCGGGTAACCCGGAGGAGCAGGGTGGGCCTCGCGAGCCCCCGCAGGGTGTGGCTCCCATTCGTGCCACGCGTAACCCCGAGGGTGGCAGACATGTGGGCCCAGGCAGCCATGAGGAAGACAGACAGGTGGTTCAGGGAGTTGATGAGACAGGCACACATGGGGGCCTGGGCAACCAGGAGGGCCCAGAAGGGGCGCCTAATCACCTGCATGGAGGCCATGCCGGGCTTTCCTCGTGCAGCTCAAGCCCCAGACAATAATGAGAGGGTGTTGTCTGAAGACTGTAGCTTAGATGAGAAGGAGGAAGCCGATGCCGCGTGGGCGGATTTGTGTACAATTTTTTCATGAAGGCAACGTTTGAAGCGATTATATAAACGTGCACTCCCTCCTCTTGTTCCCGCCTCTGATACATCAGCGCGGTTTTATTCTCACACACAGAGCCCCCCATGCCTTTCCCCCTGAGTGCGCCTTTATACACACACAAAGAGGACGAAGAGGACGAAGAGGAGGAGAAGGAGAAGGAGGAGAAGGAGAAGGAGGACACACGGTGTGCGTTCGAACTGGAAAAAGAACTCCGCCCCGGGCCGGCCGGCTTTATCAGGTGGGTGTACCCCATACACGAAAACACGCCCGTCTCCGAAGGGCGTCGTGAGTTCACGTTCGACGAGGAACGTTTGAAACAGAATATCGAAGAGGGTAGGGAGTACCGCGGCCTCCGCTGTGGCCGCGCGGACTGCGGCTGCTCGCCCGCGGCCATCTCTAAGTGGGTGGACATTCCCGACAAAGGGAAAGACTGCCAGTGTGTGTACTGCATCTATTATTGTGGGAAGACATCCTGTGATTGCGTGATGGTGGCGCTTGAAGTGCTCATGAAGTTAGACGAGCCGTGATTGCCCATACACAATAAATCATTTGTTAACCACTCTTTCTGCATTTTTTATGGTGTAAACGTTATGGTAGTGCCCATGTGTTTGAGAGCCCCGCGTGTCTGTGCGCAGCTATGACCAGATGCACAGAAGCAGCAGCAGTAGCAGCAACGTTTGCGCTCCTTTACGCCATGCTGCCAGCAGCAGTGACATCCGTTGTGTTTTCGGCGTGCACTACCGTGCTAGTGGCAGCCGCAGCAGCAGCAGTAGCAGCAGCCTTGGTGTTTGCGGTGTACTCTGTGGTCCTGCTTGCGCTGTTCTGCGCCACAATGGAAGCAGTGACGCCCGTTGTTTCTTCGGCCTGTTCTGCCGTGCTGCCGTGCTGCCGCTCGCCCCTCATGCTGCCAGCAGCAGCAGGCATCACTGCGTTTGCGGTTTACTCTGCCCTCCTGCCGCGCCCTCCTGCGCGCCCCGTGACGGCCGGAGCGACGAGGAAGAGGGTGGTGATGGGAGGGTGACTGGCGCTTCAGCGCGTCTATGCACCCTGCACTAGCTTTCTTTTTTTTGTGGGTACGTAGTACAAGCACTGAAGGATCCAACGTCACCAAGCACTGACATGTCAGACTTGGGCTGGACTGTCGTGTTTGAGCCTTGGTTGAGGCATCAATCAGCGCGTGTTTCCGAGGAATTGTCTCTTTACAACATTTCGCATACGCCCACTGACATTTGTGTCGGAGCGATTTTCATAACCCTAGCCCTCCTGATTAATGCATTATCGTGTCCGTTGGGAGTTCTGACATTCCTATGAGTCTTCCTCGCCAGCCAAACTACTACGAACAATAGATCAACGAGACTGTTCTGTTGCAAAGTAATGTCGGTGGTAAACAGTGATTAACAGATCCACTGTACCAATAACGACCAAAAAGAGGAACTCAGACCCGATTGTAAGCGTTTTGAGGCCCGACGCGAGTCCAGTGCCCGCGCACACAATTGCCAAATACCCCGCGATAGTGCAGCAGAAGACCCCCCACTTGACCCCCCCCTGTTTCTGCCATGTTACGTAAACCAAAACCGTGAAGAAAATCAACATAAACACCGCAGAGCTCACACACGCGGCGTCATGGCACTGCATGTCTCGCGCGACGTGTGAATCACAGGACAGGCATGCTGCCGAGCTAACAGTGTGCAGCACTACAGCCCCCCCCCCCGCACGGCTATCCAGCATGCAAGCGATTACAAGATGCCAAGTTCCCGTCAAGATGTTTGCAGCCTTGCCAACAGCCAGCGCAAAAACACTCCCTGGGCGAGGGTGTACTGTTGATACCACAGTTGAAACGAGAACAAACCGCTTGTCAATCCAGTAATCTATGATTGTTATCAGAAAGACCATCTGCATGGTGAGCGCGGCCCACCCGATGTACTGGACGGAGAGAAGCCCAGACATATGTCTCCCATCCTGTTTCATTGTGTATTTATAAACTATCATCACAAGCGAAAAATTATGTACGAGTCCCCGTCGAACCGATGTAGTGCCGCGATAGTGCACAGTTCGTCAAATGTCACTATGGTTATTATAGACACTAGGTGGACCGCCCCCCCCCATGAAACCACCCATGAGGCGCTGGTCACCATGGTGGCGACAGAAAGCACTGAAAGGCATGCAAGGCCAAGATAATGGCAACAAGGGTTCTCCATATCCATATCCACGTGGAAGAACCCCCACCACGAGAAGAAAAGTGCAGACACTGCCCCGAGGAAACACGTGGTTGTGTGCACCACATGCTCGCTGTCCACTTCAATATCAAACGCAATGCATAGACACAAAAAAATAGACGTGCTGCATGCCAAAAAGAACATCCCGCTGCTGTCCACTAGGAAAGCCAGCCCCGTGCGTATGACGGTCGAACAAAACAGCGTCGTCTGTGTAACAGCACTGAACCAGGAGACCCCCCGTGTCCTCGAAAAAACACGTGAAATTGTGGTGTACCCCGCCCCCCCCCATTGTGCCACCAAAGCGATGGCGAAAACCGCGTACATAACAGCTGCCACAGTTAAAAATGCCTTAGCATAGACTTGCATCGTGCGTGTCTCCATCGCCTCCGTGATACACGACGCAAACGCGTTTCAAATACGGATGCTCGCCGGCTGCCCCAACGCAACACCAGCCCCGCCTGCCCCCCAGCCCCGTGCGTCCCTCGTACCATCGCGCGCGACTGCAGGGATGCCCTGGCGGCCGCCGACACCATCTGCTGGGAGACCTTGCCCCCCCTCCTGAGCTCCTCCTTGATGCCCTGGAAGAGCACACTCGCGAAGCCTTCTGGGAGCTCGAAGAGCTCTCTGTTGTGGTCCCCGACCTTGTACGCGTCCAGCTCGCCGTGGATGAACCCCTCGAGGGTGGCTGGGTCATCGCAGTAGATGAAGTCCACCAGCTCGTAGGGGTGCTTGATGTACGTGTTGGCATCTCTCAGGCGCAGCTTGGGGTCCCTCGTCGTCATGCCCACCTTCGTGCCGTTCCCCTTCGAGTGTCCTGCGTACACGTAGCCTCTCTTGGGGGACCGGGCGTCTCCGCCGTGCGGGTGCCTGCGCGGGAGGTACCTGCGCAACTCCTCCATCTCGGACGCAGCGAGCACGGCAATGGCCTGTTGCCCCCGGCCAGCGAACTGGTGCTTCCGCCCGAGCAGCGCGGACACGTGAGGCCCGTCCCTCTCGTGACAGCGGAGGCTTGAGAGCTTTGTTGCAGCATCGCGCGCGCTGCACCCGCACACAGCTGCTATGAAATCGATGGCGGCGGTGTAGCGGACGCCATCCACCGTCGCGACCCGGGGCCCCCCCTGCTCATCCCCAGGAGCAGTGCTCATTGCTGTTGTACCCCCTGGCGCGCATATGGGCCGCGTATATACTGATTTTCTTTTTGTCATCGTGAGTCTTTATTCTCCTGGTAGCTCTTTAATGTTCATCTTTATGCTATGTATGTGACACATCACAGTTTGGCATAGTGAAAATATATGACGTACATCATCACAAATCTGTTTTGATTGCGTGGATCCACAAGGGGGGGGGTCGTAACCCCCCAAAAAACGACGAAAGCCTGGATAACCTCGCAAAGCTTTTTCTGTGTGATCTATACCAGCTAACACCAAAGTTGCGTTCCGTTTTACTTCCTCCTTATCCAAACTACTCCAAAAGTGTATCCATGTGTTCATGTCATACATATCAGTATTTTTGACAAAATCCCGTTCAAAATTCTCTGGTGCGTTTTCTACGCATGACTTGCGTAAAATTTGCAAGATCAGTTTTCGACATACTCCCAGAACGACCTTCTTATCAAGCTCTACCATGAATTTTCCATGAAGAATAGGGCGCAAGTCATATTCTTTTGTAGAACCATCAACAACTCTTAGTTCAAACGGGAGTAACTTTTTGTAAATGTTCTCCAATGAAGCCAAACACTGTTTTGCATCTCTGTGTGGTATACGATCGCGTAAACCTTGCTGGTCGAAACCGTTGGCCCAACTCATATAATACGACATTAACTCTGCAGTGTCATATACCACCTGATAACCTCTCTGGTCAAAAACTGTCTCAAAAAAATTATTCAGAACGACCCGAGGATTTGTAATGTCAATTCTGTCGGCTTCTTCAACAGAAGACCCCGCCCGGAAGACCTTTCCATCTGACTCGGTTGCATTCCTTTTTTTTGCATATACCCCCTCCTCCGCCGCCCCCTGCATAACCATAACCATCAATTGCGAAGGATAAAATTTGTGAGTGGAGTTGTGAGTGGGATAGTGAGTGGGAACATTTCTGGACATAGCTGCCTTTGTGACATGGGTCTGTCATAAATACTGCCAATATATGTCACGTTGAACTTTCACACATAAAAAGTTTTTGGTGTTTTATGATAGCCGCCCGTGAAACGAATGTATTTAAGCATAAAGTGCTCCCACACATACATATGCGTTGGCTTGTTTGTGTGCTTGTTGTATTGTCATACTTGTCACAGACTGAGGGGGTCATGTACAAGGGCGTATATCCATGTGATAGCGCCTGTGGGCGCGACCCCCTGAACAACCGCCTTTGCAAAGTTGGGTGTGATTCTTCGTCGTGCAGTGATGCATTTGTGTGTGAGACAGGCAAGCCCCCCCGGTATTGCATAGGTGGGGTATCAACAACAGGAACAACGTGTACGTGTGCTGAGGCTGTGGTTTTTCAGGAGGGGGTAGTTGCTAAAGGGACGCATTTTGCAGAATCAGTTCCTGCATTCAGCAATTATTGCGCAGGGAACGAATACAACAACTGCTTTTATGTAAATCCATGGGAAGACTGGAAAACTAAAGGCTGGTGTAAAAGGGACCTCTCGCGCGGAGTGACGTATGACCCATTTGGACATTGTGATGGCAGAGGATATACCAATGAAAATGTAACCAATGAAAATATGGAGTTTGATTTCACAGATTGTCAAGATTATATTGTGGGCAAAATTGGGTTTGGGGGTGAAAGATTGTTCGGGCAAAGTGTGCAGCTGGAATTTATGTCTGAGCAATTGGTCGAAGGGCTCACAATTCATATGCTCCCTGATATTGACCTCAGATGGTCTGAGGGGCTTAGTATTCTTTTTCACTTTGATAATGCAATGGAAAACTTCTTACTGGGTACAGCGCCAACTCTCTGCGATCTAATCAAACATTATATTGACAAGAAAACAATGACTCTCATACCTCTCTCTGGCACAACAGGCGACAGGGGGCTGCCCGCAAATCTTGTGATCCCAGTCACATTTGAGGCCCCCATGTATCTAAGATCGCTTAATTTATTTACTGCTTCTGGGATCGTACCTGTTCGTAAGGTGGAGGTCATGACATCCCCCCAAACAGAAGTATGTATGAAGTGCCCGATAAACCACTATTGCGTCAACGGTACCCAATATCAATGCCCCCAAAACTCTTACTTTAAACGAGGAGGGGCGATGCAGAAAAGCGAGTGTCGCTGCAAACAGGGGTTTACGCGAAACTTTTTCTTGTCATCACTAACGTGCTTTGAATGGAATGGGGCAAGGGGGTGTTATCTCTCAGATGAAAAAGATGATTGGCCCTGTATCCCATGCCCAGAAGGAAGATACTGTCCCATGGAACCATCTGGGAACAGTGCAATATATGATCTGAGTTCGGAATGTGAAGTGCAATGTGGCGACAATGAAGTTTCCATGTGCAGGTTTGGGCCCAGTACACCTTGCACCCCAAAAAGCAAGATCCCCCCCCCCCTCAACGCCACTGCTACATTAATCATCCCCGTGGTGCTATCCGATATGATATCCCCCGGAGACGAGCGAGAGATTCTGACAACACTGAGTGAAACCCTTGCCATCGACCCAGACAAAGTATCCCTTGTTTACATAGATCAGCCCCCGGCCAGACGCAGGTTGCTGCAGGCCGCCGAAGAAGACGTGCATGCGCAGCTTTCTGTCTCAGCGGAAAATGACGTGGAGACAATCCTGAATGCCCTCGCGCTAGGACTGAGTGCCCTGAGTGCGAATAACACAGTCACAGTCGACACATGGGCTATGGCGGTGGCATACCAGCAACAGCCTCTGGGGGGGCCCGCCGCAGAGGGCCCCCCCGACCCCTTCTTCGACCAGAGCAGCCCCGCCCCGCGACGTGCCCCCCCCGGAGCGCGCTGGCTGCTCCTCCCCCTCACGCTTATCGGCGCTGTAGTGCATGCAGCCTCCCCCCACGCCCACCACTCCAAAAAGTTTTGATTGTTACAGTACGACCGGCGACGCTGCGAGCGGGGGGAGATGCCAGAGGCCCGGGCCAGCCGGGCGCGGGAGAAGGAGCGCGCGCGCGACGAGAAGGAGAAGCTGCACAAGTGGCTGCAGGAGCAGAGGGACAAATGGCCGCAGAAGAAGGTGGAGAGGTGGGTGGAAGCCTTTTATCAGACCAAGAGGTGACTGCAGGAGGGAGGGCTGTTTATGTGGTGGTATGGGAGGCAGTGTCACGTGTGATGGATATCGAAAACGTTCGCCAACTTGTATTAAATTTTCAAAGAGAACTCGAACAAATAACTCAATCAAACGAGATCAACGCTAATACCCTCCACGCTCATGGTGAGATGATTAAAGAACTGCTGCTACAGGTTGACACTTTCAGATCGAAAACGAGGTGTGCTCAGAGCCGCAATACATATTTATGGAAAAAAAAGCCCAACGTGCAGTGACGAATATTTGTCGTTATCCTACAGCATGTCCTATCTCCACCAATTCAAGGCACAAATGGTTCTTACTGTCGCCGAAGCTGGCGAAAGGGCGAACGACGCACGCAATGCGGCTGTGCACGCAGAGAAAAAGGCGCTCGACGCACGTCATGCGGCTCTGCACGCAGAGAAAGCGGCGCAAGAGGCCCGCGCGGTGGCAGACAGCCTTCAGACACTGCTAGGGAAACTGCGTCAGGTTTTGGCCCCAAGCGTGGCCTCACAGAGGAAAATTTACCCGCGCGTGCGTACGGCACTGTCCCAAACGGATTCCATTAAGAATATTCGTGGTGAGATCAACAAGCCGAAGCCGAAGCCGAAGGCCGATCAGGGCCGCGCGCGCGCCATGAAGCAGGCGCCCAACCCCCAAGAGGATAATCGGGATAAGCTCAAGCAGGCATACGAGGAGAGCAAGGCGGGACCCGCTGGGTCTGTCAAGAATGGCGTTCCCTCCAACGTGCATGATCTTCTCTGGGGTAGATACGAAGAGTTGTACGCAATGGGCGACCAAAGCTGCATTGAGTGCGGCTGCACGCCTGCTAAACTCGAGCATCTCCAGACGATTAAGAAAGGCACGACAGTCCTTGCATATGATGAGGACGAGGGAGCCTTTAGGGTTGCGACTTTCGACAAATGGGCTGATGGGGGGTCCAACACTTTCTGGGTCAACTGGCCCGGGACCGGGGCTGGCGGACATGCGATCACCATCTCTACGCCAATTGATGGCCCCGTAACGGGTGAAGATTCCCCAACGTGTTCCCATTTGTATGTCTGGTGAACGAATAAACCCCCTTTTGCCCTGACCACATGCCCCCCCCCCCCCACCCCCCTCCCCCCTCCCCCCCCCACCCTGCCCCCCACACCGCTAGTACATGTACACACACAACTATCATAACCAAACGAACC
>Ga0115557_1002007_pt1 | contig 13768 bp, 7 predicted proteins | sample COGITO_mtgs_1104_FD_87280 | JGI IMG/M metagenome (GOLD analysis project Ga0115557, IMG submission 87280) | Pelagic marine microbial communities from North Sea - COGITO_mtgs_110421 | ecosystem: Environmental > Aquatic > Marine > Epipelagic | place: Germany:Helgoland, sampling site Kabeltonne...
AAGAAGGGAGAACGTAAAATGATGAGTACTTTTTGTTCGATGATATCATTTCAAACATCGACGAGAACGAGAAGAGCGAACGTAAACGACCACGGTCTTTTTCCTCGCTTCTCGGGGGCTTGGAAGAAGAAGATGCAAAAGACATCAAGGAGGATACAAAAAAGCGCAATGTACGCATTATTATCTATAGAAGTAGGAAAACAAGTACTCATCAAACGGAGAAGAGAAGTGCTGCTCGCGCAGACTCTCGGAGCTGCTGCTGTTCTTATCACCATCAGCGGTGCAGCAGTAGCAGCAGATGCGGGTGACGTGGTCTTGATAGATGCTCCGGAAGGATACGCGTATGACAGTTCCCAGATTCGGAAGAAAGAATCGAGAAAAGTTTGGTCGGACGACGAGTCTATATTAAAAGAAAAGTCAGGAGTGAACTACCGAATAGAGTTTCCGGAGCGGTTCGCGGCTTTAACAGATGTCAATTCCGCGCGAGTGGTCGGAGTCGATTGTTCGTTTAAAGATCCGAGGGATGAAGCGAGTACGCTAGCAATATTCATAAATACTTTGCCGTCCAATCAAAGAACTTTGAAGGACGCTTACGACTCATTAGATACGAAAGCGAAACAGATGGCACTTTCTGCAAAGAATCAAAGAACAAAACGCAAGGAAAAATATACAAAACAAGGTATCGGAGAAGCGTGGGAGATTGAAACCGAGGTAGGAGGAGGGACAGCGGGAAGATTCGGCGCTGCCGTGGAGTTGATTTCGTTATTCGTCATAAACGAAAAGGTGGAGGTGACCGTGAGAGCCACGGCGAGTTTGTCGTCGTGGAAGAAAGTCAGGAAGGAACTGCGAGAGTGCGTGCGAAGTTTTGAACTCGTGTAGTGAACTACGTATTATAACAAGTGGATGGATATTTGACGTGGTCAAACCAGACATTTACGGCATCAATGTCTCCTGCGTAGTCTAAATATGTATTCGTCACGTCGTTGTCATACGTGCTTTGCAGTCGAGGAAACAGTTTCAATAAAGCTGGTGTTTTATCAGAAACTGATGATGCGTTGTTTGTTGTCACCCCTAATGTCCCTATTCGAATTGATGGAGGCACGTCGTCGTTGACGAATGGTTCAAACTGGTAGCCGTTTAAACTTGAAACGCCTCGAAATTTACCGTTTACGTATATTTTTGTTATATTTGCGTATCCATCATAAGTGGCAAGAACTCGAATAGGTTTCTCTCGAGGCATGGATACGCCAATTGCTTTGACTCGCGCATCTATGAGTCTCAAGCCACCACCAGAATCCTGTGTCTTCAACGAGAAATTTTCGACGTACGGTGAAACGCCAAAAAATAACTCGTTTGTATCGCTCACGGCGAGTATCATCGCTCCTCCCCCATTTTGATACGGTGCGAAGCCTCCAATTGAAAATATAACTTGAAACTGTTCGCCTGTGCACGGCTTACAAAAGATCCAAGTGGTTGGGCCTAAACACCAAGGATCGCACGCGAAAACGTCTGTCACCTCATCTGATGAAGTACCGTTGCTCGTGACGTTGGTTTGTGACGAATTTACTGATACTTGACGCTTGAAAGTTTTGATGACAGTTTCCACAGAGAAGCGCTTTTTCACTTTCTCGTGCAACTCATCGATTACAATGGTATGACTCAGTGCATGGTCGTCCGTAATATTTATCGAAAAATCAGGCAATCTTGTGCATTTTTTGTTGAAGTTCGGGATAAGTAAAGAGGATATAATTTTGACTTCTCCGTTGAGCGCTAGTTGCTGATCCCCGATAATCTGCCGCATCTGAGTTGTATTGTCTTGTTCGAGAACTTCTACGTAAACCTTTCTCTCAACATTTTCGGAATCGGTATCAAATACGTCCTCCCTGTTAAATCGATTGCACGTGTCGCTTCCTGTTGCATCGTTCAGAGTTTGAAAACAGTTTACGTTTTCGTCCAAGTTGTGCGCATCTAGAGAAACGTAGGATTCGTGGTACAAATCCGCGTCTCTTTGAAGATGGTTGAACCAAATATTACGCATGATTATATCGTACAGCACTTCGTCGACCATGTTGTCATCTTCATTATCAATAAATAATGACGACGTTGTGTTCACTCCATTCGTTGCATTAGACGTTATTGTAATATTCATGTCAACACCCGATAAGGTGGAAATCATAGGCAAATCGTGAGCCATGAGTACTATGACATCACTCCATCCCGATCGCAGCTCCGGAAATAGTCCCAAATAAGCCAGCAGGTTTCGATATACGAAGGCAAACGGGATTCTCTCGAGCCTGTCTGATAAACTCAAACCCAACTCTGCCGTCGGTGGACTCAATAGTTCATCCGTTACCATCAATATGCCATTATTTGACGATATGATTTGTAAAACTGAAGCCGAATTCAGCAAACCGCGCACTTTCATAATGTTTTCACCCTTTCGTTTCGTTACTTTCAGTTTCTTTGCAATCGGATTTCCCACAAACACGTTCCCAGGTCGTCTGAGCACTGGATATGAGAGGTAACTATCCAATAATTCAAAATTAACTTCAGCCGTCGCGTCTTTGGCGGCAGATTCGAGCGCCATCGCGTCTGGTTCTAAAATCCGAAACGTGTTGTACGTGATGATTTGCTGCGTGATGAGTTTCAATAGAGCTCTCTCGTCATCCGTAGCGTTGAATATATTCAAAGGCGTGAGCAAATTTTGAACGTTCAAGTATCTTAGCGCGCCTCGAAACGCCGCATTTGTGGGTACCAGAACACCAATGACGGATCTCGTCTTGTCGCCGCTATTCGTATTTGATGAGGAAATGGCCGGAAGTTCCTGCTGAAGAAAGTCAATAATTTGACTTTCGCTTCGCAACAAATTTGTATACAAAGAGACTCTGGCGTTCTTTTGTAACAGAAACACCGGGTCGAAGAATTTCGACGCCGGACTCTTTTCTACGCGCATTTCTATGAGAGGGAGGCGCGAAACGATCATTAATAAGCCATCTGCGGTACGGATGTCTTCCACGAGTATAAAATCATCTCCGCCGTAACTTTGAGCGAACGACATCATGGCTCCGGAACTCGCTTTCAACTGCTGAAAAGATGAAACGAGAAACCTCAACACTATATTCTTTAACTGATCTTGATTAGATTCGTCTTTGAAAAGCATCGATTTTGTGAGAGATGTTTCCGCAAACAGTTTTCTCCAAGCCTCGTTCGTTGGTATTAACATGGTCCTCGCCGAGCCGGCGTTCTGAAAGATCTTCACGTTCCCGAAAGCGACATATAATGCTTCCAGCGTAACAGAAACATCTTCTGCGAACGCACTATTTTCGAGAAAGTCATACAATGATGGTAGTCTCTGCGTTGCGAGCAAATCCTGCGCATTGAATAAATCGATGATTAGGTCATCGATCGCGTGCACCGTCACGGAATCGTTGCACGTCGGATACGATGATATCACTTTCGCGTTTGTTACGTAAATTTCCCTCTTTTTACTTTCACGATTGACTACGCGAACGTCAGCTCTCTTTCGATGCCCATCTTCCCATTCCTCAAACGAACGTCCATCGATGAAATCCTTAGAGTGTATTCTTCTTTCGAAACGATGCCGCTTGGCCATCTCGCACAAGAGCATATCGTCCTCAAATACGGTTGAAATCCCACACGCATGTCTCAACGCGTATCGTTCAAACGCTCGATTTGTCGGCGCAAAAATCGTCCGATACGATTGACCTCTTCCGTCACAAGTCAAACCCTTCGTTGCTAACAATAATGCCCTAAAGACGCTGAAATCGTGCGCTATATTCGTCTGTTCGTATTGTATCTCGTCGACGAAAAGGTCAAGATTTTGGTCTTGGCATGGAAAAAAGGGGGCGTTTTTCACTCGCTGCTGCTGACGATATTGACGATGATGCTGTTGCTGTTGCTGTTGCGATGGTGGTGGTGGCGAAAAAGAGGCGTCATTCACCCGACTGGCAATCTTTAAGAGAAGAACGTAAAGGAGAAGAGGAAGGCGAGAATACATTTTTAAGCACGCATGCTCATGCGTTTTTGAAATGTGTGTTGTTGAAAAGACGTTTGAAAACCAGCATGCGTTTTGTTCATTTTTAAGCAAAAAATCTTTTCACAACACCACTACGTCACACACCGTTCACTAATCCCCTAATACTATTAGTAGTAGTATCACCATGTTCGCGAGCACAACAAGAGTCTTAACGACGGAAAGCCGAGTCCACCCAACGAGACGGTGGAAATCTAATAACGCCACGAGGGTGGCGAAAATCAAAGCGTCGTCATCAAATCTAGAAGGCGCAGAAAGCGTTCAATTAGGAACCGCGAAGTTACCTGCAGATATTAACGTCGAAACTTTCTCATCTTCGCTTTTCCAGTGGGCAACGACTCTAACGACGAGCGGTCAGAACATGCCGTTTGTCCTGCCGCAAAAAGTAGATAAAACTGAAACTGGATTCGAGATGGATTTCTTGAAATCTAATCCGAACGACCCTGGCTCGTTCGTCAGCGTTGGTACGATTGAAGCGAAAGTAGAGGAGATTGATGACGGTTCGAAGATTCTATTTTTGAGAGGCTACGGCGATGTGAGAGTGCCGAAAAAGCTGGTGGACGTTCCGATTGTTATGCAAACCATGCCAAATGCAATCAAACGAGCTATCACAGTCTCTATGCCATGATTTAGATTGAGAAGGAATTATCTTATTTGCTTAGCGTGTATTACCAAATAGTTTCGAAAAAGCATATCGTATGACTTAGTAGAGATTCTTTCGTCTGGTAAGTCGTTTGTGTTACAAAACGACCCTTTGATTCTCAATAGGAACGCAATAAAACTTTTCAGTTTTCGCGTTTGTGTTTGCTGTGTCGTTGCTTTCTTTTACTTTACCGAAGATGCTTGGCACACTGGAACGGTGCGCTTGTACGGTTCGTAAAAGAAGCTCACCTCGCGCCGTGAGCGCTTTGAGTGCTCGTTTTGCGCTGGAGGCGTCATCGCCAATGAACTCTACGATATCGGATTCGCTCGCATTCAAGCGTGCGGAAACATATCGCGTAATTTCTCGCTCGATGTTTGGATCGCTTTCACAGATATTCATCGCGTCGTCGTCATCCGCGTTGTTGCCGCAATCTTCCGCGATGAGTTGGAATGAACGCTGGATTTTCTCCCCCGAAGTTTTAAATCCAAACGAAGAGCACTCCTTACTATTCTTCGCGAGCACTTTGAATGCCCATTTGGCATCGGAAGGATTGCTCACTTCATCGAGCTCTGCCAATGATACCATATCAATATTGTTTGTAATCATGCCTGAAACGTAAGCCAGCATAGAAGCAGCATTGATCGCGTGCACGGGCAAAATCTCATGCGTGACACCGTTGGCATTTGCAGTCTCTTCTCCTTCTGAACTTTTCTCTGCAAACATATCATTGAAAATTTCAATTGCCCTTTTACGAATCTCGATGATAGGTTCGCCGACACTATCGTTACGTGCACGGCGTTCTTCGTTGAATCGTATTTGCGTAAACTTCTTCGTAAACTTTCGTTTGCCTCCCATTGCCAATCCCATATTTTCGCCATTCTCGCGATAAGCGGGTGGAAGAGCAGAAACGCGGGCAGGAACTCCGGCGGTTTTTCTGCGCGATGTGGTCGCGCGGCGTGATGCCTCAAGCCAATCTAAATTGTCTCGCATACCCGCGCGCTCTTTCTCTATGATTTTTCTCAATTCGGCATCATCGTCGTCTACCGGTTCCAGTGCGGCTTTACATTTCTCACAGAACCAATCGCCGTCTGGAATTTTCTTTAAAGGTGGTTTTAAACAGAATATGTGAAAACCGCAATCACATCCATCGCACAAGAGCACTTCATCTTCGCGATCACCGCCTTGGCACATTTCACATTTGACTTCGTCCAAAACTAACCATTCGGATGGATCCAAATTTACTGATGGTTTCTCAGAATCCGGCGCCTCCTCACCCTCCTTTGTAGGATCCACTTTTACTGCAGCTGTTGCTTTCTTCTCGTAATCCTTTTCCATCTCCTTCTCGGCATTCCGTCCCTCAACTTTTTCTCCAACTTCTTTTTCGTCATTGTCGTCATCGTCAACACCGGCGGCAGTGCCGTCGAAATCATCGTCCCCATCGTCAATATGGTCTTTTTCGACGTCCATATTGTTGTTGTTGTCATTGTTGTTCGTTGCGGTAATGGTGGTTCCAACTTCCATTTTCCCATAATCATTCTTCTCTGCCGCGTTAACTCTGTCAACGTTTCTATTCTCCGGAGCAATAATATTTTTCCGACTTTCAAAACTGTTGTTTAAGAGAATCTGTCTTGCCATCACCGCGACGCGTTGCTGAATATCTAGAGTCCATTCGCCGGACATTTCCCAATTCTTTCCTTCCGGAGCGCGTTCTCTTCCTTGAATTGAATCGGTCACGCGCTCGATTTGCTCCTGGATCCCAATAGGCTCGTCAGATTCTTCTGTAGATTTTACAGATAATAATCCATCCAGAAGACTCTCATCTCGCTTTCGCCGCGACTCTTTCCCAGATTCGTACTCAAGCTTTGCGTAGTTGTATGCAGATCTGATGATCCCACCTGCTTCCTCCGTTGGAGAAGCATGTTTGCATATGATTCTCCATCTTTTCATGATGGCCAACTCCGTTGCATTTCTGTATCGATCAACCCAGGATTCTCGCATAGCCTGGAATACCAAAGCAACGTTACCAAAAGTAGCCGAACGAGCTCCGAGATTTAATGACGGATCAATGTCGCCCGGCCCTGATATTATCATGTATTGAATCACAGTCGTCAGCAAGAAGGTATCAGAATCTATATCGAAAATCATTTTTGGCGCCCGGAATCGCAGTCTCGAAGAGAGGTTTGCGTTGTTGTCTTCATCTTCATCTATGTCATCATCTTCGTCATCATCGAGATCGTGTAAAAGGGGACCACCAATCATATCATCGCCGTTATCCTTTCCTTCATCACTATCGCTACCATCAGCATTGTTCTTGCTTTTATTGTTGTTGCGTTGAATATTTTGATTCTTGGACGATTCACGCTTTGACTTTTGTCTCGCTATGAGCGCAATTTGTTGTAACTCGTTCTCCGTGATAACGCCAGAGTCCGTGCTTTTTACGCCCAGCGTCTTCCCACCATCCACTCCGAACGTAGCGTGGCCTCCAAGAAGAGTTTTTTGAACGCTTTCACCGTATACTTTCCACAAATCGTCAATCCTCTTTTCAGTCAAGCCGGTGCACTCTTTTCTGTCCGATACTATTTGTTTCTGCACAAATGCGAGGATTGGCGTTTCCTTCAAGGCTGTTACCGGTTTTAAACCAACCTTACGCTGTGCAGCTGCTAAATCAACTCTTAACGATGTATTTTCAGGCTTTGATAGCTCGTCTCTTGTGGGATACCGTCTCTGCGCATGGTTTGGATGTGGCTCGTCCATCGAGCTTTGCACCCAGCGCTTCCACAAATCTTCAAATCGGATCGCTAAAAGCAACGCTTCTTTGGAATTCTGAATGATCATGGATAAGTCCCAACTCTTCTTCTGCGTCATTGCGATGGTGTTGTTTCCATTTGAGCACAAGTCGACGTCAACTTTCACACCTGCAAACGTTTTTTCGAGAGCGTTCCAATACGCATTGCAGGACTCAATGGTTGTAAGGTTCATTTCTATTTTGTTTTTACCACCATCAGCTTCCGATTTGACGTATGTGCCGACAGCTGCGAGTTGTAAAGAAACACCGATACCGTTCTCCTCTTCTTTGCAGTCAATATCTTCTTGAATGGGCGCTTTTCGCTTCCTCGATGGCAAAGGTGTCGGCGCGCTCGGAGTTGTACCGTACGTCCACAATCCCATGTTCTTCAATCCTTTCAACACGTCTCCTATGGCATCCGAGTCGTACGCTGCTTTGGCTAATGTCTTATCCAAGTCCGAAAATTTTACATCCTCGACAACAGCGACGTATAACTTCGCAAGCTGAGTCGCGCTCAACCCATTCGGAGGCGGTGCGAGCTGAAAGTGCAATTTGACCGGAATATTTTTTCGAAGTTCGTGCGCGGAGATGCATCCATTCGTCGCATTTTGAATTAAATGTAAATGCAAAGCGCGGCATCGCAACACATGTGAGCGGAAAATACCGAATCGTAACGCATTTTCGTATCGCAACCGCTCAAATGGGACATCAACTGGATTTTTAGGAGTACTAACACTCAGGGTTGAGATTCGTGGAGGTGGCGGCGGTGTCAATCTTTTCGTATCGTCGCTAGTAACTTCGTTTCCATTTGCCAAGAGCAAAATTTCGCTGCCCATTTTGCTCGTGTTTTTCACACTCTTTCTTGCTCCCGTCGTTGTCGCAGTCGCAGTTGTCGGTACTTCTTTCTCAAACGCCTGCAACTGCGGAAGCTCCATGCCAGAACTTTCTAATTTTTTTCGCTTTGCAAGTCGCAACTGCTCGCCGTGATACAACATATTCGTTATGAACTCGTCCGTAAGATTTTTGTGGTCTATCGAATTAAAAAACTCTGGCGAGCACAGCAATGTATCTTCTTTGCCCGATAATCCTCTCACAACAAAATGGGAAAACTTTTCCTTTTGCAGTAAAGTTTCTACGATTTGTTTGATCTGGATCACGTCGACGCGCGCTAATCCGTGCCCCTCCTTCTTGGCTAACCAAGTACCCAAACGCGATTGAAATGCAAAGCCTTTCTCTAATATGTGTTCCTTTACGTATTGAAATCGAACTTCGTTCCTATCCAGAGGTTTATTTGCCATAAGCTGCGTATTAGTAATCTCGCCGTCTCCATTCGGTCCAAAATTTTCACCTTCGCGAGCCATCGCAATGCCGCGCTTTCGAGCAATGGACTCTTTCAGCTTATAATACACGTTGACATTCGATCCCGCTCGAACCGTCGTACGGTCAAGAAGCTTATCTGATAGCTCTAATTTTTCTAATTTTCTTTGCAGCGGTTTGCACGCGATATCGAACTCGATTCCGAGAGCCTTTACGGTTGCGCCGGCGCTACTTTTTGCTAATCTTTCGAGGAGTTGAGACTCGTACGTTTCCTCTAAAACGAGCTCTCTGCTACCGTTACCTGTCCACATCGTGTACTGAGAGGGTTCGTATTCGACATCATCTTTAATCCATGGTGTTATCGTTTTATTCTTATCGGCTTTTGCGAGAAGAAGTTCATTCTCCTTTTCCTTTTCTGAGGACGGTAGGAGCAACGGGGCGTTTTTATCGGCACCGTCAATCACCTGCGCCATCGATGCAGTTGCTTTGTAGGTGTACTCTTGCGGGCGCTCGATCAATTGAAGCGCTTCCTTGACAACAGTTCTCCCCGTTTTTTCGTCTTCGACGTTCACAACTCCGAGGAGGATGCATTTTTTCTCGACTAATTCGTTGCGAAGTTCGCCGAATAATTTTTGAGACCGTCTTGGATTCATGTCGTAAATCAAACTGTTCAACGCTTTCGCCATCTCAGGTTTAATGTCGTCAATTGGCACCGCGTGCGCCTTACCAGCCTCTTCCAAAATATTAAACAATCGATCGGCGTATTTCTTTTTCATCGTGTGGCTCAAAGCTGTCGCCTTTCTCGGTACAAATTCTGGAAGCCACATGCCGCTTTCGGTCGTTTTCGACTCTTGACGAAACACTTTCCTCCTCAAGCTGATGCGCAAACCTTCGAGTTGCCTCGCGTGTGGATCTATTTTTGAAGATTTCATGTTAAGATGAGCACTCATTTCCGCCGTCGTGGCGCCATGCTGTCTTCTTTTCGCGACAAATTCTAAAATGCGTCTCGCAAATGGCGAAAGAACTTGTTCCCACGACCTCGCATCGGTTAAACTCAATACGGCTTCTCGCGCGTGCAAAGAAGCGACAAGCGTGATTGGATTGGCAATTTCAGCATCCATGCACTCCTCAAAAGTGATGAGACATCCGTCCACTTTGTCTCCATCGCGTCCTTGTAGTTGGTTCTTAGATTTCTTTTTGCTACTTTTATTACTCGCCTTGTTTTCGCTGTTCTTGATGTTACTATTTGCACCGTCGCCGCCGCCTCGCCTCGACTTTCGAAAGTCGAAACTCTCCCGCACGATGAATTTCTCCGCCGCGTCGATTTCCACGAGCGCTTCTTGCTCTGTTGTGTTCACTTTGCACTTCTCTGGAAGTTTCACCATGAAGTACACGTCCGGTGGTCTCATTTCCATCGATTCCAACGTGTCAAAATCACTCGTCTTTGCGAGCGAACTCCGCGAGACGAGTCGTTGGAACACCAATCGTTTCAGTTTCTCAACTTTTCTCTTCTTTTTCTTCTCCTCGTCGTCGATATCTTCTTCTTTCTCCTCGTCGCCAGTTTCTTCGTCTAAATCATCGAACACATCGACGTCTTCATCGTCCTCGTCGTCCGTGTCGTCCTCGTCTCGTTCGTTCGACTCTCCGTCTTCTCGTAACTTCCTTCTCCTTTCCAAAGAAGTGTCTAAAAGTTCAAACGCTTTCGGCAACGTGCACCCGTCTCTTCCTTCCAACGCGATTTCGCGAAGTAAAAAAGTCAGCCGTTTTTTCAGCATTCTCTGCAACGCGAGGGAGAATTTTCGCGAGGTCATCTCTCTCTTTGACATCAACACCACCCCGGTGCTGCTTTTCTCAAGTCTTCTGTTCTCATGCAGTCGTCAGTTCCGCATCAAACGAGGCGTTCAATTTCTTGTTTATAATGTATTCTCACCCGGAGAGCAACTGACTGCCTGAAAAAAATGACAAAAAAAAGCAGAGTGTGACTCTCTTTTCTCTGCTTTTTAAAAGGCGTAAAATTCGAGCGTGTGCGGTTTTTCTCCTCACAGTTTTCTTTGTTTCGACAAAGTTAAAAGGCAATTGCCCGAGTTAATTCTCCCACTTATCAAAGAGACGGATAAAGTGCGGACGAATACGCGCGAGAATAAGGATCGCGAGAACGAGTCCTTCTTCGCGAGACAGAGGTTGTGTTTTTTGGAAGCGACGCACTTGAATTTGTCTCTTTAACTGCCCGAAATGGCGCACGCAAATACGCTCGACGTAGACTCGATCATCGAGCGATTATTGAGCGTGAGAGGACAACCGAATAATCGCACGGTGCAATTAGCGGAAGGGGAGATACGCGCTTTGTGCGCGTCGGCGAGAGGTACGGTCGATTTCGAATTTCATTTTTTGTTTCCGCCTAAATTCGAGCGCTCTCGGAAAAAAAAGACTCACTCACACCAATCGCAAATTCGGGGGAGTGTGAATTTGGGAAGCGTTACGACGACTCGCGAATAGAAATCAGCACAGAACGCGGTCGATTCAAACGCAGGAAAGTGTAGTGAACGCGTTCTGAGGGATGGAATGGCCGTGTTCGAGGCAGATGGACGCGAGCGCGGGCGAAATCGAAACTCAATTTCGTTCCCAAATCGATCGTGTTGCGCGAAGGTCGTTGGAAAACAAACGCGAGAGGAGAAAAAAAGCAGTTCAAATTTCTTCTCTCGTCTCTCCGAGAAAAAAAGAGAGCTCTTGGACTTCCCAACACATTTTTTTACTTTCTTTTTGAGCGTCGAAGGATCACTCTCTCGACCTCCTCCTCGTCTATCTCTTCATACACTGACGTGACCACACGTTATTTCTCTCTCTCTCTCTTTCTTCTTATGACATCGTCATCTTTACAGAAATTTTCCTCGCGCAACCGTGCCTGTTGGAGTTGGAAGCGCCGCTGAAGGTGTGCGGTGATGTGCACGGGCAGTATTCAGATTTACTTCGACTCTTTGAGTACGGAGGGTTCCCACCAGAAGCGAACTACCTCTTCTTAGGAGATTACGTCGATCGAGGGAAACAAGGCTTAGAAGTTATATGTTTGCTCTTAGCGTACAAGGTCAAATATCCGGAGAACTTTTTCCTTTTGAGAGGCAACCACGAGTGTAACGCGATTAGTCGAATCTACGGTTTTTACGACGAGTGTAAGCGTCGGTATAACATTAAACTTTGGAGAGTATTTTGCGACGTGTTCAACTGCTTACCATTCGCGGCAATCGTAGACGAGAAGATTTTCTGCATCCACGGGGGACCTTCGCCGGAGTTGAAGGACTTACAGCAAATTGTACAAATCAAAAGACCGACTGATATTCCAGACATGGGCATGCTCTGCGACTTTTTGTGGTCAGATCCAGAAGCGGATATCACTGGTTGGGGTGAAAATGATAGAGGCGTTAGTTACACGTACGGTACAGACGTTGTCGCGGAGTTTTTGGAGAAGTTTGACTTTGATTTAGTCGTGCGTGCGCACCAGGTTGTCGAAAACGGATACGAATTCTTTGGGAAGCGGCAGCTCGTGACGGTCTTTTCGGCTCCGAATTATTGCGGGGAGTTTGATAACGCCGGGGCGATGATGACTGTCGATGAGAACTTGATGTGCTCTTTCCAGATTTTGAAACCTGCGGAGCGGAAACTTATGGGTGGTTTCACGTCGATGATGGGCGGTAGGCCTTCGACGCCGCCTCGAGGAAAGATTTGAATCCAACAAAACACAAAAAGAAAAACGAATAAGAAGAAAGAAGATGTAAACCGATTCGATAATAAATAAAAGAAAATAAAAAGATATAGACGACTTGCGAGTATTGTGGAGAGAATGGAGAAAGAGAGAGAGAGAGAGAGAGATGACCAGCGTTTTTAGAGAACAAACACTTGCGACGCGCGTTTTCGAGCAGAGAGAAAAAGAGACGCGACGAGCATCAGCAACAGCAAACTACGACTGGATTTAGCAAAACAACTACAACTACAATAACGGTATTATATTTCTAATATAAGAATCTTGTACTTTTAACAAATATAACAAAACATTCATACACATCATCGTACGGTAGTCATCCCTCTTTTGGTCTTTTTAAGTTTTTTGTCGCATTTTGTTGTTCGTCCTTTTTTGTTCCTCATTAAAAAACGGACGACTATACGAGTATATACGCACACACATAACAATGGACCCGGAGCAGGAATATCGACAACGTCAACAAGTGCTCAATTCCTATCGCGCTTTTCTCTCTCAAAAGTTGGAGCCTGAGTTACGTAAGGCGCACGAAGAGAGAGTTCAAGTGGAAGAAAAAATAGCGGACTATCGCTCGTTGTTGACACAAATCGAAAGCTTAGAAAAGACAACCACCCCCCGAAAACGAGAGAACGAAGAAGGAAGAGAAGAAGATGAAGATGATAAAAAAGAACCGACGACGACAACAGTTCGCATAGATTTAGGCTCTGAAATTCTCTGCGACCTCGCCGTGGACAATACTAATAAACTCTTCGTCGATATCGGTTTAGGATTCTTCTGTCAACTCTCGCATCGAGAAGCCAGAACGCTGTCCAAAAAGCGCATTGAGATATTAACGGATGTTGAACGCGAAAAGAGAGAAAAAGAGGAGAGGATAGTAGAGCACGTGGAAATCGTGGCCAACGGTATCAAATCCTTGATGGCTTCCTCGCGATGATGATACAGAAATGTATTATTAGAGCTTTAAGTATAGTTTTAGTTTTAGTTTTAGTTTAGCGGTTTGTAGTTTAGTCCCGTCATCAAATTCTTCAACATTCACTTCATTTTAGTCTCAAGAGTCTCTTCTTTTTTGTCTTCTTTTTTGTCTTCTTTGTCTTCTTCTTCTTCCTCTGATTTAAAAGTCTTCAAAAGTGAGAGTACACGACCGACATAGGAGCAGCGATAAAGGAGAGAGTCGTTTATTTTGAATCTCATCTGCACCACAACAACGGAAGAACGACA
>Ga0115557_1002009_pt1 | contig 13763 bp, 10 predicted proteins | sample COGITO_mtgs_1104_FD_87280 | JGI IMG/M metagenome (GOLD analysis project Ga0115557, IMG submission 87280) | Pelagic marine microbial communities from North Sea - COGITO_mtgs_110421 | ecosystem: Environmental > Aquatic > Marine > Epipelagic | place: Germany:Helgoland, sampling site Kabeltonne...
GCGTGAGCGTTAACGGCGCGAGCTCAACCTGGCAGCCGGTGAACGATCATATCGTCATCCCTGCGCAGTCGCTGAGACCGGGTGAGAATACTGTCGACCTGGAATTCGATGTCGGCGATGAAGCCCTCAATCGACGCGAAGACTTTATGTATGCGCTATTTGTTCCAGACCGCGCCCACTTTTCTCTCCCCCTATTCGATCAACCAAACTTAAAAGGCCGAGTAACCTGGGAAGTAACTGTACCGGAGCAATGGAAGGTAATCGCTAACGGGCCAGAGTCCACTAGCAATACAGAAGCTGGTCGCACACATTATTCGTTCCTGGAAACGCAGCCCATGCCCAGCTATCTTTTCGCTGTAGCCGCAGGCATGTTCGAGAGGGAAACGGCAGTGATCGACGGCCGCACCTTTAATATGTACCACCGCGAGACCGACGCCGCCAAGGTGGCACGCAATTCAGAGGAAGTCTTCCGGCTCCACGCGGCCTCCGTAGAATGGCTGGAGGACTATACGCAGATCGACTACCCGTTTCAGAAGTTCGATTTCGTTCTCATTCCCTCCTTTCAATACGGCGGCATGGAACACCCCGGCGGAATACTCTATCGCCAGGCGAGCGTATTACTGGATGAGACCGCAACTCAGAACCAGATGCTGGGACGCGCGTCTCTCATAGCTCACGAGACGGCGCATATGTGGTTCGGTGATCTGGTAACGATGAATTGGTTCGACGATGTCTGGACCAAGGAAGTATTCGCCAACTTCATGGCCGCGAAGATAGTAAACCCCTCTTTCCCCGATGTAGATCATGAGCTGCGCTTTCTGACCGCCCATCATCCGACTGCGTATTCGGTGGACCGCACAGAGGGTTCCAATCCGATTCGACAGCCTCTGGAAAACCTGCGCTTCGCGGGAACTCTCTACGGCGCGATCATCTACCAGAAGGCACCCATCGTCATGCAGCATCTGGAGAACCGTGTCGGCGCCGAGTCCTTCCGCGACGGCATGCGTGAATACCTGTCGACCTATGCCTATGGCAACGCGACCTGGCCTGATCTAATCGCCATTCTCGACAAACGCTCCGAGCAAGACCTCGCCGCCTGGAGCGAGGTCTGGGTAGAGGAAGCAAACCGCCCTACTATTAGTATCGAGCGCGGAGGCGATGATATCGTGATAACACAGCGCGATCCTGCAAGCAGAGGACGAACATGGCCACAGACTCTACAGCTGCGTGTAGGCTCTATCGAATCCAATGAAGCGATCACCATCGAGCTAGGCTCCAAACCGCAGCGCCTGGCCGGCCATGGAAACGCCCGCTTCGTATTACCCAATGGGAGCGGTGTGGAATATGGCGGCTTCATCCTCGACGCCGACAGCCAAGCCTATTTACTCGCCAATATAGACCGACTGGAAACCGCCCTGCTTCGTGGCGCAACCTGGGTAAGTCTATGGGATCAACTATTGGAAGGCCGACTCGCCCCTGAGGTTTTTCTACAAACCGCGATTAACTCTCTTGCCAGCGAGCAGGACGAATTAGTCGTGTCGCGAATCCTGTCCTACACCGGCAGCGTCTTCTGGAACTATCTAAGCGAAATTGAACGCAGGGATTGGAGCACTACGCTGGAGAACACTCTATGGTCGCAAGTGACAAGCGAGCGCTCCCGCTCTGGTCGCGCGTCTTTCTACTCTGCCTATCGCAACCTGGCGCTTAGCCGCGAAGGCTTGGCCAGGCTCGAGCGACTGTGGCGTGGCGACGAGGAAGTAACTGACCTACCTCTTTCCGAACTCGATCAGATTACGCTAGCCGGCAACCTTGCCATAAGAGGCATCGCCGATGCTGAGGCATTGCTTTCCCAGCAGGAGGAGCGCATCGAGAACCCGGACAGACTCGCGCGGTTTCGGTTTGTAAGGGATTCACTCTCAGCCAACCCTACCCTGCGCAATAGCTTTTTCGAGTCACTGAAAGAGGAGGCGAATCGCGACCGCGAGGCCTGGGTTATTGCCGGCCTGAGTAATATTCACCATCCGCTGCGTGCCAAAGAATCTATCGACCTGATCTCTCCAGCGCTGAATATGATCGAAGAGATTCAGCAGAGCGGCGATATTTTCTTTCCCGGACGCTGGCTGGATTCGACGCTACAGGGACACAACTCAACAGCAGCTGCGGAAATAGTTAGACGCTTTCTGGATACCACACCCAATCTTTCAGCGCAAATGCGATTGAAGGTTTTACAATCGGCCGACGGCGTTTTCAGAGCCGCGCAGGTTGTTAATGGCTGGAATAATGACTAGCTAGGCTAGAGGCTTGACCATCTTGATGATGGTACTTGCAGAGCCATTCGCTGCACGCTTCACCCTGCGCTCGACCTCGACATAACCACGCGCCAGATACAAAGGCTCTCCTGGCACGGTTGACCCCAGTTCAATAGTCTTAAACCCCGCGAGGCGCGCTGCATCCTCACCAAGATCCAGCAAGAATGTTCCGATTCCACGGCGCGTCCAATCTGGATGGGTGTACATGGCACGTATGCGTGCCGCATCGGCATCGGGATCACTCAGACTGTCGTCGCGACCTACGGTATGGTCACCGCCATAGAGGGTCTTGCGTTTGCCCCAACCTCCGCAACCCACCAGCACTGATTTCCCCTCGTGAATTGTCTCGACCAGAAAATACGTTCCATCATCGATGAGAGTCTTGTCTACCCCCATCGTTTCCTTCGCCGCCTCGATCTCGCTAGCCGACAGAAATGCCTTCATGTTCTCGGCAATCGATGCCTGCATCAAATGCCGAATCGCTTCGATATCGGATTCTTGCGCAATCCGATGCGTCAAAGTGAAGGAAGATGAATCTGTTGTATCTGTCATGCCAGGTTCCGGTGGCTGCAATCGCCATCTAGAGGATAGCAATATTCTACCGGTCTAGCTGTCGACAGGAAAGTCGCCACTCCTTGCGGATACCACAAACACATTGGGGAAAGCCCGCTAGAACGCGCAATAATCAGACGAAGTGAATCTGGCGATTATAAGAACATAAGAGGGGTTGCGAAAAACTGCTACACTAGCCATCCAAATGTCGCGTATGAGGTTCGCGATATCTTCTAGAAATTAAATCCTTACTATTTGCAGCGTAGAGTAAGCCATCTTACACATATTTCTACATATCCTATTACCCCTGCCCATCGCCGCCGGCCTGTATCGAAAGGCCTGGCTAAAGAACTATGGGCTAATGCTGGCCGGGCTATTGATCGACGTCGATCACCTGCTCGCCGACCCTATCTATGATGCGGAGCGTTGCAGCATAGGCTTTCATCCGCTGCACACAACGCTGCCTATAGTGTTCTACCTGATGCTTCTGATTCACCCGAAGACGCGAGCACTGGGAATAGGACTGAGCCTGCACATCTTACTCGATGGAATTGACTGCCTGATCTAAGACTATGTTAAAGATGTCCAGGCCGATGCAGGGTGATCTAGTCAGCGAGAAGGGGCGGCATCGGGCAATCGATAGTCGCGGCGATGGCTCGCAGTAATTCCGTCTCTATCGCCTGAATATTCCCATCTGCTGTGATACAACTGACACAGGCTTTAAGTAAGGCCGGCTTCTTCAGCGCCTTCAGTTCGGCGAGAGCATCCAGAGCGCCATTGAGAATGTCAAAATCGATATCTTTCACGGCGACTAGATCGAGAGAGAGACCCAGCTTATCCGCTCCGGCATGAAATGCCTCATCAAGCGAGATGCCTTCCTGCTTGGTAGAATGGGAGAGAATCGAGAGCAATACAGCAATCGACTGTCCACTGCTTTTTAGCGTTTTTGTACCAAAATACGGCGCGTCTTTTTTCTCGAACACAGCATCCAGATGATACACAACGATTTTCTGCAGAGACCATTCCAACAAATTAATCTTCTTGTCACTCTCGATTAACTGCTTGAAATTGGATTTAAATAACCGGTACTGGTTCTGTGAAAGCTGACGCAGACTAGACAAGGCAATAGTGACCAGCGGCAAGCGTTGCTCGGCCTCCACCACCTGATCACTGAGCAGCAAGTGCTGCAGTTCATCATAGACCCCGACATCCGCCTCATTCTGCAGGATGCTCAACTGCTCGGCCCGATCGGATTCAGTATCGCTCAGCACCAGAGAGTAGACGACAGCACGTGCACCGGAAGGCTCTCGCGCCGCATCCAGATACAGTGGCGGCATGTGCTTCAACAAATCATCGGCGTAGGCAAGATGCTTACCCTCTGGATTGCCTACCTGATTAACCAGCGCATCCGCCAGAAGCACCCCCGTAGCACCAGTTAGTATGGCGGTCGCTTTCGCCCGTTGATCCTGCTGAGATTGCGCCGCCTTCGATTCATCTGCAGCTAACGCAGCTCTATCCCAATCGCTCTGCTCATAGTCACCATTCCAGCTAGGAAGAATAGCCCGTATACGCTCCTCCAGCGGAGGATGGGTGGCATAGAGACGACTTAGCGCGGAGACCTGCCCTTCCTCGAACAGGGCGTGGCTGATCTCTGCACTATTAGGGTTCTGCAGATAGGAGTGATTCTGGTGCCGCGCGATCTGCATCAGGGCCTGCCCTATACCATCGGGGTTGCGGGTAAATTGCACGGCGGAGGCATCTGCTAGATATTCCCGCTGCCTGCTGACTGCCGCCTTGATCAGGTTGCCGAAGAACGTGCCCACGAATCCCACTACGACCAGACCCAGCCCGAGGAAGACAATGCCACCAGAATTCTTCGAGCGACGACTATAGGCACTACCCCTAAGCAGATGGTAGCCAATGATTCCAAGAATCATGATGCCGTGCAGCACACCAATCAGCCAAATATTAATGCGCATATCGCCGTGCAAGATATGACTGAACTCGTGCGCAATAACACCCTGCAGTTGATCCCGGCTTAGCGTGTCGATGCTGCCCCTGGTAACCGCGACGATGGCATCGCTGGGAGAATAGCCGGCGGCGAAGGCATTGATACCGTCCTCCTCCATCAGATAGACCGGTGGCACCGGCGTACCCGAGGCGATCGCCATCTCTTCGACTATGTTCAGGACGCGGCGTTCGGCCGGGTCCTGACTGCCGGAGACCAACAGGCGTCCATCCATCATCTCGGCGATTCGGGCCCCACCGCCGGAGAGAGCGCTAATTTTATAGAGGCTACCAAGCACAACTACCGAAGTGACGACGGCACCGATAACAAGAAACAGCATGGGATCAAACTGAAAACGAGTCGTGGCCGCCATACTGGTCATGCCAGTTCCAGAAAAACTGAAGATGGCCATCACTAAAAGATTCGTGACGATAATCAGTGAAAGCACGGCGAGCACAAACAGGAAAATTAATTTCCCTGTATTGCGTTTAGCCGTGTCCTGGGATTCGAAAAAATTCATCTTATCCGCCACCGTCTATGAGTGTGGAAGTTTCAATCTCTACCGCGCGCGAAACCGAGCGTCCTCGACTCGAAATCAAAAAGAAACTTTCGGCGCTTCTTGGATCGCTTCGCTGTCAGCGAACTCGAGCAGACTTGCGTCGCTACCGTGGCCAAAAAACCCTGCCACCGCCACCGGCGGAAATGACTGCTTGTAGGTGTTGTAAGCCATTACCTGATCGTTAAAAGCCTGTCTTGAAAAAGCGACCTTGTTTTCAGTTGTGGTGAGCTCCTCACTGAGCTGCATCATGTTCTGGTTCGCCTTGAGATCTGGATAGGCCTCCATGACCACATTGAAACGGCTCAGCGCACCTGTCAACGCACCTTCCTGCCCCACTAGTTCTTGCATAGCAGCAGCGTTACCAGGATCGGCGGCAGCGGCGGCCAGGCCATTGGCGGCAGCGTTACGCGCACTGATGACCGCCTCCAGCGTGCCCTTCTCGTGCTCCATATAGCTCTTCGCCGTTTCAACCAGGTTAGGAATCAAGTCATAGCGACGCTTCAGCTGCACCTCGATCTGCGCGAACGCATTCTGGTATCGATTCTTGAGACTGACCAACTGGTTATAAATACCAATGACATAGAAAAATAGAGCAGCAATAACAACCAAAACCACAATCGTTGAAATCTCCATAGTCTGCTTCCTTCTAGTGATGAATTTGTCACCCGTGACAATGGGCTGCGAACCCCATTATTCCACTTATCAGCGCTCTTGTCCCTTTGCCATATGGCTCGAATCGAATGGGTTTCTCAGTTTCTAAATTTTCTGCTAAGCTGCCAAGCATCGCTCACTACAAAAAAGAAGAATAAAGCATGAGCACTGGAATACTTGCCCTACTATCGCTTCTACCTATAATCTCTGTCGCAATTTTCCTGGTGCTGCTGCGCTGGCCTGCAAGCCGTGCGATGCCTATCGCTTATGTAGTAGCCGCAGCACTGGCCTTCTTCGTGTGGCAGGTCCCTGCTAATAAAGTCTTGGCTGCCAGTGCAAACGGGCTCTGGGTAGCAGGTACTCTCATCTATATTATCTTCGGTGCTATCTTGCTGCTGAACACCCTACAACAGAGCGGTGCTATACGGGCTATTCGCCGGGGCTTCTCAGACATCACACCGGATCGCCGCATTCAGGTAATAATCATCGCCTGGTTATTTGGCTCCTTCATTGAAGGGTCCGCTGGCTTCGGCACACCGGCCGCGGTAGCAGTTCCGCTTATGGTTGGCCTGGGCTTTCCTGCCATGGCGGCGGTGGTTGCCGGCATGATAATTCAGAGCACCCCCGTGTCCTTCGGTGCAATGGGCACACCGATTATGGTTGGCGTTAACACCGGACTCTCGGCCGACCCGGAGATGGCGGCCTATGCAGCACAGCTTGGCTATGCCGAGTGGGATGGTTTCCTCGCCTTTATCGCTACCAAAATCGCCCTGCTTCACGCCATAGCCGGCACCTTTATCCCACTGTTAGTGGTAGGCGTAATGACGCGATTCTTCGGTAAGAATAAATCGTTCGCCGAAGGCTTTCAGGTGTGGAAGTTTGCCCTGTTTGCCGCCTTCGCCATGACTATCCCCTATCTATTGGTTGCTACCTATTTTCGGCCAGAGTTTCCTTCTCTAATCGGCGGGCTCGTTGGCCTGGCCGTCGTCGTCAGCGCGGCAAAAGCCGGATTCCTGCTGCCCAAGGAAGACGAAATCTGGGACTTCGACGACAAGGAAAACTGGGACGAAGAATGGACCGGGAGTATGCAACTGGATGCCGAAGATGAAGCCACTCCTGTGATGAACATCGTGCGCGCCTGGTCACCCTATCTATTCGTAGCCGGCCTGCTGGTTATTACACGTCTGCCCTATTTTAACCTTGAGCCTGTATTACGCGGGCCCGGCATTCTAACAACCTGGTCGTGGCGTGAAATTTTCGGTAGCGACATCACCGCCTCATTCCAACCGTTCTGGTCGCCCGGTACGATATTCATAATCGTCTCGCTCATCACTCTAGCTCTGCACAGCCTAAAGGTATCCGAATACAAGATTGCTCTGGGAAAATCCTTCAAGACCCTGGTACCTGCATCGATGGCTTTGGTGTTTACCGTGCCCATGGTTCAGGTATTCATCAATTCCAGTGGTGGCGCCGCAGGTTACGAACAGATGCCGTTGGTCCTCGCCGAAGGCGTCGCGAATCTTACAGGCTCGGCCTGGCCTTTCTTCTCTACCTTCATCGGTGGCCTGGGTGCCTTCGTCGCCGGCAGCAACACCGTCAGCAATATGATGTTTTCCCTGTTTCAGTTTGGCGTGGGTGAACGCATCATGGCTGACCCAACCTGGATAGTTGCTCTGCAAGCCGTTGGCGGAGCCTCGGGTAATATAATCTGCGTGCACAACGTGGTGGCCGCGTCTGCCGTAGTTGGGTTAATAGGCAAGGAAGGCGCAGTGATTCGCAAGACATTAATGCCTTTCTTTTATTATGCACTTCTCACCGGGTCGGTAGGTTATGGCATCGTAAATATGTCGACGGGTGTAATCAATGCAGGCTTCATCCTGGCAGCGCTCATCTTCGCCACCATGATCTATTTCATCATCCGATTTAATCGAAGCGGCGCGAGCTGACGCCGCTTCGAGACAGCTTGCCCCTGACAGTCGGGCGTGACTGACCTATACTCACCGCTTTAATCACTCGTGGCAGGTCAAGCTGCATTCCGTAGTAGAAACCATTAATGTCTGAAGCTTCCCAGAACAACACTCGCTCACTCATCTTCGCCACCGCCGGCCATGTCGATCATGGTAAGACCTCATTGGTGGCGAACATCACCGGCATCGATACAGACACCCTCGCGGAAGAGAAGAAACGTGGCCTCACCATAGTCCCAGGCTATGCGTATCACCATTTCAGCAGCGTGATCGACGGCGAGGAATTTCAGAACACCCTGGGCTTCGTCGACGTGCCAGGTCATATCGACTTCATTAACAATATGCTAGCTGGAGTTGGTGCGGTAGACGGCGCCCTGCTAGTCATCGCCGCAGACGATGGCATCATGCCGCAAACCCGCGAGCATCTGGCCATACTAGACCTGCTAGCCGTATCACGAGGCGCGATCGCACTCACAAAGACCGATCGCTGCGACCCCGAGCGTGTTCGCAGCGTTGTCGAAGAAATAGAGCAGCTCAAGACTGGCACCAGCCTGAAGAACGCCCCCATCTTCCCGCTATCCAACGAAACCGGCAGCGGCATCGACGACCTCAGCAAGTACCTGGAGAGTCAGTTCAGCAACGACAGCGGAGTTAAGACGGCCGCAGATGACTCACAGTATTTTCGCTACCTAATCGATCGAAGTTTCGTAGCCAAGGGAATCGGCACCGTAGTCACAGGTAGCGTTCGCGCAGGCTCCACCAAGACTGGAGCAAACCTCAGGCATACGGACACGGGAGAACTAAGCAAATTGCGAGGTGCGAGGCTGGACAAGGCCGAGCTAAGCGAAATTCATGCGGGTCAACGCGCCGCCTTGAATATGAGTCTGGATCATAAACTAGTCAGCCGTGGCGACTGGCTAGTCGATGAGAAACTCTTCCATCCGATTAACCGTATGGACGTGGCACTGAACTTCATCGATAGCAATTTCAAACTGCACAGCAGTGCGCAATACCATCTGCACATAGGCGCCTCTCACCACATAGTCAATATTCGTCATCTGGGCGAGAGTTTCTATCAGATTAAATGCAATGCAACCATGATCGCCCACCACGGCGACAGATTCATCGTGCGCGACCCTGCCTCACAACACACTCTGGGCGGTGGCAGTGTAGTCGATATATTCGTACCGAGACGCAGGCGCAGCAGCGAAATACGACTCGCTCAATTAAGTGCAATGCAGAATGACTCGCTCACCACACTGAAGCTGCTTCTGCAGACAGAGGCAGACGGAGTCAAACTGCAGGAATTTGCAACGAATCGAAATATTCGCGAGGCGCAAATCGACAAACTCTGTGAGCAACTGCAAACAGAGAGTATCAACTACAGCGCACTAAGCCTGGAAAAACTCACCCTGCCTCTATTACTCCATGAGAGATACCATCGTGAGTATTGCAAGGAGATCCTGGGCTTTCTTAAGAATTTTCATGAGAAGCAAACCAGTCAACAAGGCCTTAGTGAGCCCGCCCTAAGCCGTGGTGTAGACTTCGCCAGCTCCCATCTATTGTTTCACGGTATCCTGCAGACACTGCTGGACTCCGGCGAGATCAAACGCACCGGCACACTGCTGCATCTGCCCACTCACAAAACCTCTCTCAGCGCAGAGGAAGAAGCCTTTCTTGCGCAGGTCAGACCGATACTGTTGCAGGCGGGCTTTATACCCCCGCGTACGCGGGAGCTGGTTGAGATGACCAATATTCCTCTGATGTCGCTGGAGCGAATTCTTCGTGAATCGGCCAAGGCTGGAACCCTGATCAAGGTCGCCGAGAATCGCTACTACCTGCCCGAGACCATAATGACCCTCGCAGGCTTTACCGAACAACTAGCCGCGACCGAAGAAGATAAAGATACTGATGAGGGATTTTCAGTTATCCAGTTTCGCGACGCCTCAGAGATAGGTCGCAATCTTTGTATAGAATTACTCGAGTATTTCGACAGTGTAGGCTTCACACGCCGAGAGGGTAATAGCCGTTTTGTTCGCACCAGCAAGGAAAATATTTTCGGTAAGTAAGCCTTTTCTAGCCCTTCCCCAGCCCTTCCCTAGCCCTTTTCTAAACCTGCCGCCTATCCTCTATTCTAAGTGTCTGCCGCTGTTGATCTCCATCAAGAGCAGCCTCACATCTGATTGAAACCAACGGCTAGCAGGCACACACTAATCTTATAAACCACCAAAATGAGGTTAGAAATATGACTATGCTGATATCCACAAAGAGAGCAATGCTAGCGGTCTCGAGTATGGGCTTTTGCCTGACTCTGGCCGCCTGCAGTCCATCCACATCGGAGCAAGCCGAAGAGTTGCGCCTGCCTATCGAAGCCTAATTCTGAGCAGCGACAATCGAGACTGCCTGCCGTTTCAGGTGACTACTTCAAACCATGCAGCACTACAGGCAACTTGGTATAGCCCTTAACGAAGCTAGAGTAAACTCGCTCGGGCTCCCCCACGACCTCTATCTTGTGGAAGCGTTTCATGATCTCTTCCCACACTATAGTCAGCTGCATCTCTGCGAGCCGGTTACCCATACAACGGTGCAGACCAAACCCGAATGAAAGATGTTGGCGGGCATTGAGCCTATCGATCAAAAACTCGTTCGCTCGCTCTATGGAGTCTTCGTCTCTATTGCCGGAGGCGTACCACATGACGACCTTGTCGCCTTTCTTGATGTGCTTTCCACCAAGTTCGGTATCCATCAGAGCGGTTCGGCGCATATAGGCCAGGGGAGTCTGCCAGCGAATTATCTCCGACACCATATTACGGATAAGACTATGATCTGCGCGCAACTTGTCATATTCGGCCGGGTTTTCGTTCAACGCCAACACACCACCTGAGATCGAATTGCGCGTGGTATCGTTGCCTCCTACGATTAGCAGAAGTACATTACCCAGATACTCTTCCTGGGGCATATTGCGCGTCGCCTCGCCATGAGCCAGCATCGAAATCAGGTCGTTGCCCGGCTCCTGGCCCACGCGCTCGTTCCACAGGCGCGTAAAATAGGCGAGACAATCCTGAATAGCCTGCCATCGCTCCTGATGATCACTAACCACGCCGCCGCCTGGAATGGCAGTCGCCGCATCGGACCAGTAAGTGAGCTTACTGCGATCTTCGAATGGAAAATCAAACAGCGTAGCGAGCATCTGTGTGGTGAGCTCGATTGACACCCGCTCCACCCAATCAAATTCCTCTCCTACCGGTAAGCCTTCCAAAATAGTGCAGACGCGCTGGCGGATCAGCCCTTCTAGATTTTTAAGATTAGCGGGAGCGACAACACCCTGAACGACACGGCGCTGTTCATCATGCTTAGGGGGGTCCATCGATATGAAAGCGGGAAGTGAATATTCCTGGAAGGTATCGACAATACCGATCGTGGGCTCGGAGGAATAGATCTGCGGCGAGGTATCGACCTGCATAATGTCCGCGTACTTCATTACCGACCAGTAAGGACCTACCGCCGACTCCGGACAATAATGCACCGGCTCTTCCTTACGCAGCCGCTCCATGAACGGCAGGTATTCATTGGCTTGCCAGATGCCGGGGTGGGAGAGGTCTATCTGCTCTATAGGCATGGCATAGGGATCCTTACCTACCAGGCTCCACTTACTCTTCTTTTGCGGCTGCCCGCTTACTGCTTCGCTCATACGGCCGTCCCCCCATAGGACATTACTTCAGCGCTTAATCTGCTATCAGTTTGTCTTAGAACTGGAACTCCGGCGTTGTAACAACCAAGCCATCAAGCTCCTCAGTCACCTGAATCTGACAGGACAGACGCGAGTTTTCTTTGCGGTCGGTACTCAGGCTAAGCATCGCTTCTTCGGTAGGATTTACCTCACCGACCTTTGCCAACCATTCTTCCTTTATATACACATGACAGGTGGCGCAGGAACAGGAGCCGCCACAGTCCGCATCGATACCAGGCACGCCATTGCTAACTGCCGCCTGCATTACCGAAGCGCCGGTTGCTACTTCTACTGGATACTCACTACCGTCGTGCTCGATAAACAATATGTTAACCATGAAACTAAAACCCTTCTCTCTGGAAAAATCGAAGGCGCAACAATAGCAAGGAATCCCGGTCAGAAAAAGGGCATTAGGGCACTATGCCTGGGGATACTGTTGACCATTCGCCTGCTAAGCGTTAATTTGATTTATTCCTACCGAGATTGAACCGTTATTCCGACTCAGATCTGGAGAACAAGACGATGAAACACATCCTTAGAGCATGCTACCTGGGCTTAGGTGCACTGCTGTTTGCCCCCGCCCTGCTGGCGCAAGACGGCAGCATACCCCGCACAGAATATGGCCAGCCCGATCTTCAGGGTACCTACACGTTCAGAACACTGACACCATTGAATCGTCCGCCGGAACTCGCAGACAAAGCGACCCTGACTGCAGAGGAAGTAGCGGAATGGGAGAAATTTGAGCTACGACGCCAAAATCGTGACTTGATCATCGACTCGGTAGGCGGCGCAGGCTATCCACCCGGTGTTATTTCCTACAATAACTTCTGGTATGAAAGAGGAACCAATGCCCTGGGTGACTACCGCACATCGCTTATCTATGATCCGCCCAACGGCCGTCGCCCCCCATTGAATGAAGCCGGACGTCTGCGCCGCGAGGCCAGAAACCAGATGCTATTCGAGAGTGCCGGGCCCGAAGGCCGCACCACGGTCGATAGATGCCTAACCGGTTTTGTTGCCGGCCCGCCAATCGTTCCAGGCGGCTACAACAATAATTTGCAGATCGTTCAAACAAAGGATAGCGTTATGATCCTGAATGAGATGGTGCATTCCGCTCGCATCATCCCTATTGCTGACGAACGTGAGACGAAGCAGCTATTATGGGAAGGCAATTCCGTAGCACACTGGGAGGGCGATACACTGGTTATCCAGACCAAGGACTTCTATCACGACTACAACGAAGAAGGCATTTCCGATCAGGCCGTTGTTACCGAACACATAACGCGCGTCAATGCGGCCACGCTGGAGTATGACTTCACCGTAGAAGATCCCCAGTCATGGGATCAGCCTTGGTCCGCTAAGTTTCCAATGCACTCCTCCCCAGACCCTGTTTATGAGTATGCCTGTCACGAAGGTAACCATGGCCTGGTAGGCATCTTAGCCGGATGGCGTCGTTACGAGTCTATGGGCATGAATGGCGATGGCACAGCGCTTGGAACCAATGGCGCTGTGGCTGCCGACGAATAAGTAATTGGGAAAACTAACAGATTATGGCTCTTAAAATAATATAGAGATAAGGAGCGCCACTATTAGAAAACTAACATCACTGATGATGCTACTCCTATCACCTCTCGTCATAGCCCAAGAAAAACAAATTTGGAAATGCCAGCAAGAGACGGGAATACAGCTTATATGGGAGAACAGTGCTTGGAGGCAAATGGATGTTGAGCCTATAACTATGTTACTTAGATTAGGCGGCAAATATTCCAGCTACAGAATGTCGGAAGAGGAGAGCCTCCTAGATTGCTCGGAAACCTTAAACGGGAAAGTAAGCTGTTTGGACTCGTTCGGCTCCAAACTCATATACATCGACCCAGCCTCCGGCAAAATGGGAAGGACTATCTTACTTGGAGCAGCAGAGGCTGGAAATAGCAGGAGCGCATTAGCCACCGAAGCCTACAACTGCGCCAAGCTCTAGCCCATGCCA
>Ga0115557_1002017_pt1 | contig 13746 bp, 33 predicted proteins | sample COGITO_mtgs_1104_FD_87280 | JGI IMG/M metagenome (GOLD analysis project Ga0115557, IMG submission 87280) | Pelagic marine microbial communities from North Sea - COGITO_mtgs_110421 | ecosystem: Environmental > Aquatic > Marine > Epipelagic | place: Germany:Helgoland, sampling site Kabeltonne...
TATAATAGTTTGCTCCAGCAATGTTATCTAAATAAATTTCTAATTCATCTTCGGTCAAAAAAGCTAATATGTTTGGTTGTCCTGTTACTAATTCGTTTACGTCTATTGGCCCGACATATCCAAAAAGAACAAAGCCTAATTCTCCTGGATCATTATCGTAAACAAGAAACCATCTGTTTACATCGTCTTTATGTATTCCGTGACTCATAATTTTATTTTTCTATTATTTTATATCTTTATTTTAAACAGCACCGCCGTCTGTTATTGTCCAACCTCTTGAAATCATATTTGCTCGTGCCGTAGCGGGTGCGCCTGAACTATATTTTGCATTTCCCGCATGAAAAGGTACTGAACTTGTTCCGTAAGCATCCCAAGCCGGTAAAAGCAAGTCATAGTTAGTAGTTGAAAAAGCAGAAAGAAAAAACATTAGACTTGCCCTTGTCAAACTTGAAATATCCCAACTGCTTACATCTTGGTTGAAAAGTGTTGAAGATACAAACATGTTATCCATATCAGTAACATTACTTGTATCTATATCTAAAGGACTATTAAACACTTTGCAATCTCTAAAAGCAGTGTCCATAGTAGTAACCAACGAAGTATCTGGATTGTCAGTATAATTGCCAACGACATTTCTGCAGTTCTGAAAAGCATTTGCCATTGACCCCCATTGATTAGTTCCCCAATTATCGATTGAAGATAATTTACGACAATCTCCAGTACCCGCAAATCTAATTCCATAAAAGGAGCCGTCACAAGAGATTTGATAAGTTCCGCCTGAAGCGTAAACGTGAGTCAATTCTGCTTGATTGTAAGTCGTAATAACGTCACTATTTCCGTCACCCCAATAAACGGTCATATTAGTAGCACCATTTTGCAAAGGTAAAATAAAAGTATCCGACGCACTTCCCCCCGCTGTTACAGTAGTATCAACAGTAAATATAAATTCAGAAGCAGTAGTAGGAGCATATATGTAAGGGTTTATAAGCATGCTTATGTTCTTACACCATTTAATATAATTTGTAATCCTGCTTCTGTTCCATCACCTGAGATAGTTGTGATGTTTGCACTTATTTTATCTCCTTTTAATATAGAAGAAACAGACACCACTGGTTGAACAGCAGCTGTTAAGCTTGTAGCCTCTCCGAAATCAACAGTTATTAGTGTACTTAGTATACTAACCCCATTCTTTTTAATATCTATAGTAGTAACTCCAGATGCGCCACCTACAATGCCAATTGCTCCAAATACAGATTGTATAGTCATGTCATGCGTTGCAAACATAACCCCAGCATCACTAACAGTTAAAGGTGTTGTTGCATCTGAAGCAGCGTAGCTCATTTCCGTTACTGGTGTCACCGCAGCCGCAGTTACAATATCTTCGATAGTGTATACCCTTGTCTCCGAGTTTGGGCCTTTTGATCTTCTCTCTTTTAAATCCAAGTTTGGATTATACGTTATAAATTTTGTTCCTGCTACTATTGACATTATTTTTTGTTTTTATTGGTTTTTTCCTGGGCGAGATCTTTTATCTCCAGGCATTGCGTTTTTTTTATCTCCTGTCTTTCCTCTATTTTTTGAACTTTCTTCACATGACCAATAAGTTATAAGCTTACCGTTCTTACCTATCCTTGACTTTCTACTTGCGTCCATGTTAGAATTACAATTTAAGTCTTTTCGTGCCTTATTATCCTCTCCCCTAGATTTTATGTTCTCAGGCTTGGCATTGTACTTCTTCTGATAAGCATCTTTTACAGCCTTAGCAGCTGGATTGGAATTATAATAATCTGACGATTTTCCCATTTTTTATAGCGGTAATATAACATTAATTTTATCCCTTCGCTTATCGCAACCGCAGTCCTTTACAAATAATTTAACTATAAATTTAATGCCAGTCCATTTAAAAATAAACTCTAAAACATCACCTGCACCTTTAAATTTTTTCATAAATAAAGCTTATTATTACAAAGATAGTATAATTTTGATTAATTTTATCATATGACACAATATACTCAGATATACGAGCTAGGCAAATACAAAGATGCCAAGAAAAAAAAACAATTCGAATGGCCTCCCCTTAAACTTCAAAGGACACTCCCTGATTCAGACTATTTAAAATATATAAGGGTAGCCAGGCAATGGCTTAAGCGTGTACACGGATGGTCACAGACTGATCAAGACATGATGCTGTTTCTGTACTCAGAAAGATTTTTTAATATCGCCAAGTTTAGGAAATATGAAAATATATTTAGCTGGAAAAGAACTAGATTTCAAGACCTGCTTGATCGCGACCTGATCGTTGCGTGGAGAAAACCATCAAATAAAGGATGTGGGGTCTATGAACTGTCAGCCAGCTCAAAAAGAATATTAATGCTTTTCTATCAATTACTCGAAGGGAAACGTAATTTCTCAGCAGAAGCCAGAGATAATAAAATGTTTGACAAGAAGGTGCAGAACTTCTCCGATAAGGTATACGCACTACAGATGATAGAAATAGCCGAAGAGAATATGAACAACGGAAAAGTATACATGGCTAAAAGAATGGATGACAGGCTCAGAAAAAAACGTTACCGTAATAAACCTAAGCCTGTCAAAAATAAAAAATCAGTCGATAGCTAAAGCAGCATTCATCTTTATCATCGTGCACACCGATCCGTCACGTAACTTTACATCGAAAGCCCTTGACTTCTCGTAATACACCGTGTCACCCTTTACTATTCCTTCAATAAGTTCTCCAACACTTAATACAACACCAGTGTATACACGCATGTCGTTCTTGTTTTTTTGAGTGTACTCAAAGCCACCCACAGTCTTTTCTTTTGATACCTCCCTAGTGAGGGCTATGTAATCTCCTAATACTTTCATTCTACATTTGTTATTATTGCTGATGTTGACATTATTGTCGTGGCTACTGATACCGCATTCTTTAATGCTATCTTTGTGACTTTTGTTGGGTCAATTATACCCATCTTTATCATGTCTCCATATGCCTCCGACTTTACATCGTAACCGCTGCCGTCACCGATCTCACCGTTAGCCCTTATGTCCTCTGGATCTTTGCCTGCGTTTGTTACTATGGTGTTAAACGGAGCCCACATAGCCTCTGATAAAATAATTGAAGCTATTAGACTAGAATTAGATGACGACTCAATGGCAAATGAACCCTGGTCTAATAAGGCAATACCACCACCTGCTAGTATGCCCTCATCTATCGCTGCCCTTGTAGCTAAGACAGCGTCATCAACCCTGTCCCTCTTCTCCTTCTGCTCAATGTCCGTGTCTCCGCCAACATATATAGTGCTAACCTTTCCACATAAGCTAGAGATGCGCTCATGCAAAGACCCCTTCTCCTGTGCGTCATTCTCCTCAGCCAACATCTCCTTTAGATCCGAAACCAATTTCACAACCTTGTCAGAATTTTTTTCGTCACTGATTATAGACGTGCTCTCCATGTCTACAACAACCCTATCCGCTGATCCTAAATACTCAACCGTAATGTCCTCCCATGATGAGCCTGTGCGCTCAGAGATGTATGTCGCACCAACCGCAACCGCTATGTCAGACATTAGTGATGACCTCCTGTCACCAAAAGACGGTGGAGTAATATAGCAACCCTTAACAAAGCCCTTGTTTACGTTGTGGTTAAATGTAGACATAGCCTCCATCTCTAGTTCACCTATAATGATAAGGGGCTTGTCAGTCTTTACCGAGTGATCAATTAAACTTGCGATCTGCATAACTGATACTATCTTCAAGTCTGTAACCAAAACCAAGCAGTTGTCACTGTCTGAAACCTTCTTCTTTCTGTCTGTCATTAAATAAGGAGACAGCAAGCCACGCTCAAACGTTATACCGTCAGTCTCCTTTGAGAAGGTCTCGTGGTTCTTACTATTGTGAACCTTTACAATACCATCATTACCTACATCCTTGTAAGCGTCACTTATAATCTTACCCAGCTCTGGGTCATTGTTCGCTGAGACCGTAGCCACATGATGAATGTTTTTGTCCGTTATAGAAATACTAGCCCTGTCTAAGCCATCTATAATAGTTTTTGAGAAAGACTTAATGTAGCGACACACCTCAGTCATGTTTACGTTCCTGTCTTTTATATACAGCTGAGACTCTTGTATGATTGCGTTCGCTAAAACAATGGCAGTAGTAGTACCGTCACCAGCAATGTCAGCCGTTCGAGTTGCAGCCTGACGCATAAGCCTTACGGCCATCTCCTCTGTTGGGTCTGATAAGTCTACAATAGATTTTGCCACCGTGACACCATCCTTTGTAGCCGTTAATCCGCCAGTGTGCATCTGAGACTCTATCAATACGGTGTTCCCCTGAGCACCCATTGTTGATCCAACAGCCTTAGCTATTAACTCTATGCCCGACATTAACTTGGCCCTGGCCTCGTCTCCAAATAAAATTTCCTTCTTGCTCATTTAATTGTATTTAATTTAAGGCTAAATTAAACAAACATTTCCAATTACAAAACATTTAACACAAAAAAAACCGTACCAACGAATCAGCACGGTCTAAACACACTATGAAAAGGGTTTAATTATTTATTAATATTTTTTATCCTTTATACCTGTTTCTACCACGAGTAAGCTTTATTGGATTTTTCAGTCCTGATCTTTTACCAAGCATTTTTTCATCCTTAGTGCTGAAGGTTGATGATACCACTGGCTGCTGCATTGGCATTGGATTTCGATCAGTAGATGTTGTATTATTACTAATATTTTCTACTGGCTTTGTCTTTAATGTTCCTACTGCCCCCTGCTTTACCGCTGGTTTTGGCTTTACCGTTGCTTTTGGCTTTGCTGCTGGTTTTGAATCATCGGCAATAACATCAAAGTTTGTCTGAATCATTCCCTTTGAATTAAAATCAGATATGTGTTGTGGAGAAACCGTTGTACCTTTAGGAACCGATCGTTTAAAAAGTTTTTCATAGCCTGCCTGCATATTAGCAGGCATCTCAAGTCTCTTGTTTACATCGTCTCCCCATACACCGCCATTTGGGTCTTCGGTTGTTGTTTTCGTTACTTTTAATTTTTTCATGATATTTATTTTTTTGTTATAACACTGTAAAGATAACTATTTTTATCATATAACAATATTATATTGTTTTTATTAACAAGGAATAGTCATCTCCATGTAGCATTATATATAGGTGTATTGTATTATCACTTCCTATGATCTCATAAGCCCTAAGCAAACCACCACCACGTTTAGTCAATTCAAAAAGATTATCAAACTCTTTTTTGTATCTATTTGTGACACTAGCAATTTGAGCATCAGCCGTATAATCATCAAGATCTGATATATCCTCCTTGTTATTCTCAAGAATCTCTAAAGCCTTATCAAGAACAGTATTGAAATTATTAATAGTATTGTGTTTTAAGTGTAACCTAAACACTATTCCGTTAGGTGTGTTTGTCCATACACCATTACCTGCCTTTTCATAACTCTTCGCTGTGGCTGTTGCAGTGACCGAACTTAAATCCTGTGCCGAAGACAGCCCTGCTGTCAAAAATGTAATCGCTAGTACTAATGTTAATCTTTTCATAATTTATTTGTTTTTATTTGTTTATACACCCAATCTAAGCATAATTATCCGAACGGCAATGGAAATTGTGATGAACGGTGAAATAAACTGATGAACGGTAACAAACAAAAAACCCAGCCAAATTAATGACTGGGCTAAATGTACACGTGCATGTACACATACATGTACACACTATGGCCTTGACTGGGGCCCAATTAAGCTTAGTTATATAAGCCTATGAATTTACAATACTCGTAACCGCCTTTGGTGAAACAATCTCATAGTATGGCTTTTGCCATGGAGTCGAGGCAGCTGTCTGGATACTGTCAACAATTAATGAATACACATCAGAGTCAACCTGAGCATCAGTCGTTACAACAGTAGCAGAGCCGTCTACATATCCAATAGTTACCGAAGTTGCTACTGCACTTGCTGTTGACACGCTCTTGATACCATCAATAGAAATTAATTGTCCCGTGTTTGGAGCGTTTGTTACTTTAAGAAATTTAATCATAATAAAAAAAAATTATTGGTTTATATTAAGCACAAAGATACAATAAATAAAACATAAACGCAAAAACAAATCCAATGCCAGAACCCGAATTTGAGACTAAAGAAACTACACTAAAAACACAGTAGCAGAAATAGACAATTATTTTTTTTTGTGCCCGAAAATGCGCTAATGCTTAGTTTTGTTAAAACCCTTTTAATATATTTTTTTTTCTGGGTATTTGGACGTGTTTATATGTACGTGGTAAAAAAAAAAATAAATTCTACTTGAGAAAAAGAGAGCATCTAAGCATTTTTAGAGATAAAAGACTAATAATCAACAATTTAACCTCCCAAAACTAAGCACAAACTAAGCATTTCTAAGCATTTTTGCCCTAAAGTGAGCACGATTTCACTACTTTTTCACACTTTTAGATCCAAAAATGCGGAGATTTGGGATAATATATAGATATATACGAGTGCGCGCATAAGGGAAAACCGTTTTATTTTTGGGTACGGGGATGTGTTTTTGACCAAATTCGTGCTTACTTTTGGGTTTTTGTGCTCACCTTGTGCTCACTTTGTGCTCACTTTATCTTATGCGTGCATAGTATTAATCGTCTATATATACGTATATTAAACGTATAATTATACGGCTATGGATTCGAACATATGCATGCATATAGCTACGCAATCATGCCCATATATATGTATGTATACGTACATGTGCGCGCGTGTCATTGTATTAGTTACTGCATGCATGCGCGTATCTGGTAACGCCCACAAATCCTACGTAATGTGCGCGAAACCGTTGATGTCACTGCGATTGCTTGCACATGTAGTGTTGGAGTTATCCCACAGCCGAATCCGACAGCGTAAATAACTACAACTATTTACGTACTGAACATGTACACTGATATGTATTTGTCTGATTGTCAATGGTTTAAGGATTATAAACATACTCAAAACCGTTCATCATTTATATTTACCGTTCATCATTGTTATGTTACCGTTAACAAATTATTCAAACCGTTCAACACATTTTCATAAGTTTATCTGAGGTGTGTCTGTATCTTTGGTGGTATAGAAACATTAATTAAAACATATATTATGAAAATCACGATAACATATAAAGAAGTACAGTATTTCGAACTAGAGAAAGAAGTAGAGATGACAAGTAGCGAATATAAAGCATTCATTAAGATGTCTCAGTCAGAACAAGAAAGAAAATATGACTTATGTTCTAGTACTGGGGATGAATGTCATGTAATCACAGAAGTTTTATCAATAGATACGAAAATTAATAACTAACAAACACTAATAAGATGGAAGAAATTATGAACAAAATCAAGAACATATTACTAACAGGACTTGCAATAGGCTCAGTAGCAACATTAATTCAGATGTTAATTAATCCTACTGACTTTGTGATACTATCTATAGCATTCTTCTTATACAATATCACAGCGATTATACTTTTAAAAACAGACTAAAACTTAGAAATTATGTATACGACACAAAAGACAGCTATAGAGGAAATCAGGTTATACTTAGAGAAGTTAAACTTATTAATGATTGGCTTCGAGTACAGAAAAGGAAACAAGATAGAAGTGAAAACGTCCGATGGCATGATGACCTTTCAGTACGGACACGAGTTTAAATTATTAACTAACAAATAAACACTTAGAAATTATGAACAAGCCAACGTATAATATGATAGTAGGGAATAGAGACAGATTGTGTGACAATCAATCTAAGGTCTACAGAGAGTTAAAGAGGTTATGGTTTTCAACTAGAAATAAGGTCGCAGTAAGTAAGAGCGACAGATTGAAAATTGAGAGTCTTGAGTCTGAGAATAAATCATTAACAGAGCAGATAGACTCATTAGAAAGTAGAATATTAAATTTCCAATTATTTGGAAAGTAATCAACAAACAAAAACAATTATGAACATGAGTTATAACATACAAGTAAAACTGAGCACAGGCTCTTACAAGGTATACGCTAAGACCTTCAACAGCGACAGTCACTTTGACAACTGGCTATCGTTTATAGCAAAGAGAGGGATAAAAGTAATAGGAATAACACAAATAAATAACAATTAAAAACACACAATTATGAGCAAGGAACAAGAGGCACAAGAGCAAGTCATCAGGGAGATGATGGAAGAAGGAATGGAAATATTAATAGGATAAAACGAGAAATTATGAACAAGGACAAATTAATATCAGAAGCGAAGGCATTTTGGAATGGTGTAGCATCAAAAAACGGATGGACACTAGAAGGAAGAGGTGTTACTGTATGGGTTGATGAAGATGGGAAAAGTACGGATTCGTATGTTAACCCACCACTTTCTCCTCGAAGTTATATCTTATCACAGGATGAGGAAGTTTTATTCGAGACAAATGAAGAACTCCCTGTGATTGAAGAGGAAGAAGAGATTGAGGTTGAAGAAGCAGGGAGTTTTGATGAAGAGAAATTGATTGAAGCTACGGACAAAATCACATTAAAAATGTTAGAGAATTTACTACATGGAGACACAAAAAAGTTAAACGATGAGTTTGAATTATACAGGTACATTGGAGATTGTAATGAGGAAGACGAAGATGTTGACGTATTTGTAGTCAATCATTCAGAGACAGGGACAGAGATATTTCAGGTGATGACAAACGGGAATGAGATTGAATTAGAAGTATTAACTTAAAAACAAACAAGATGGAAACAATAGAAGGATTAGACGAGAGATTGTCAGCAGTATACGAGCAGTTACACGAGATTAAGTCAGACATGGCTAAATTGTACGAGGACGAGTCTAGTCACGATGTAAAGGTTGTGAGATTGGGCTTGGTCTTGAATGACATAACGAACATTCAGCAGACGATTGAGGATGAGAACAAAGAGGATGAGATGATTGAATGTTACAAGTGTGGACAAGAGCAAGATGAACACCAACGGTTCTGTGTACAGTGTTTGACAGCACTACATTAAGTCTATCACACTCATTTTTATTAACGAATTAAAAACAAAAACGATATGAACAAGCAAAAGAAAGTGGGAGAATCTATTAAGTATTGGATGATTAAGGGTGGGGATGATGACGGAATGTTGTTTAAGCACTCAGACGATGTTGTGAAGTATTTAAGAGATGGAGAAAGTAAGGATTACAACGACGCGAGTGATGACTTTATTTTTGATGAAGCATTGACTCATGGCTGGGTTCATGAGCACATGGTTCCGAAAGCAATCGTAGACGAGGAGCAAGACGATACTGACATGACAAACTTAAAAACGATACTTGATAGTTTAGAGCCAACTAGTGAGCTATACCAAAGCCTTGCTAAAACTATCAATGATATATTACATTAGGTCTATCACACTCATTTTTAATAAGAGCAAAAAATAATAATTAATATAAATTAAAAACAAATAGACATGAACGAAAAAAGATTTAACATATACGCAAGCAACGATCAGATGAGATCTGTCTCTATGTTCTTATTGTTAGCGAAAAAATATGCAAAGTATACAGCAAAGATAGAGTCTGGGTATACGGACGAGGAGTTCAACGCATTCAAGGACAGGGTGCGAGGGGATTTAATCGGTGAGATTTTGACTCAACATATAGGTGTTGAGGGAGTAGACTTTAATCAGTAGTATCAAATGGTACTATCAAAACAGAATATTAATAACAATTAAAAAATAGAAATTATGGAAAGTAATAAAATATTAGTCAGCGATAGCAGTTTTTTGGAATGTGTAGATGAAATTGAAACATTAATCAACAACACATTAAATGTGTGGAATAAACAAAGAGAACTATGAAGAGAGGAGCATCAGTAGGTATGCTGTATCTATATACGATAACAGCAATAGCATTAGTAATAACTTTAATTGAAATGACATGAGAGATTTTGAAAACATTATAATAAGACAGAAGTTATCAACAAGGGGTGGTGGCATAGAGATAGACCTGAGCACGTTGGGTTTTGAGGGACACAAGATGAGCGCATATCAGAACTACTTAGGTGGTGGAATGTTGGGAAGTATACAGTCAAACGATACGATACGGTCACAGGCTTCGAACGTTCGGTTACAGCTAGAGTTTAGCAACAGGTTTAAGGAGCTGGACGAGATAGCAAATGACCTCAAAAATTACTTTGCTATGCTTATGGGTTTTGACTCTGAGGAGATTGACGAGTTACAGCGTAGACCGAGTAGTGCTTATTAGGTAGCGCGAAAACAAATGAGAGTGGTTTACCGTTCAACATCAAAACAAACCGTTGAACACAATTTTGAAACAAGTAAGGGATAGAATACGTATATTGAGATATAATTTAAACACAAATAAACACATAGGAATTATGAGCAAGAAAATAGGAATTATAAACGAAAACAAGACAAGATGAAAACAATAACAGAAGAAGTATCAAAAGAGATAGCGTTAACAGTCTCAGTGATAATTAGAGAGGATATTTTAAACGGTACAGTAAATCAAACTTTTGATAAGGCTTATGAGATAGCGAAAGAATTTGTGATTATATATCCTATAAATACAGACTGGGAGCAAGTCCGAGAGTTAGAAGATTTAGAATGGGACGAAGTAGTTGTAAAATTTACAAACAAATTAATAAACAAATAAAAACAAGACAGGATTATGAAAAATACAAGAGAAGAAAAAAGAATAAATCAAATCAGGCTACAGGATAGAATTGTAGCAACTTCAGGAGTAAATTTAGTGACCTGTGGAAGTTGTGGGAGTGTAATGCTACACGAAGCAAAGCAAGAAGAAATTGAGTGTCCGTTTTGTGACCACATTTCAGAGCCTTGTGATTTCCCAGACTATTTTTACGAGGGGTTCGAATTATCAGGAGAATTTGAAGATTAAACAAGTGAGAGTGGTTTACCGTTCAACATCAAAACAAACCGTTGAACACAATTTTGAAACAAGTAAGGGATAGAATACGTATATTGAGATATAATTTAAACACAAATAAACACATAGAAAACATGAGCAATTGTAAAGCAGAAATAAATGTAAGTAATTTTATTATTGACGTTTCCAATGAACAAGAAGTAATGGATGCGCTAATGGAGATAATGGAATGTGACAATGACCTTACTGAGAATGAGGACTACTTCCAACAAGACACCTTAAGTCTGGGTTACGAATCAGAGGCAGACCGTATCGTGAAGGAGTACATAAAAGAGAATGGTGTACCTAAGACCACAACAGAATTTGAGAATGCCTTTAATGAAATTTCTAAAAATGTTAGTAGTCAAGAATACTTTGGAGAGTGCTCTACAAACTTTTTGAAGATTTCAGAAAATAATTTATCAGTCATGTTTATGACAGGTGGATAAAGATTGACGATATAAAAATAATAATAACAATTTAAAACTTATAAAACATGGACGGAATTATTAGAGAGTTAAACAGAAGAGACAGGCTACAGCAGGTAGTAAATTTAGGGCAAGCTATGGAGATAGACGGTGAAGAGGTAACGGTTACCATAGCCACATTAGAGCTGAGTTTTATGAGGCTCAAGGACAGGGTAATGGATGAGGCTGTTAATGGAGTTAAGAAACCAACAAGGGCAGAGTTTTACGCTAACAAAAAGAATTTAAACAGGTAGACAAACAGGGGTGCAATTCCCCTATAATTTAAAAACGAGAACACATGACAACAACTTTAGAAATATTAGATGAGATATATAAAGACATGAAAACAGACTACAAAGAATGTCCAGAAGTTACGGATATTTTAGAGCTCATTGATGAGCTAACAGACAAGCTAGTTAAATTAAACAATGTTAATTAAAACCAAAACCAATGACAAATCAGGACATATTAATGAGCGAGAGTATGGGCACGATAGTAGAGCTGTCTCATGAGTGCAAGGTATATAACGGCATCTTTAGTGATGAGGAGTTTAGGATTGAGCGCATAGTAGGTGACTTTGAACAGGTCATAGTTATTAATCAGTACAGCCAAGAGTTCAAGATTAATCCAAATGAGATTGTAGACCTAGAGGTCACAAAGAATTATAATTATTAAATTGCAGGAATTATGGAGCCATTAAACACGACAGAGACAGAGCTACTTGGACGATTAATATTAGAATCCATAGAGATAATAAGAGCCAAGGCTCTATACTCTAAGAATGAGTCAGAGATAATTAAGCATGTAGAAATCATTGGTCAGCTAAAAGACATAGCCACAAAATTAAACACAAAATCATGAGAGTGAACGAGTTAATCAGTACAAATAAATAAAAACAAATAGTATGAAAAATCAAGAAGAAGTAAAAGAAGAAGTAAAGGGTAAAGTAGAGGAGACACAAGCAGGTGGAGGTCTGTTCATGGGGCTGATTTCATTGGCTGTAGCAATCTACTTACTGTATGTTGGAGTATCAGCTCTAGCTTAGATTGAATAAGGCTACAAGGATTAGCTAAGTTGGAGAATGATGGAACAATCTGGAGGTTAAGCATCACCAAACTTATTCATATTATTAAAACCAAAAACAAAATCATGAGAGTTAACACAAACAAGAAGATACACAAAGCCTTTAATGTACGCAGTCAAGGGATTGTAAACGGCAATATATTCGAGCCTAAAGTTGGGATAAATGATGCAGACAGGATTGCTTTTTGGGATAATTATGATCGTGCAAGGGTGTTAAGAATACAAGAGATAAAAAGAAATAATTACTAACATTAAACAATAGAGATATGGATGACAATATGGACATTATAAGAGCTATGGTATTATTTGTAGTATTAATTACTATCTCTAATGCGATAGGCATAGGAATAGCACACTTACTTTTACCATAATTAAACAATAGAGATATGAAAATAATAACAATAATAAAAGAATTAATATTCACAGCATTATGTTTAGGTGTAGCAATAAAATGGCTAATCTACGTAATGAAAAACTTTCCAACATGATAATGAGCACAGACGTAAGAAACAGTTTTGAGGTTATAATGTACATGAACGCAATCAAAGATATTAATGAGTTGGTCGCAGATGTAAAACAAGGACTAGAGGACGGATATACATATAAAGATTTATCATATGATGAGAGTGAAAAGGCAGACTTCCAATTACAAATTGACATATTAGAATTGAACATTGCTGGGTTAAATGACACCTTAAAAGTGATAAAAAATAAAATGAGAGTATTAATGAATTGAATAAAAATAACACAATGAAAAACAATTGGAATAATATAATATTTAGCCTGTTTATGATGATGATATGGGGATTAATAATGGTCGTGATAGCATTTGCAGGAGAAAACAAGAGAAAGGCAAGGCACACATTTTTGATCAAATGTTTTTCACCTATGAGTGATAGTCCTGAGATCATAGATGCGTATAATAATAAGCAATCAAAACACAAAAACATGGGAAATAATGACTGAAGAAGAAAGAAAAGAAATAGAAAATAGTATTGCAGGATTAGAATCTCAGATAACAGGAGACATGTTCCAAGACATGAACATAAAAGATGAGATACATAATTTACGCATGAAATTAAACGGAACCAAACCAACAGACTCACACTTTGACTGTTTTGGGTGTGGTTCATAAACCAAACAAAGATGAGTAATAACAAACATATATGGGAAGGATGGACAGTTCAATCATTTATTGATGAACTTGAGCCAACATTTAATATGATTATGAACAATAGTTCATGGCAAAAGCCA
>Ga0115557_1002030_pt1 | contig 13711 bp, 11 predicted proteins | sample COGITO_mtgs_1104_FD_87280 | JGI IMG/M metagenome (GOLD analysis project Ga0115557, IMG submission 87280) | Pelagic marine microbial communities from North Sea - COGITO_mtgs_110421 | ecosystem: Environmental > Aquatic > Marine > Epipelagic | place: Germany:Helgoland, sampling site Kabeltonne...
TCTTCGAGGAAGAAGAGGTGGAGGAGGAGGACGAGATGCGTCCTGCCACGACGACGGTGGAAGATGATGCCGCGAGCGTGAACATCTTTTGTTCTTGTTGTTTTAAAGAGGTGTTTTGTGTGATGTTTTCTACGATTTTTTTTTACGAGTGCTTATTTTTGTTTTTTAGCTCTGCTTTATTGATGACATCAGCACAAAGTCGAGTTTGCGGCTCTGGTTCTCCCTTTTACTTTTGTGTGTGTTGCTCTTTTTTTTTTAGGCGCAAACTGAAAAATCATCTTCGAAGAAGAACAGAAGAGAAAGCAAAAAGAGCGCACGCGAACCTCACACGTCACTAAATTGTCGCACATTCAATCATTCACAAACTAAAATGTCTCAAGCGCTCAGCTCATCCAGAGTGTTAACCAATGCCTCGGCGGTACGTTGTCGTTAGTATTATTATTTTTTTCCTCCTTTGTTGTGTCGTGCGAATTTGGGAGAAAAAAAAGCGCCCACCGTGCTCAATTTGGGGGCGGAGTGACGTCCACATTGATGAGATGGATAAAAGCTTCATCGAGCGCGACGAGGTCTTCCGATGTTCCTTTTGAACTGAAAGAGCGCAATTCTCGCGTACAAATACTTTGAGTACGAGAATTGCGGTCTTTCAGTTCGCTCCAACGTGTGCTCGGTGTCACTTTTCGCCGCGCGTAATCTGTTTTTACTCCTCTCGCCGTCACACGCGAAATCTATCTCACTCATGATTGGGTGAGGTGAAAGATTATAAAAATAGGCAAGAAAAAGTGACAGACCGGAGGACGGACGCGCGTCCGTCCTTACGAACGACTCATCATCATCATCATCATCATCACAAAGACTGACCGCTTTTATTCTTTCTCTATATACTCGTATAACAAAACTTGATAAAATAAATACAGCTTCGCGCGAAAGGCTCCTCGAAGAAAGCCTCGAGAAAGAACGTCATCGTTCGTGCTGCCAAAGAAGAAGCGGAGGTGCGCGTGGTGCCGTTGGAGAAGTACCGTAACATCGGTATCATGGCGCACATCGATGCGGGTAAAACTACTTGCACCGAGCGTGTCCTTTACTATACCGGTAAATCTCACAAGATTGGAGAAGTCCACGAAGGTGCGGCCACCATGGATTGGATGGAACAAGAACAAGAGAGAGGTATCACCATCACCTCCGCCGCGACGACGTGCGCGTGGAAAGACTCCCGTATCAACATCATTGACACTCCGGGTCACGTCGATTTCACTTTGGAAGTCGAACGTGCCTTGAAAGTTTTAGATGGTGCCATCTGCCTCTTTGACTCTGTTGCCGGCGTTGAGCCGCAATCAGAGACCGTTTGGAGACAAGCGGATAAGTACGGCGTCCCGAGAATTTGCTTCGTCAACAAGATGGACAGAATGGGTGCTAACTTTTTCAGAACTGTCGATATGATCGTCAAGAACTTGGGCGCGAAACCGCTCGTTATCCAAGTCCCGATTGGTGCCGAAGAAGAATTCGCCGGCGTTGTTGACTTAGTTGAAAACAGAGCCATCGTTTGGAACGGGGAAGAACTTGGCGCCTCGTTCGAATACCAAGAAATTCCGGATGACTTGAAAGAAAAGTGCGCGGAAATGAGAGCTCAACTCATCGAAACTGCGGTTGAACAAGACGAGGATATCATGATGATGTACTTGGAAGGCGAAGAACCGAGCGTTGAAGACTTGAAAAAGTGCATCCGTAAGGGTTGCATCGCCTTGGACTTTGTCCCGGTTGCGTGCGGTTCTGCGTTCAAGAACAAGGGCGTGCAACCGCTGTTGGATGCCGTTCTCGATTACCTCCCGGCGCCGACTGACTTGCCTGACGTTAAGGGTTCCGCCGAAGGTGACGCTGAAAAAGTCATGGCGAGAAAGCCGTCCGATGACGAACCTTTCGCCGGTTTGGCCTTCAAGGTCATGGCGGATCCGTTTGTCGGCACTTTGACTTTCGTCAGAGTCTACTCAGGTGTTATGGAAAGTGGATCTTACGTCTACAACTCCGTCAAGGGCAAAAAAGAACGCATTGGTCGTTTGATGGAAATGCACGCGAACGAAAGAAACGATGTCAAAATGTGCAGAGCTGGTGATATCATCGCCGTTGCCGGTTTGAAAGATACCACGACTGGCGACACTTTGTGCGACAACGACAAACCCATCGTTTTGGAAAGAATGGAATTCCCTGATCCAGTCATCAAGGTTGCCATCGAGCCGAAATCCAAGGCGGATTTGGAGAAGATGTCTACTGGTTTGGTCAAGTTGGCCGCCGAAGATCCTTCTTTCCATTTTACTCGCGACGAAGAGACGAACCAAACCGTCATCGAAGGTATGGGCGAATTGCATTTGGAAATCATCGTCGACCGATTAAAGAGAGAATTCAAGGTTGAAGCTGACGTCGGTGCGCCGCAAGTCAACTATAGAGAATCCATCTCCAAGCCGGCGAGCATCAAATACACGCACAAGAAGCAATCTGGTGGTTCCGGTCAATACGCCGACGTTCAAATCAAGTTTGAACCGCTCGAACCGGGAACAGGCTTCGAGTTTGCGACTGACTTGAAGGGTGGTTCTGTCCCGAAAGAATACATTCCGGGTGTCGAGAAGGGCTTGAAGGATTCCATGATGACGGGTGTCATCGCTGGTTTCCCGGTTGTTGATGTTCGTGCCACGTTGTTTGACGGCGGCTACCACGATGTCGATTCCTCCGTCATGGCTTTTGAAATCGCCGCCAAGGCTGCGTTCAGAGAAGGTATCCCGAAGTGCGGGCCGAAGCTTCTCGAGCCGATGATGCAAGTCGATGTTATCTGCCCGGAAGAATCTATGGGTGATGTTATCGGGGACTTGAACAGTAGAAGAGGCCAAATTGGTGAGCTCGGTGACAAGCCAGGTGGATTGAAGACTGTCTTGTGCTTCGTGCCGTTGGCGGAAATGTTCAACTACGTTTCCAAATTAAGAGGTATGACGAAGGGCAGAGCGAACTACTCCATGAAGCTCGCGAGATACGAACCGGTGCCGATGAATATCCAACAAGAGCTCCAAAAGGCCAAGGCTGATGCCAAAGCCGCCGCCTAAGGATCACTTCTCGTGTAAATTTTTGTTTGTGATGAGTGAAGCGTATATATAATAATAGAATAAGAGAGAGATCAGCGTTATAGAAGAAGAGATCATGAGAATGAGTGTATTGAATTTACTACTTTTTGGAATATAATTTCGTTTAAAACCAATAACAACCAATACCTGTAGCAACTAACTAGTTAAACGAGAGGGACTTTGACTGCCCACGTCGTCTTCGCGCGTTATTTCCTTTTCTTTCCGCCGTCGTCTTTGACGTTTGCGAACGAGAAATAGCTTGCACAACATTACAAATAAAACTCCCAACGAAATTATGAACACAAACGCAAAGTAAAAAGGAATTAACTTCTCACTGATTCCAATATCGAGTAGTGGAAAACTGCAAAAGAACAAGAAGCAATACAACACGGAAGGATCTCTCCCCGCTTTATCCTCTTTTCTCCGTTCTTCTTCTTCTTCTTCTCCTCCTCCTCCTTCTCCTTGTTTTCGCCCTTTCTCCTCGTTTAGAAGCGTACGATACGCCGCAGATTCTTCTCTCTCGCACTTTCTCATGCCGAGAAGCGTTGTGACGGATGCGCCGCTTTCGATGAAGAAAGCTCCGCACGCTTTCATATCAAATGTTCTCAGTTCTTCGCTGGTCAATGGTATCCTGGAGAGGATGAGAGTATCAATTGCTGACGCACAAATCGTACACGCGCCATCGCTCGAAAGAATATCACTTCCGCACGATGAACGGAGGGGTTTCGTAAAACTCGTTATCTCCTCGTCGTTACCTTTCGTAATATCGGCATTCTCTCCAATTAATGGACAAGACGACTTCTTCGTGGTTGTTTGTGCAGCAGCCAAGATAGGAGGAGACAAAAGAAGAAACAAAACGAAGAGGAAGACGTAATGCAGCAGCAGCATTAATGGCCCCTTGGCAGAGAAGAAGGACACGCTCTTCCTCCTCGTCATTTTTGTCGTCAATCAATACTACCAGCGATGAGAATAGGAGTGATGAGTAAGAGTAGTAGAGTAAGAGTCGCAGTAGAAGTAAGAGTCGCGTTTTTTCTTGGCCTCCCCTCGTGTATTTTCTCTCTTTTCCCGGGATAACAAAAAAAAACTTCATCTCTCAAAATTCCTTCTTTCTTAAAAAAGAACACCACAATTCACTCTCATCATCATCTGTCTCATCATCCTACGGGAACGAGCAAGACGCCCATCCGAAGGAACTAACTGGCCTCCTTTTCAAGAATGCATTCGACGACGACGACCACATCCGCCACAAACACACGACAACAACGACAGAGACAAAGGAAACAGCATTTAAGATTTTCTCGAAGCGTCTCTTCCTCTTCCTCGTCCTTTCCTCCAAAGCAGCGTCAGCGCAGTACTAAAAACGCGACTGCAACGACGGAAAGGAAAAGAGGAAGAGGACAGAGAACTGCGCTCGTCGCTTCCACATCATCATCTTCTTCTGATATTGCGGGTAATCCGTTCGAGCAAACCACTCAAGCCGCGTCGGAGAGGCAAGACCTCTTCAACGACATAGCGCCAGTGTACGACCAATTGAACGACGTTTTATCTTTAGGCTTACACCGCGCATGGAAGCGAGCGACGGTGAAATGGTCGGAAGCGAGAAAAGGAGATACAGTTCTAGACGTCTGCTGCGGTTCCGGTGATATCGCGCAGAGACTTTCGGATCGAGTTGGCGACAAAGGAACGGTGTTTGGTTTGGACTTTGCGGAAAACCAGCTGAGGCGAGCGGCGGAAAAGATGGAAGAGAAGACGCCGTCGACGAGTAACGAAACGAACACGGCAAAAATTAAATGGGTACAAGGCGACGCTTTAGATTTGCCATTCGAGGACGACACGTTCGATGCCATCACGATGGGGTACGGGCTAAGAAATGTGAGAGATATTCCAAAGGCGTTGTCCGAGTTGAAACGCGTAGCAAAAAACGGCACGAAAGTCGCCATCTTAGATTTCAACAACTCCAGAGACGAGACGACCAATCAAGTATCTGGATTTATTCTCGATAACGTCGTCGTCCCTTTCGCGAAAATGAACGACGTCGAAGCGGAGTATAAATATTTGAGACCAAGCATTGAGAGGTTTCCAACTGGACCGGAGTTGGTCGATTTAGCTTTAGCAGCGGGCTTCGAAGAAGCGACGCATTACGAACTTCAACCGGGAGGATTAATGGGGTGTTTAGTCTGCCAAGTTTAGCAGTTTTATATGCAATAATTTGCTGCACATGTACTACAGTAGTACTACTAGTAGGTAGTAGTTTTATATTCTTTAATCTGTGCTGCGATTGGTGCTAGTAATTTATATTGAATACTTGTTTTTGTTTTTGTTATAAACACATATACTACAAAAATGGTGCTACGAGCGCTTTGCTGCTTTTTCTATAAATAAATCTTTGTTGTACAGGAATCCTTCTCTCTCTTTTTCTCTCCATCTTCTTCTTCTTCTCACTTTATCAAAGATTTCTTTTCTTCCTCGGTGACGTACTTATCGCCAACTTTCTTTGAGGAATTATCGAAATCTGTGATAGTATCCGTCATCAAAATGTTTGGAACGAAGATGAACGTCAGAGGAATCGCGAGAAGCGGCAAGCAAATACCGCAAATCAAGATGAGATTCGGCAAGTTATCCCAGTTGCAACTTCCCGAAGTCAAATCGGTTTTAATGCCCGCGTAATCCATCGCAAATGTCCCGAAAGAACCACTTAAAGACCCCCCTAAATTTGCAAAACTGGCTAAAATGGCAAACATTGTCGTTTCTAAATTTTTCGGACACATTTTCGCAATCAACACTACAGACGGCATGTACGCCATCATGCCGACGATAGATTCTAACACCGCATCGCCAAACATGTAAAATGCTTTATCGGGAATGCTCAAATAGTCCACATTCCATCGCTTCACGATTGCGTAATCGAAAAACGATCCGAGCGACGAAATCACGCTCGAAATCCAGAACGCTTTTCGTAAGCTCCCTTTTGAGAAGAAGATGTTGAACAACCAAATACCGACGATTCCAGAACATTGCCCAACGATGGACGTGTAGACGGTGAAATATACGTAGTCAAAGTGTGGCCCGCCTGGATTGCATTTTTCATCGACGGTGAACCAATACGTCATGGCTCCGCCGAAAGATACCGATAGCACGGAGGTGATGAATAAGAAAAACGTCGCCTTTGCCAACTGTCTCGGCAGAAAGAAATATATCAACATCGACAAAAGTAAGCACGAAATCGAGGTGATGGCTAAGACTGTAGTCTCATCTAAACCTGCAATTTGAATGCCAGCAATAACAACGCAAATGATACCCATCAAGATTGCCATCATGTTCATCGATCTTTTTTCTCGTTTCGCTTTCTTCGTCTCCTCGTCTTCCTCACTGTCTGCAAACGTGACAGATTTCTTCGCGTTACTCGGTCCCATTCCATCGTCCTCGTCGTCGTCCTCGTCGTCATCGACGACAACTTCGCCTTTCTTGCTTCTTTTTACTCTCAATTCCGGCAATAACCCGCTCGCCGAGGTGAGAAAACATTGCACGGCAAAAGGCAACGCCATCCAAAAGAGAAGATGATAGTTTTCATCTTTAAGCGCGATGTAGGATAAGACCGTCGCTAAAATCCCGCCTAAAGTAATGTTACCCCACACGTACGAAACCATAGACGCAGAGTGGCTTGGATTGTATCGCATGGCTTCGGCGTATTTCCCTTCTGTGAGTAAATCCGCGATGGCGACTTGGGCGTTGATGAGCGTCAAGCCGGCGATGTAATACAAACCGTTCGATCGATCAAACTTATACGTGGCAATGAAGTAAATCGCACCCGATCCGATTAAAGACGAAGCGGCGATGTACCATCTCTTGTTGTATCCAAAAATAGGAACTCCATCGCTAATCATCCCAATCAAAGGCTTCACCGTCCACGGAAACGAAGCCACGATGCCGTATTTTTGCATCTCAATCGCGCTCAATTTCAAGTATTTTTGGGCGTACGGAAGTCCACTCGACCCGACTAAACCAATCATCGCTCCTTTCACGCCAAACATCACCGAGACGATCATGAAGACTAAGGGCCATCCATAAATGATGATCATTTTTCTCATGTAATAATAAAACTGCACGAACGGGTTGTAATAGGAAATGCCACAACATTGCGTCGTTTTATACTCCGTCAAGTCCACTAAAATGCGTTTGATTTCTTCCTTCTTTTTGGATGATGATGGTTTCTTTCTGCCTCTTCCTCCTCCTCGGTTTCGAAACATGATGATTAATTGATGATCAAATCAGATCAGAGTGCTCTCTTCTTATTAATAGTAGTATCAGTATTATTCTCTGTCGTGATACACTCTGATAAAGTTTTGAAGTATGATGAAAAGTACGAGCGCCCCGCGGGGGATTAAAAACCAAAACTCTTCTCTTTCTTCTTCTTTTTTCAGGGAGGAATTTTCGAGAGACAAAATGTGTTTTCCCCGCGCCCCCAATTTTTTTTTTCACTTTCTCTCTTCTCATCTCTCTCTTCCTATAAAAACTGATAAAGAACACTTGACAGAAGAACAACTCCACCATGAACAGTCGTGAGAATAAATCACTCTCTCTACATACTTGAAGTTTACTACTACTATACTACTACTACTAATAAGAAGAAGTTTTTATTAAAGGAGTAATAACAATGGGTGGGTATAAGTACCGCATTGGAACGCACAACGGCGCTTCCTCGTCCAATCCAGAGTCCACGCAGTTGCTCAAAGTCGTCGAAAACGACGATGGCGCCACGATGGGGGGTGGGAGATCTTCTTCCTCCTCGTGGAGTTCCAAAGTCGTCGCGACATCAATCGTCACCTTTGTCGGAGTCTCGTGCGTCATGGCCGTGCAACAAAAGATGGGTGCTGGATCATCAGTATCAACGGTCGACGTCGTGCCTGAACCCGGAGTACCGACGACGACGACAACCTCGGGAACGAACTGGTTCGCATCAAAGACCGCGGGCTGGACGAAAGGAATTTTCCCGTCCTTTCGAAGAAGTGGTGACGACGGCGAGAACAACAACTTGTCCTCTTTGTTAGGCTCGGAACACTACACGCTGAAGGACGTCGCGGACTCCTTTCGACAGTTGGAATACGAGAGAGATAAAACGAGAGGTCAATCGAACAGTCTCCACGTTTTCTCTTGGACGCCTCAAGCTGGATTCGAGATGTTTGATTTGGGACCGTCGAAAGAGGCGGCGATGAAGGACGCCTCCATCGATCGTTGGCAAAGACCCGGTTGGACGTTTGATTTCATCAAAAAAGGGTTACAAACCTACTTCCCGAAACGTTTCGACGGCGTGCACGACCCGAGACCGTTTCGAGTGGTCATTTCGCACGCGGACTACCAAACTATTCCGTGCTCCAACCCGAACAACAACAAAAAATGCGCCAAACTTCCCGCGCCGGTGTTCACTTTTGGGTCTGTCCCAACTCACGTCGACCGAAAGATGGAGAATTTGAAGCAAATGCCGACGTTCTCCACTTTAGAGTGCTTGTGGGGCCACATGACGGCGAAGAGCGAACCGGAGCACGGGAAGTGCAGATGGTTCGTTCCGCAAACCAAATACGAAGGTCACTGCGAAGATAAATCGAAAGAAAACTGGTCGTTTTTAGATGCCGGGGAAGTGCAGCTTTGGGACAACGTCCCGTTCAACACGTTGACGCCGAAAGTCGTGTGGAGAGGCGCGGATTATCCGTTCGTTGCCGCTTTTTCGAACGACGACGCCGGACAAACCGCCGCTTTGTTCTTCAAAAGAAACGCTCGCTTGCGTTTGCAGGACAAATCCGCCGCTAAAGTCATCGAGACTGTTGGCGAACAAAACTTGCCGCCGAGATTGCACGCGGCGTTGTTATCGAAAGCCGAACCGAATTGGATCGACGTTAAGTTCTTGCGACCGAAAGTTATCCCCGGATTTGGCGATATCGACGATCAGTATAAAGGTTTGGAAACGGTCGAGCCGATGACCAAGTGCGAAATGGCGAGGTTCAAGTACCACATCGATATCGGTGGGAACGGTGGAACCACGTGGCAAGGTACGATCGATAAGTTAGCCATGCCGGGTTTGCTCTTTCATCACGATTCTGGGATGAAGGATCATTTCCACGACGAGTTGAAACCGTGGGTGCATTACGTTCCGGTCGCGGTGGATTTGACCGATTTGAAGATTAAATACGAGTGGGCGGAGCGCAATCCAGAGAAAGCGGAAAAGATTGCCAAAAATGGTCAAGAGTGGGTGCGAAACTTCATCAGCGAGAAAGGCATGGAAGAACAAGTGCAGAATTACTTTGTCCAGCCGATGACGGACTACATAGCTAAATACGACGACGATTGCGAAGTCTGCACGAAGGAGCGCATGTCGTTCGCCCAGAAAGTGCACGCGGTGACGGATGGTTCGATGAGTGCGGCGAAGATGAGTTGGTCGAAACGAAACGAGTTGCAAAAGTAATTCTTCTCTCTCGCGCGCCATCTTGTAAATTCGTGTTCAAAACATACTAGCAGCTACTAAAATCAAACGACAACAACAACAACAACTTAAAGTGAGAAATTTTTTAAATACTACCATTAATCAAACCAACAAATACATATATCTGAATGATGTGTTACAGTTGTACGCTCACACATACCGCATATATATCCTCACTTCTTGACGACACGCATCATCCCGTACACCATCAGCTTTCGTTTAAATGCGCGCTGCATTCGCTCGAGGCAAATGATATCGCGCAACGTCTTGTACCAAATTTTTGGTCTCGTAAACACGGGGAGAGGATCGTAAACGCCGGCCCAAATCGAATGCCTCCAAGAGACGATCGTTTGTTTCGTCCAATCGTCCAATGTAACAGCCGCTCCTGGATTACACGCTTCGACGAGTCTTCCGTACTCTTGGATGGAGATGAAATACGGATGGGCCCACTCGTCGTACAAAAATTGGAGCTGAGACTTTTCCACTTTTGTCAACTCCGGCGGCGTCTCGCGTTGACACCAAGTCGCTAGAACCAAAGAACCTCCTGGTTTTAAAACGCGCATCATCTCTTCCACGTATTTTTTCTTGTCTGGCATGTGTTCGCCACTCTCGCACGCCCAAACCAAATCAAACGAGTTATCCGCGAAGGACATGTTCAGAGCGTCCATGACTTCAAATTTAGCGTTTGGAATGTTTTGACTCTTGGCTAAATCGTTCGCTCTCTTCGCTTGTTCTTGACTCAAAGTGATGCCCGTGACTTGAGCTCCACTACCGACGCATACAGACGCCAAGCGTCGACTGGCACCTCCAATGCCACACCCGACGTCCAAAACTGACGTCACTTTTGATTTCTCCGCTTTGGAAAACTTGAACATTTCGTCCACAAAGTCTTCCTTCGCTTCGATGAAGTCTTTGACCTTGTGTCCGAGAAGTGTTCCCGCACCTTTCGCTAAATCATCGTCGTTGTAATATCCTAAATGAATGTGTTCTCCCCAATAATACTCCAAAATCTCTTCTTTCGTCCACGCGTCGTACTCGTTACCGACGGTGTTCTCGCCTTGGACGTACGTCCGCGAAGGCGTATCTAAAACGTTTTTAATCTTTACTAAACTGGCGGCGAGGAGGATTCCTCCGAAAGAAAACGCCGCTTGCGAGCCGTGGTTAATGTTCCTGCAGTATTCTGCGATGAAACTTCGCGAGTTTGCTTGCGCTTGAGAAGGCACCGCGATGAAACCTGCAAATTTTTTACCCGTCAGCTCTGTTCCTTTCGTCGAAATCGTCGTCGACGAGAGTTGACCCAAAGCTTCGTTCCGTAAAGTGTCAATTGAGCGTGGTTGCTGCTGCTTTCGCTCGATTTGAAGGACGGCTTTGTCAACGCTATTGTTTCTATCCGCAGCTAAAGCTCTCGCGCGACCTCCTCCTTCTTTCCTTCTTCGTCGCGTTCTATTATTAGAAAAAGTCGTTAAAACAAGTTTGGGTGAACCGGTGAAGATGGATTTTGCCTCACCACCGCTGCCGGCAGTTCTCTTCGTTGAGATATTCAACGACGACGACGACGAGGACAAGTGTTGCACGGGGAGTGGAGTGTGCATCATCATCATCATCATTTTTATTTAAGCCCGTATGATGGTTACGTTTTAGTTGAACTGTTGTGTACACAGAAGAAGAAGAATGAAAAGACTATTATTATGGATGTGTGAAGAACAAATTTGAGAGAAAAAGTGAAAAAATTCGTTCACATGAAAAAAGAAACAAAAGAGAAGAGAATCACCATCACATCACAGAACCACCATCAACTACCACACTTTTGGTTCAAAGAAAATGGACGACTCGTACGACAACAACAACAATAAGAACAAAAATGTGGACGTTCGTTCGATGGAGATTGAATTCGTTCGAGCGTTGAACGCGTTTGTGAACAACTTTCATCTTCCTACTACTGCAACAACTGAAGTGGAGACATGGAAAACGGGCGTGAAACCGCACGTGTACGCGGAATCGCTCCGTCGACAGTTGAATGCGCTGAGAGAAAAGACGGAGGAGTTGTACGCGTTCGAAGAAGAAGAAGAAGAAAAAGGAGAAGAAGGAGAAAAGAACTTTAACAACAGGACAAATAATAATAAGAAGAAGTTAAAGAAGAAGAGGAGTACTTTACTCGCGGCAGTTTTCGTTGGCGCGCGCGAGGACGAAGACGAGGACGATGAGGACGACGAACATAACGACGAACACTATCAAACCGACAAACGAAACCATACGAAGAAAGAGCGCGACGAGCGAAAGTTTCGCGCTTACGAGGAGAAAATAAACGAGATTGAAAAGAAAGTGCCGGCGTACGAACATCCCGCGTTCGTCTCGGCAACTGCTTCAGCCATTCCGAGTTCATCATCATCGTTATCTTCTTCGTTTTCTTCTTCTTCCGCAACGGCGGCGTTGGCGACGACGGCAGCGGCAAAAAATGCAGCAGAGAATGTCGACGTCCCAGTTGCAACAGTAACAACAACAACAACAACAACACAAAAGAAGAAACTCTACGCGCCGAAGAAGTTTACCATATCCAAAGAAGGCGATGAATTATTACAAAATGAAAAGAAAATGCAAGAGAATCTTACGGACGAAATGGTCGACTTAGCCTCTCGAATCAAAAGGAACGCCGAAGAAGTTTCCCGAGAGTTGAGCAGGAGCAACAAATTAGTAGATAGCATGGAAACAAAACTGGACCAAAACGTCGTCGTGGCGAAAAACGCGACGCAAAGACAGACCGCTGTTTTTCGTAAAAACAAAAAGTACGGGTGTTGGAGTTGCATCGTTCTCACTCTCATTTTCGTCCTCTTCAGCTGGGTTTATATCGTCATTAAGTTTAGCGGCGATAAGACCGTACATTTAATTAAGAAAATGGAGGACAGAGTGCGCTACGACAACAGAGAGGACGACGACGTCGTCGTCAAAAATATTCGAGTAGAACGGGACGAACAAGTCTCCGGGGAAGCAAAACATAGTAGCAGTGGTAGTAGAGACGCGTTAGAATTGTAGTAAAAGGAATGAAGAATAGTAATAATTTACAACTTGATCATGATGGATAGATTATACAGTATTTAGATGTATCTGTATATAAACTACAGATTATTATCGCGGCTGACCTGGAGGTGTGAACTTAACCATCGGGGTTCCGAAAAGTGTTGGCGCGTCTTTTACCGCGATTACGTCGACTTCAAAAGTCAATTTCAATCCCGCCAAAGGATGATTAAAATCTAACGTCAGAGAGTCCTCGCCAATCTCGACGACTTTCGCTATGACGTTTGGTGCGAGCTGCACGACTTGTCCAGGCTGCACTTGTTCCTTCACTTGAACCATTTCTTCCGGTAAAATCGGTTGTTTTTGAATCTTCTTCTCGTCAAAGTTCCCGTACGTATCTTCCGGTTCGAGCGTCAGTTTCACTTTACTTCCAACTTCGCACGTTAATAATTGCGCTTCCAATTTAGGGAATAACTCCCCGCTTCCTAACGTAATCTCCACAGCTTGACCTCGCGTGGACGTATCGTCGATGAGTTCGCTGGTCTCTCCGTTCGTCAATTTGTAGTGCAAAGCAACCTTCTGCCCGTTGGTCAAAGCAGCCGAACACACTCCTTGTTTTCTTCTTCTTCTGATGTGTCTTCTTTGGTTGCACAGTTGGTTGCGATGACGATGATGATGTTGATGACGAGGATGAATTATATGTTTTCTCTCCGTGTGCAGAGAGGATGATGAAGAAGAAGAAGTTTTATTATTTGTATTGCTGATACTCAAAGCAGAGGATAAGGATACTGATGATACCATGAGGACGATGATTATTGCGTTTTGTTTGTATGTTCGTTTTCTGTTATATGTTTTTAAGTGAAGAGGTTAAAATTACTGGTACTTCTGCGTGTAACTGTTTTTTGTACTGCACCAGTGGAAAATTTTTATGATCCCTCAAAAGAAAAGAAAATGTTGCAACGATGTGGTCGTTTTAGTCTTCCCAGCAGATGCGCGCTCTCGAGTATCACCACCGCAGATGGGTTGATCGATTCATTTGCTTCATCTTTATCTTTATCTCTATCATCATCATCATCGTCAGTGCACACAATAACAACAATTCCAAGTTTTTGTAACAGAA
>Ga0115557_1002037_pt1 | contig 13682 bp, 13 predicted proteins | sample COGITO_mtgs_1104_FD_87280 | JGI IMG/M metagenome (GOLD analysis project Ga0115557, IMG submission 87280) | Pelagic marine microbial communities from North Sea - COGITO_mtgs_110421 | ecosystem: Environmental > Aquatic > Marine > Epipelagic | place: Germany:Helgoland, sampling site Kabeltonne...
GAAAATTGCCTCGCCATGGTTCGCTCCAACGTCGCTGCCGCTGTTCGGGCTGCCACTCCCACGGCCCACTCGTCAGCCTCTCATTCGTCTGCTGTTTCCTCTGCTGCTTCAACCCTGCAACCCTCGGCTCCTCCCCCTGATGGAGTTGCCCACCGCCCCAATCGTGGTATTCTTGGCATGCCGCGATCCGCCATCGCGACCGACATAGTCGCCGCGCACATGGTAAGCCTCTTTCACCTGATGGACTCCAAGAACAAGGGCATTCCCATGCGTTCTAGTTTCTCTGAAGATGAAGGCAAGGTTCTCACTATCGATGTCGCTTTCAACCCGCTAGCTCCCGAAGCGAAACACGTCGGCAACTTTCAGGGATTTTACAACGCCTCGGACGCAAAGGAGAGTCTATCCGTCGAAGGTCACTTTGAGTGGTTCACAAGGCTGACACAGCGCTATACTTGCTCCTCTCTCTGCTGCATCTTCGTTCGCTACTTGGTACCAGAACTGCTGAGGCGCAAGATCCCGGAGTTAAGAACGCCGGACGGCATGGTCGTCAAACTCAAAGACCTCCAAGTTCATTCGATCTTCTGCAGGGCTCCACCCCAAGCGAGGCGCCATACATTCCACTTCAAGACGTCATACACGTCAAGGATTGAGGACACGTCTGAGACGGTGGAGCAGCCGGCTAACGCTTCAGATCCCGTTTCCGAACAAGTCTGCACGCACAATGTTCTCATCTGCAAAACGAGCGGCTCGGTCATCGACTTTTGCGGGGGGCAATTTACTGGCAACGTCGACCAGCCTCTCTGGTTCCCGACCTTCGAGGCGATGGTGGCAAGCGGCACTCTCCCTGGCGATGTTCTGCATCTCGAGACCAGCCCGCTGTCGGAGATAGACGAGCAGATCTCGAGAGACGAAAGTTCAGCTCGCGGATACTTAAAAATGACGGGGTGCAACGACAAGCGCCCAGAAAAGTTCGCTAAGCTTGTGGTCTCGAATGTGATGCAGGGGTGGGATGGCATCTGTAGACAGTGCTTCGGTGCCTGCTCCAATCTCTCCACCTGTTCGCGTTGCAAGTCGGTGAAATACTGTGGCAGGCTTTGTCAAAAAAAAGCGTGGCGGAAACACAAACATGAGTGTGCTGGCAAGGGCGAGAGCGAGAAAAAGAAATGATCATTTTTAGTTCATTAGGAATTCCTGCATGAATAGAAAACAAAACGAAAGTATTGATACCAGCGAGGACAATGTAGAAGATACCAAACATACCAGACATATTGGTAATAATTGATATTCCAATCAGGGAAAAAAATACTTTGCTAACCCTCGAAAAGAAGTTTATATCAAGAAAGAAGGCTCTCCAATTTCACACAAATATATATTTTTCAACATGCTTCAAAACCCGACGAATACCTCCTGATCGTCGGTGTACTCCTCGATATACTCCTCTTCTTCGTCATAAATATCGTCGAAATAGGTACAGTCAGTCCCGTCCTTGAGATCCGGCTTCCATGGCGCATCGATTGACTTCTTACTCAAGCTCTTCCAGCAAATTCCATCGAAAAAAGGGTGGTTAAGAACCCCCTTACACCCGAGCTTCCTGCACCCGAGTCGAGTAAGAATCTCTCTGCTGCATAGGCCATCAATAAGATCTGCAGCATTCTCGTCAAAATCTTCCGGGTAAATGATGTTTTCGTTCATGATATTCCTGCAGATGGCCATGGTGTCATCAGGGTCATTGCCAACAAACGGAGTCGATCCAGTGAGCATCTCAAAAATGAGAATGCCGAGGGCCCAATAGTCCACGCCCTTTCCATGCCCAGTGCCTTGAACTAGCTCCGGCGCAAGATACTCCGGAGTTCCGCAGGTAGTGAATGTCTTGTCAACGACCTTTTTGGCAAAGCCCCAGTCAACTATCTTAAGATAGCCATCATTAGCGATGAGGATATTTTCTGGTTTAAGGTCACGGTAGATAATTCCTGTGGGGTGAATGTAGTCGTAAACGGAAGCGACACAGGCAGCATAAAACGCAGTGTCGTTGGGAGAAAGAAGGTTCTGCAGGCTGCCGTCGCCGTGAAGAAGCCGAAAAAGTTCTCCCCCCATGACGATCTCGAGCATCATGTAGAGGCAGTCGCGGTCCTGGAAGGTGCCATAAAGATTCAAAATGAAGGGGTGAATGAGGGACGCTGTGAGCTCCTTCTCATTCATGATGTTCCTCTGCTGCCGGGTCTGTCGGATGGCTTCTTTCTGAAGTATTTTCAGGGCGACAACGGTATCTGTCGCGTTGTGGCGAGCAAATTTAACCCTGCCGAAGCTCCCAGTGCCGAGTGTTCGCCCAGTGGTGAGTTCGACCAGTGCGTTGACAGTGAGTCGCGTGCCGGCTCCATCACTATTAACCTCGTCGTCCTCTATATTAGCACTATCCAGCATGCTAGCCAGGTCCTTTGTTCCGAAGCTCTTCCTGGAGTCGCGGCTGCCGTTCAGACGACTTTCAGATGCGACGCGCAGCCGGGTTAAGGTGGCGGTGGTAAGCTCGATCCCCAGGTCTCCTAAAGAAGTCGAGAGTAACACCAAGCACTCCAGATCATTGACAGCGCTGACAGTCATACCAAAGGTTTCATGGCCAAGCAAAGCTTCCTCTCCGAAACATTCCCCTGGACCCAAAATTATGTCAACCCCGTTGTCGCCCTCCAAGGTGGCGTTACCAGAGCGAATCAGGAAGAAATGGTCAGACTTGTACCCTTCACATATCACCTCGTCATCCTCTTCGAACTCCATCGGCACCAGTGCCTTAGCCAAACTGTCAAACTTATCCTCAGACAAATCAGAGAAGACGTCCAACGACTTGAGGAGAGTGGAGCGCAAGTTGTTCTCAAGCAAGTCTTTCAGGCTCCCAAGAACCATGTTGAAAACAGCAGCAGAAATTGTGTAGCAGGTGCAATCGCTCGTCGCAATGACATCAGCAGCCCTCGCCTCATTGTACATCAGCGCGCGTTCGCCAAAATAATCGCCGCTTTCCAAGTTGATGTTCTGAACTTTGATGGATGACACTCGACTAGCCTGGTGTGCAGACTCGGCATCCCCCGCACCCTTGACGACGCGACATACGACACTCCCCTCTTTGATGACAAACATCTCATTACCTTCTTCCCCCTTACTGACAATAATCTCGTCCTTGCTGTATTTCTTGACATCAACCGCCTGCGCTAGGGTGGACATTTGGGAAGGCTGTAAGCCCTCAAGGATTTTAACCTTTCCGAGGAATTCTTTGACGTCGTCAAATTTTGACGACGAGGTATGAGCAAGCACGTATCGGAAAGTAGCCCTATCCAGACCCCAAAGGAGAGCCTTGGTGGTCGCCTTCACAGTCGCAGCACGGGGTGAATTATGCATCAAGGCAAGCTCCCCGAAGGTTCCCCCTACCCCGTCCACATCTCCAACATGGACATCGTCCACAATGATCTGGAACGAACCGGACTCGACAACGTAGAAATAGTCGCCAAAATCACCCTGCGATATCACCGCGTCACCCTCGTTCAGCTCCTTCTTCTCCATGGCATCCACCAAGGTGATTAGCTCATCATCCCCTAGACGGCTGAAGAGAAAGTGACTGAGCAAGCTGTGGGCAAGAATTTCTCGGCTTGCCTCACTCTTCGGAACAACTTTCTTCGGACTTTCTTGTGCCTGTCGCGGGTCGAAGGACTCCCCAAAAAGCTGGTTGTTCTTCTTGCGAAGGCGGCTGGGGGGGGCTCTGCTGTTGGGTGTATTTGAGATTGAATGCCGTTTTTTGGGCAGCAAATTCAGTTCAGAAATGGAATCGCGCTTGCCCATCTTCTTGAAGGTAGGGCGGGATGCAGGAGGGGGAGGCTCAGATATTGAACGACCCATCCGTGAGCTAAACTCAGCCATTGTGCACACAGGTGTACTTAAAATGAACTATAAACAGATATTGGGCGACAGCTTATGGGAAAGTTTGCAGTGAGGTTTATCGGTATAATCTATTATGGTTTGGGGCCGAGAAAGGAGATTAAGAGGTGAGAAAAAGGAGCCAAGTGTTGTTTGCCGTAAAAAAAAAGATTCCAACTTGTTTTGTTTAAAGTAACTCCAATTCAGATTACTTATTAGGATAACATAGGAAAAGAAGCATACGAAGCATACAGCTATAATAAAAACTCCGCATCACTCCGAAAGTGCCCAAAATGAGCACTTCATTGCGTCCCGCCCCCCCTTCCTCTACCCTCTTTCTGACCCCCCTTATTTTGTCGACCGGCTCCCACACCATCCGATTCGGCTATGCAGGCAACACAGCCCCGACGAAAACGATCAGAAACCACGTCGGAGTGGAAAAATACCCTAGAGTTATGGCCGGGGCTGGGGGAGAGAGAGGGGGAGGAGGGAAGAAGGCTTATGGGAGAGAAGTGAAGGACATGAGAGGGGTTCACAAGATCAGTTACCCTATCGGAGATGACGGACTTGTTGAAAGCTGGGAAGACCTCGAAGGGGTGTGGGAGTATGTATTCAGCGGTGATGGTGATGGTCCCAGTGCTAGTGATGTTGACGGGAACCCGTCCGGCTTTGATGAGAGGTTACAAAAGCAGCAAACGCAGCAACAACAACAGCAACAGCAACAACAGCAGCAAACCACATCAATTGATGCCTCATCTCACCCCCTACTCCTCCCTGTTTCCCCCTTGACCCCTCTCCCAGAAACTTCGACCACTTGCCAGACATTCTTTGAGAGTTATGGCACCCCGGCCCTTCTACCCTGCGACACTGGCATCCTCTCCCTCTACGCGGGGGGACGAACAACTGGGATCGTGCTGGACGTAGGTGACACGGGCTGCTACGTGAGCCCTGTCTATGAGGGGTTCGGGATTGGAGGGGGGAGGAGGAGAGGGGGCGTAGGGGGGAGGGATGTTACCAGGAGGTTAAGGGACGAGATCTGGGGATTGTGCGGGGGGAGAGGGGATACCTCCTCCACCACCAGAAGAGGTAGCACCAACGCTGCTCGTGCAAATACCTATAGTATGGAGAACATTTTCAACAGCTACTCCCAAAACTCCAGGTTTTTGGGCTGCACAACTGCAGAATTTGAAATCCTGTACGACATGAAAGAAAGAGTTTGTCGCTGCAACGCAGCGGGCGCGGCACCAGAATCAGCGTCAGCATCACCGGCATCTTTTACAGCATCGACATCACAAACAACATCAGCAAAATCGACATCAACATCAACACCCTCCTCAGACAGCAAAAACAGTGATAAGGTGGGCAAATTTCTGCTCCCCGACGGCACTCCTCTCTACCTTCCCTCCACTACGCTCACTGCTCCAGCCGAGATTCTCTTTCACCCTTCCATGATCGGGAGCGAGTCGTCCCCTGTCCAGAGCCTGCTTCAATCTTCCCTCAATTCGTGCGACCTCTCCCTGCGATCCTCTCTAAATGAGAACATTGTCCTAAGCGGCGGCACGACACTTTTACCAGGATTTCCCGAGAGACTGCTCGAAGAGGTTAGGGCGGTGGCACCCGAGTACACTAGGGTCAGGATATTAGCGCCAGAGGGCAGAGAGGGAAGCGAATGGAGCGGGGGTAGTATTTTGGCGAGCCTCAGTACTTTTCGGGACTTGTGGATCAGCAAACAAGAGTGGGAAGAGGAGGGAGACAGAATAATACGAAGGAGGGCCCTCTAAAGAGCTCATCACTTACAGAGATGAAATAAAAAAAGCTTTTCGTTTACCGCCAAATAATAAACTTTAACTTTTGCTAGAGAGTGTCTCCCCAGCAGCCGCCGCTACCTCCGCCCCCGTTCTCCCCACCGCTGCCTCCGCTGCCTCCGCTGCCTCCGCTGCCACCTTTTCACCACCCCTGACACGGGCAACCTTCACTTCAACCACCAAATCAGCTTTACCCTTGAATACCCTCTCAGCGATCCTCTTCTCCCTGTCTCCCTTGGGTAAAGGTAGGGTCCCCGAGTTTTTCCACTGCAATGAACGTAGCGAGTCACAAATCGGGTTAGGACGAGAGGCAAGAAAGCTCTTTTTGTTCCCGCGCTATGTTCCCAGCGCTGATGTTGTCAGCTCGTTGCTTCACCTCGCTCTTCTTTTCCTCAAGTCTCACCTCATACGCCCTCTCCGAGCTCAAGTATATTCTCTTAATCCCCCCCCTGCTCATGCCCTTGATCGATTTCTCGAGGCTGGCAGGGATATCACCCTTTCCAATCCTAAATATGAGCTCCCCTAGATCATCATCTCTTGATGTCGAAAATATCATTGCACCGTTCGGCTCAGTCGTAGAGGTCACTGTCGAGCATCTCACCGTCATCTCAACACCAACCCTGCTACCGTCCGAAGCCTGGGGACCGTCTCCCTTCTTATACTCTCTCGTCTGAACTCCCTCAATAACATCCACGAGCTCGGGATCTGTGTCGATCTTGCTCTGCTGGATTGCCGCAAGGTTGGCAAGACGGCTAGCGCTCCCTGATGTGTCTCCCTCGATGGGGAATGTTCTAAGTAGACTGGGGTCAATAGCGTTGGCGCTGATAGGGGCAAGGAAAGGAGTTATGAGCGTCGGTGCGGTGGTCCTCAACCAGAGTCGTCGAGTCAGGATTTGATACGACGAGGTTTGTAATGATACTGAAAAGAATACTAGGAGGATTACAGATCTCATTGGAGCTAGCCCCCTAAAATTTATGCTCAAATATTCTTCCCAATTCCCGTCAAAAAGAAAAAAAAATATCCTCTCCGGTGAACACAACATTCCACTTTTATAATTGAGCCCAGGAGAGAATTCCACAGCCGCGTATCGAAGGCAGGCAGTTTTCCAAAGAAGAGAATGTCTTCGGCTGCTAGTGAACATCTATTGAATGAGTCTGAGCCTGAAAAAAAAGAGGAAGACTTCTCTCATACCCCATCCCGGTTCACTCGTTATACAACATCCTCAATTTACAACCCTCCCACGTCGTCGTTCTGGCCTTCTCCCATTGAAGATTCTGGCCCTAATGCGTCATCTCGAGTAGTAACACGTTCTGTGCGGCGCAGGATATTTCTGATCTTGTCAAAGCCCTCATCTTCCACTGCCTCCTTCCTAACCTTTATTTTCATGATGACCTTGGTGGTGGCCGCAAACATCGTAATGATGCTAGAAACGACTAGGTCGTTCGTATACAAGCCAGAGCACTGCAGTGTATGCGACAATTTCTCCCCGGGGAATTCTTCTGACTTGACAGATGATATTCCCATCTTTGATGATTTTGACCCCAGTAATGCTAGGTTCTGTGAGTGTGAGCCGGTGCCGAAACAGTGGCTTTTGGATGTCGAATCTGTTTTCTACTACGTGTTCACGTCGGAATACTTGCTTAAGCTACTATTTTTTCAGCCAACACCTGTCGAGGCTGGGGGATCCCCTCAACATATCTGGAGGCAATTTTTCGCTTTCTTTCTCAACCCTTGGCAATTAATTGATGTGATCTGCCTGATTCCTTTCTACGTCTCTAAAGTGGTATCTCTCAATAGCCTCACAGACGAGTACGATTCATCGACATTCGATTTTACAGCGCTCCGGGTGCTGAGGCTTACAAGAATTTTCCAAGTAGTTAAGCTTGGGAGAAACAGCGATGAATTTCATACGTTTGGGAAAGTGGTGATGAAGAGCGCTCCAGCGCTCAATTTGTTGTTCCTTATGCTCGTCTTTGGGGCCTGTATATTTGCCAGTTTGATTTACGAGGCAGAAAGGGGCGAGTGGGAGTTTACGACTCTCACTGATCCACCTTCTTATCAATATATGCGAAACTCCAAGGAGAGCTATTTGGTTCGGGAAATCAGCCCCTTCAATAGCATACCTGATTCCTTTTGGTGGTTTATAGCAACAGCCACCACGACGGGTTATGGTGACATGGTACCAACATCAACTTGGGGTGAGATAATTGGTGCAGGGTGCATCATCTTCAGTTTGCTCATCGTTGCATTCCCCATAAGCGTCTTCACCAACTTGTGGAAGAACGAGTACCAATCTGGTGCGCCCGAGCCCGACCGAAAAGAGGGGGGCAATTCCTTCCGAAGAGCGGGAAGCATGAGTATAGGGGGGGCGAAAAAGAGCTCGGAAAGGAGGATCCGCAGGAGAAGCAGCTTGCGCATCGATGAAAACCTTAAGTCATTACTTTCGATGGGGGGAGATGGATTCGATGACGATGATGATGATGCAGAGCACGAGGGTGACGAGGAAGCTGTTCGAATAAAAATGTCGAAGAAGCAGTACGGCAAGCTGATGAAGTCGCTTAATTTTCTCCAGGAGGTTCTGTCTTCCTGTGGGGTCGAAGGCACCACAAAAAAATAAACGTAGAACCTGAAATTTTTACCACCTAAAAACCCGCCAATGTTGGTCACCATAATTATATATTACTTTCCGTTCTTATTAGTAATAAGATCAGTAATCAAATCAAAGCTGCATGTCTCCTATCGAACGGTTTGCGAGCGTGCCAACATTCACACCATCGTCACCTTCTACCCCAGCATCGATTTCGACCTCAAAGTCATTGTAGTTGGAGCCGGCGCTCGTGAGCGGGGCGTAGATGAACGCCATGGTCCACACATATAAATTGTATAGTCCTGTCATTCCTAAAAAGGCAATCGGGGCGGAGGGGATGATATACATGGATCCCATATACATTGCGACACAGGTCGAAACAAAGGTGAAAAAGGTGACGAGGAAGACAAAAAGGAAAGGAGGGGGCATCCTTCGGATCTCCTTCAGTGCTTTGCACAAATACCAAATAAACCATAGCAAATAAATGCTGACTAAGCTGGCGCTGCATATCACAATCCCCGTAAACTTTCTATCTGACCTCGCCTCTGCCCAGCTTGGGTTTTCATCCTGAAAAAAACGTACGCTGATAAACAAGGAGGTGAAGAAAACCCAGTAGATGAACATGAAGGCAATTTTGGAGCAATGACGTCCGCAAGAAGCTGATCCGCAGAATTTTTCCGTATTAGGAGATGTGGGCTGACAGGTCTCGTCCAGAGCACAGAGCCAGAAGAGCATCAGCAGACAGAGGAAGGCACCCATCCAGCTAATGTAGACTCCCGACAAGAGCTCAGCCGTCCTAGATGTATTCGCGTAGATGCTCCAACGAAAGAGGGGATCGTTGAAGAAAAACAACCCGATCAGCAAGACGGCGACCCAACGCTGCTGGTAGCTCCACTGCTTTCTCGGAATTGTGCTCAGCTTGGTGAAGAATCCCTCAAAGATCATGCTGAAGGAAACAAAGCAAGTGCTGCTGCTACAAGAACCCCCCCTGTTGAGACAGGGAAAAAACATAGCAAGAATGGTCGTGAATAGGAAGAAATACTTCCACTTCATCTCAAACACAGTGTATGCACTGTTGATAAAAGTAAGGGTGAAGGAAACGTCCATGACACCTTCAACTTTATGGAATCCCTCAATAGACATCAGATCCCCAAGAGTTACGTATTCCACCTCAATACGGTAGTTTTTATACGGAACCGTGTGCATATTCAGCACAGTTAGTTCGTTACTCCACTGTTCATTCTCCCTGAATCTAACTTCCCTTGCTGCATGGAAGTTTTCCTCGATCCATAACGCGTTTTTTGCTACCCCGAGTTCAAATTTCTCATCTGAACCCTTAACATTGATCACCAAAGGCTGCATGTAACTGAATGACTCACTGAGTGGTATAGAGGCTGGGCGGCTTATCCTTGTCGTGCACCAGATCAGCTGGTTTTCTGGGACAACATTTGCGAGCTCTCCGGTCCTTTGATATTACAGTAATAGTAATAGCATAATAGTAGTATTACATCCAAGTGGTACGAACGTTAGTACATGCGTTATAAAGAAAAATGTAAGAGAAGTACTGCCAACCAATCGATCTCCCGCCCACTCCCTCAGTCAACTCACCAGAATGCACTGTATTCCTCCATGTTAATGCGGAGGTGTCTTTCAGCAGTTTCGGATTTAAAAACATCTGGTCCAAGATGACCCAAGAGACACAACAGCACAAACGAACCGAAGAACGCGAGGCCGGTTATCAAAACTCCAGGCTTTCCAAATCTGGTGCTTTCAATTCGGACGGCTCCGTATGACTGGTTTTCAAGAGTCATAATGAGAAATAAAGTAAAACTCTACAAGATGCCGGAGGTCTGCCAAGTACTTCTTCTGGAAAGAAGTATTTTTGGCAGGAGGGAAAAAGCAAAGAAGAGGCAAGAAGTATCCAAGTGTCATGAGCTCCCACAAAAGCTGTGAACAAGGACCCACTAAAAAAGCAAGTAAGATTGCTTCATTTCACCCAATTACTTCTATCTACCGCCAACAAACCTTTCTGCGTAATTGCCAGAGGCTACATACATTGACTTCTGCGCCTTTTTCTCTTACTTCTCTTACTCAAACACAACCTCTTGAATTAAAAAAAGATGGGGGGGGGTGTCTCACAGAATAGCTCGATGATGGGCGACGTTTTGTCCGCTACCGCTCTTGTAGGTCAGGCATTCAACGCGATAAAATTTCCCGACCTTTACAAAATACAAGACTTTCACAGTGAGGATGCCAAACCCCTCAAGAAGACAGCCATCCCCCCACTTTTTGCTGCAATCTTTGGCAATGGCAACATATTTAACGAGATTCAAGCGGAAATGAACAGAGAGTTGGGGATAGAGGAAGACGAAAGCAAAAGTGGAGAGGACGGAAAGCAGGGGGATAATGAGGAGGAGGAAGAGCTGGGAGAATCTGGCCCTACTGAGGATGGTCGCTTCGCCATTGTCGCCGGCGATGACCGCGTGATTCTCGACGACGTGTGCCAAGTTAACAAAGACGGGTGGACCCCCCTTCACGCTCTTTGTCATTCTTTTACGACGGCAAATAACGCCTTGATCCTTATCGAAGAGATTTGCAAGCGGAAGGGAGATTTGAATGTCAAAACTATCAACGGTCCTGGTGCATACAATAGCGAGTGGACCCCGTTGCACATGGCCTGCGCGTACGGTTTAGAAACTGTGGTCGAGAGGCTATGTAGGGAGGATAGTGTCGACGTGAATTGCGAAAACAGCAACAGTATGACTCCCCTTCTCGAATGCTGTTACAGAGGATACAGGTCAATTGCAAAGATATTAATTGAACGCGGTGCTGATGTTCATCATCTACCTGACGTGAATAAGTTCCGAGGAGCCCCGTTTATCCGCCCCCACCCTCAGCGTCCTTTAGGGGAGGCATGCAGGTGCGGGTTTATCGACATTGTCAAGCTCCTTCTGCAGAGCGGATGCAGTGTGAATGAGGAAAATGACTCAAACTGGACACCAATTCACGAGGCGTGCTTCTGTAACCACTTAGATGTGGTACAACTACTAATAGAAGAGGGTGCAGACTGCACGATAAAAACGGAGCACGGCGCGCTTCCGTATAACCTGGCAGTCACGACTGCTATCCGGGGCTGTATAAAGGAACACGGTGGAGAAGGGGCAGTACCAGAGAACGAAGAGCCTTTCAGCAATTTGATGTTTGGAACTGGAATGGGAGGTGGCCCCTTCACCTTCGCCTTTAACTTTATCGACGACGGTGAGGACGATGGTGAAGGTGGAAGAACTCATTATATGTTGGTCGACGATGACGACGATGATGACGATGAGGTAGTCATAGTAGGAGGCGAAGGGTGGGGCGGGGCTCCTGGCGGACTGAGTGCTACGTCACCGCAGGCGAGGGTGGATATGCTGCTGAAAGAGGGTGCAGCAGGGGAAGATGACGCGTCGAAGACAAAAGAGGGTGAAGATGATAGCACATCGGAAGAGAACAAGAAACCGAAAGAAACCGTGAAAGAAGAAGCAATGGCAGGAGTTGCCCTTATTAATGAGGGAGGTCTACTGGGCGACCTTCCATCCCTTACTCCGCAAAAATCGCCTTCCAAGGAAGAACAGGGAAATTACAAATCTCCAACGAAATCGTCAAAGAACAAAACCAAAAAGAAAAAACTTAATGTGTCGAAGATTCCCCTTGAAATCGTTCCTGAGAAGTTCAAATGCCAGATCACCCACAAATTGTTGAAGCGACCGGTAAGGACCCCTTACGACAACGTCTACGAGGAAAAGGTCATACAGGACTGGTTCAAAAAGCAGGGTAGTATCTGCCCTATCTCCGGTCAGCCTTTGACCGAAAACGAACTTGTGAAGGATAACAAGTTAGCAAGCGAAATCGTTCATTTTGTCGAGGACTATTTCAGCAAGAAAAAAGAAAAAAAGAAAAGCCCAAAAAAGAAGGAGGAAGGGGAAAGGGAAGAAGAGGGAGCAGTTAGTGCAAGTGTTGGTGGCAAAAATGATGAGGATGATGACCAATACGATTTTTAAAAAACATTATATTAAAAAACGAGATAATGATGCGTTTTGCCAACGAAAGCATCCTTTTAGAAACACTCCCCCCCTACTTATCACTGTAGAAAATAAACTTTAAAGCCCTAATGCTGATGCTGAGACTGCAACTGCATGACCCTGGTCCTCAACTCAGTTTTGACCATTTCTTTTACATCATCGAAAACCTGCGGGAATTCCATATAACTCGCATTACGTCTCTTCCATTCACCATCCAATATTAGCATGCAGTCAGCAACGATCTTATGAAAGAATTCCCCATCGTCGTCGTCGTCTGAGATCAGAGGATAAAATTCCGAGAGGGTGCCAGAGTCATTCAGATTTGTCTTCTTTCCCGCCATCCCGTCATTCGATATTAAGGCAAAGAGCGATGCGACGAATCTTGTTACGTTAACGAGCGCTACCGACAAAGGATAACTCTCGAATCTTGACATGCCTTCAGTTGAGGTGAGAGCTTTCTCCCTCCGTGAAATCGTCTCCTGGAACAGCTCTTGGCAATCGGCTCGACCAAGGAAGAACAAGAGGCAGTTGAGCGAAAGAAGACCCCCCCCCCTTATATCCCGCGTCGGATCTTCCGATTGAAACCCGAAAGACCTCCACTTCTGCATGCATTGCTCTTGGGTAAGACAGACTGTCCAAGATTTGTCATAACATTGGTTCCCCTTACCTCGCTGACAACTTCGAATTTCCCCTCCACACCCTGCAGGTTCCAAATTGACTCGAGAACAGCAATCGCATTATCGGTGGGAACTCTATTACTGCCCTGTTTGACAACTTTCTCAAAGAGTTGACTTTGCAATCTTGTTAAAACAGGGACCGAACCAGCGGAAGGGGGGAGAAATGAATGGTTGCCAAGTGGAGCAACGATCTCTAAGACTTGCGAAAGTTGTTGACCCATTGGTTTCGGTGTTTTTTGGATGAGAAAATGGTTGTTAAAATTTTCCGCATCATGTTCCATGAGGTACCGAGGTATGAATTGTTGTTTTTTGTAATGATGAAGGGAAGTTGTTGAAGTTGTTCTCCCCTCCCATAGTTCTCTCATGAAAAAGCGGAAAGCGTTAAGAAACAATGTTCTCTTAGGCATTACTACATTTCCAATTCGTTGCGTTTTATTTCTATCCCCATCATTGTTGATTTCGCTATTGAATCATTGTTTGATGTTGCTGTGTTATATCCGTTACCATCGTCGTCATCACCATCAATACAACATAACATCAAGCAATATCAACAATGAGTTCATCCGTGCTATCATTATCGTCATCATCATCGTCATCATCATCGTCATCATCAGTTGACAGTGACCCTTCACCCCCCTCCTCCACAACCTCCGCC
>Ga0115557_1002047_pt1 | contig 13653 bp, 10 predicted proteins | sample COGITO_mtgs_1104_FD_87280 | JGI IMG/M metagenome (GOLD analysis project Ga0115557, IMG submission 87280) | Pelagic marine microbial communities from North Sea - COGITO_mtgs_110421 | ecosystem: Environmental > Aquatic > Marine > Epipelagic | place: Germany:Helgoland, sampling site Kabeltonne...
AACAAGTAGTTTCTTCTTCATTTCTGCTTAACAACTAAAGAGCTTCGCTGCGCTGCGGCAACTGACCATCCCTGGAATCCAAAAAGACGGCAAACGACACGCATCACCATGCATTCGAAATCGTTTCGAGTCGTTCGCGCGGATTCGCCGAAGAAGTTGAGACTGAACGCACTTCGCTTAGTTCGCGATGCTTTACGAGCCGTCGCACCTGAACTTTTTCCATCGTCGTCAAAAACTTCTCCTTCAGCAGGAGCAGGAGCGGTCAAGAGTGCGAAGTCATTCACTCCGCAAGAGTTAAAAGCGATTGCCACGTACGTTAAGATTGTTTGTGAACAGCCAAATCTGAACGTTGTCGTCGGCGTGGATGATTTCTCGGCGTTCGTGAAATATCGCAAAGGTTCTTTGACGTACGTCGTGTGCGATGTGAAACCGAAGCCGGTGAGAGTGTTGATTTACGAGTCCTTTAAACTCACCGCCGCGGAGGATGCCGAGATTGAAAACTCAAAAACAACACCCGAGCGCGTCGTGGAAGCAGAGATGAAGTTTCGAGCGATTGACGAGTCTGAGGATGCGACGACGAAGAAGAAGATGAAGAGCAACGCGGCGAGCAAGAAAGACGCCGCGGTCGTCACGGAGGGAAACGAAACCTTACCAAAGTGCGTGGAAGCTTTAGCTTTGGCAGTGTTGAACGATAAGTCATACGAAACCACGGAAATAAGAGCGACAGAATTGCGCAAACGGTTTTCTGAGAATTTTGGGGATTATTGGCACGTTATTCACGATGATAATCCATTCGTCGTGGCGTGCGATAAAACGACGTTCACAATTATCGAGAACGAAAAGACGAAGAAGAACGATAGAGAGAACGATCAAGACGGCTTAGTAGAAAAAGAATTGTATTTCGTCGCGCAGAAGGGTCGAGCGGTGTACACGGTGTGGCATCATAACGCGCCAACGAAGGAAAAGTTCTTCGCTTGGTTTTGGAGAATGGAATCGAGCGAAAAGCTAAAGTTGCTTCGGTATTTCTGTCTCTTCAATGCAACTGGACTAGCGGTTATATCGAGAGCAATTTGTGGCTTCGAAGGAGGCGGAAAACAAAATACGAAGAGCATATTTTGTCAGGCGGGTCCGACGTTCACTCCGGTATTAATCGGCATCTTTCTCTGCATCGCGTTCAGTACTTCTGTGTTTGCAAAGATTCGAAGGAATAAAGAGAGACGCTTAGCAAACACTTTATCAGCAGCAGTAGCGGTAACTTCTCCTTCAAAGCGTAAATATTAGTACAAAGATCATAGTAGTAGTAGCTTGTGTAGGATAGTGTCGTCTGCGCTTTTCATTGTGCTGTTGCTAATATTAGTATTAGAAGGGTAGTTTATTCATTAAAAAATTGGTTCTCATTCGTCCTCTTCTTCTTCTACTTCTTCTCCTTCCTCGTCGTCGTCGTGATCCGCATCGGGTGGTTTCATCTCGTCCAGGAAAGCCATGACTTCCTTCTCCAGATCTTGATCCATTTCTTCGAGTGCGTCGGTTTCTGTTGTTTCCATGAATTGTTTCTTGGCACCGGTAGCTTCTGTCGAGAGAGGAGGTGCAGCTTCCATCATCTCACGAAGCTCTTTTGCACCTTCGACGTTGGTATTACCATCGAAGAAGAACAAATCGTCGTTCGCCGCTTTTTCAGGATTTAAATGCGCCGTAGTTAGGAACTTCTTCGCAGATACCCAAGCTATGAAGATGGATTCAAATTTTTCTTCGGAAATCGCGGCGAGCTCCATAGATGCGGACGATGGGTCTATAGCTCTGATCATGCCTTCTGGCAACTTTGCGAGTAGAAGCGTTGGAGCCGGCGTGTTTCCAGAGCATCGCATCAGAGTGTCTGCTTTATTACGACCAATGGTTGTTCTCTTGCCTCTGAGAACGGAAATGTACCGGCGCAAGACGCGTAAATAGTCGAAATAAGCGCGAACTTCACCGATGGTACCGCTAGCTGTATCGTTCTCGTCTCCTACATCTATTCTATTTTTCCCCGCCTCGGCGGCGGCTCTCTTCTTATATCCTTCTTGTTCTTCTCTTGGCACTTCGAGCTGTTCTTCTTTGTAATACTTTGACTCGTCAATTTTCATGTCTGGATCATTGGCTGGTGAATCGTCGTCGTCGTCATCGTCGCCGTCGTCGGCACCATCGCCAGCACTGCTACCGACTTTTTTATCTTCGTTGATACGGAGGGAAGACAAGTTGATCTCCACTTCTTTACTAAAATTCGACGGAACGTCTTCAAAGGATTGCCTCTCAAAATTCCAGCGTTGCAACATTGGACGTCGCACGAGGTCAGGACCAGCGCTCGCGTTTATGCCGACGTTCTTAGTCGATATTAACTTCAATCCGAGCACGCGTGACGCTTGCTTTTCCCATTCGTCGTCAAAGTCACCCAAACCCAATGCGGCTTCAAATATTTCGTCGTCTTCTTCTAAAACATTCGGCAATAAATCCACGAGGAACTTTGACGAAGGAAATACTATATTTGCATCGGTGTTATTCCCTATTTTTTGGCCCGAATGAGCTCCCATAGAGTCTGCTAAAAAGTGAATGATGTCGCCGCGATAATTTCGACACAATACCGCAGCATCGTGCATGGCTGTTATCCCCCGATCTCTGCGTTGTTCTTTTAAAGCGCTTTTGCTTTTTTTTCCTTCCACAGAATGTTCGTCCGTGTTAGTCGCTTCTACGGACGAGATTAGTCGACGCATGTGCTTCCTGAACGCGTATTTGAAAAATACTAAACGAGCGATGTAACTCTGTAAATCTGGCGGACATTGCAAAACGCATCCCGCGGCGCGACGTAAAGTCGTAATCTCAGTGATCTTACCCAATATTTCCGATAAGCCTCTCGCATCATCTTTATTCAACGGCATACCCTTACCGCTGCTCGTGCTTGTGGTGCTCTTCTTGTTGTTGTCAAATGACATCGATAAAAAGTACTTTACGCATCGCTCGACGCAATCAATGCACGTTTTCGTAGAGCTTACGCGTTTTGCTTCAGCCGCGGCGATGGACTTCGGCTCCGCTCCGCATTCTTTCCAGACCCAACCCGGGATGTCGAAAGATGCCCGTTTCATCGCATAGTCTGCTTGGATGAGTAATTCTTCTAAATTCAGCTTGGACCAATCCGTCGGGATTTCTTGTTTCAACGCAAACCAAGCGTTATCGGGATCTTCAATTTCAGTTTTCAACTTATGCAACTCTGGATCCATTTCCGCGAGCGGTTTGCACTCCTCCTCTCTGAATACTCTTTGGATTAATAACTCCGAGTATAACTCGAAACTATCTTGAATTTTCTTCTTTGCTTTCGATTTTTTCGGTAGCCCTTGGACGGACTCCGCGAACGCCATCTTCACTGTATCTTCGTTCCAATCGTCGTTTCGCTGGACGCTCTCGCGTAGAAACTCGGCGACTTTAGAAACGAACTTCTCGGCTTCTGACACATTTTTTGCAGCACCCGAGGTGTTATTCACGGTAGCCATTTTCTTCACAATCAATCACTATTCTGTATTACGTGAGGTGTTATTATCGGCTTCGTCCGGAAACCTTGCCTTTTCGTTTGGATTTCTTTAACCGTTTCGACTTGGCGAGATTTTTCTTGAACTCTGGGTTCGCTTCGTTTCGTTTGCCTCTGCCGCCTTTTCTGTTAGCGAGTTTTAATGCAACTTTTGCTTTCTTTCCGAGTGCTTGCTTCGTCGCTTTGCTCCGATCTTTCTGCACTCTCTTCGAGGCTTGTTTCAAATTCAATATCTGATGCGGTTTCAAGTTCTGCGGGACGTAATACTTTTGTTTGTGACAGTCGTATTGTTTGCCCATTTAGCCTTCTTCAACTTCGTTCCAAGGTTGCTTGTGAAAGTGTGTAATTTTGTGCGCTTGACAAACACAAACCGCGCCGCCGCCGACGACGATTCAATCAATCGACTCTATAACGTTTTAACGGCAGGAGGAAAGAGAGGATAAAACACTTGCTTGCTTTTTCCAAGTTAGAAACGAAACGGTGCGCGCGGGTGGTCGCACAATTCTTTTGAAGAAAAGAAAGTGTTTGCGGCTGCCTTTTCTTTTTGGAATGACAGAACTCGTAGAGGAGGCAAAGAAAAAATATCAGACGCAGAGGAAGAACAAAAGTGTGTTATATATTGATTTTTTAGTATCACAACTCCTTTAGCACATGTAAACCCGCTTTCATGGTCTAGCAGTTTACAAACCAAAGACGGACCCACCTCTGGAACCGGCAAAGCTGCCTTCCGAGGCGCAGATCTTGCCAGATCTGGTACCTTCGCATTCTAATTTGATATCGTCAGACAAAAACTTGACGTTGCCAAACTCGGCGGCGTTTTCGCAACCCAACAAGTTGTCCGGGAACTTGCAAGAGCCATCCGTGACCGTTCTGGATCGAGCAAAGTTAGCAGAAGAGGTCATCGCGCGCTTCTTGTCGTTCATTTCTTTGTTTGCTTCGGAAGAGGCTAACAAGTCTTCGGTCAAGCCGGCGTGCGCTTGCATGACCGGGTTGGACAAAGTGACGACGACAGCCGCGGCCAAAGCCGCGGATTTGTTGAAAGAAACCTTCTTTTGCGCGGAGGCAGTCGGCTTTGCGGCAGTCTGTGTGTAGAATAGAGATGAATGATGAATGATATCATCGTCGTCAGTATACTATTTTATATTTCCATCAAAAGAGAGTTTGTTTGTTCTCCTTCCGCTTTTTGTTTCATTTTTGATGAGAGTCCAAAAAACCAAAGAAGAAGAAAAGAGCAAAAACAGGAGAACAAGGAGAGAGGAGAGAGATCGTTCCAAAATCGCAGAATCTCTTTCTCTTTCTCTCTTTCTCTCTCCCGTTCCGTCGTGTAACGGACGCGCTCTCCTCGCGACATCGATACTAAAACAATCGCGGCGAAAAGCGCTCAAAATTCCATCAATGTGATGCGAGTTTATATAATAAGAAAGTCCTCTCGGCGGACAATTTTTTCTCGTTATCTCTCTCCTTGCGAAGTTATTTATGTCCTGCTCTCTCCTCGAATCGAAGAACAAAAATTAGGAGAAAGAGGGAGAGAGAAGAACGGCTTCGCGCGGAGACGAGGGAGGAAAAGAGCACACAACACGTACCGGCGCGACAGTTTTCATGGACATGGTGGTAAACATTTTTGTTTTAAGTTTTTGTTATGTGCTTTATATGAGGAAAGAAAGAACTCTCTCGCGGTCTAATAAAAAGCCGAGCGATGAATTTTCTCCAAGTGCACCCGAGAAAGAATTTGCGTATCTTCGCAATTTTTTTCCAAGATTCAGAATTAGGGTTGAAGGCCCCGGGAAGGAGGCCACAAACACAACTCTGAAATTCAAAATTCAAAAAAGAAAAGAACAGCTCTCTTTAGTCGTCGTTGTTGTCCTTCCGTTGGCTAATTTCTTCCTCACTTTTCCGAGGTTTCTACAGAGAGTATTCGCGCTGTTACACACACACTTTAACGCGCAACGCAATACTACTACTAAACACTACGGAAAAGACATCTTTTTGAATTCTTCTTCTTTAACGCGTCGCAGCAGAAGAGAGAAATTTTACATCTCATCCATAGAAAAATGAGCGCAGCTACTTTAGATTTTGAAGACGTTCGAGTGCTCGAAGAGAAGGAAACCTTCGAACTCATCAACGTGAACGAGGCTTCGACCGCCCCTCAGCAACCGCCAAAGATGTTGACGGCACCAGGATTGATGACGACTGGAAATAGTAATGTTGTTGAGATGAAATTCAAAGTGGGCAACACAAAGCCGGGGGCGAGCAACAAAAACAACGGCAAATTGCTTCTGAATTTTGAATCTTCCAAGCGCAAGGCGAACGCGTCGCCGGCGTTCAAGTCGAACCGACGAAAATCTGCCAACGGTTCCAGAAGTTCTGATTTGGGAAGAATTGCCAAGGAAATTTGTAATCAATTGAACGAGCCGAAAGTGAGTTTGATGCGAAGAGCGCTCGATATCGTTGGTGGCGAGATGGTGTCCAATTTGGCCGTCGAAGTTCAAAATATTGAAAGTAAAGGAGGGATGCAAACGGCCGATGGAAGCCGAAGACGAACGCCAGGGGGCGTCTTTTGGGCGTTGTTCAAACAGCGCGTCTCCCAGGAAGTATACGAAGACGTGTTCGCCGAAGAAAAGGAAAAGGCGAGAGAGCGCCAAAGAAAAAGAAAGTCTGTCCAAAGAACAAAAGAGGCTGACGGAGAACAAGATATGGACACGTCCATGTCGCCGCCGAGCACGGTTGAGAAAGCGATGGCGCCATCGTCGTCGCCATCGTGGGCAGCGGTCGCCAAGACACCAGCGACGATCAAGGTTAAAGCGAGCTCCAATAATGTCGTTGAAGATTTGACCGAAGAGCTTCCATCGTACGAAGAGATGGTTTCCGATAACGAGACGCCAAAAGCGCCGCCGGCGGAAACGATGGCGGCGAAGCTTTTCAAGAGCAACAACAATAGTGGCTTTTTCAAGCCGGGTAAAGAGAAACAAGATTCCATGTTTGGCGGGAAAGAGAAGCAAGACGCGCCGACAGCAGGTGCATCCTTCGCGGAGAAGTTGGACATGGTCACGCCGAAAGCGTCTTTGAACACCAAGAAGGCGTGGGCGGACGAAGACGAAGACATGTTTGCCGCGGAAGACGAAGAGTTGTTGAACGCGCCGGTGAAAAAAGCTGCGGACAAAGAGCAAGCTCCAAAATGGACGGGCGCATCTTTCGCCTCCGTCATTGCGAAATAATAAACAGTAACGATGAAACCCGCCCGTCGTTTTCCGAGGTTAGAAGAAGAAGAAGAAAAGGAGGAGGAGGAGGAGCAAGAGAGAGAGAAAGAGAGAGAGAGAAGTAGAATAAATAAATACGAGGCAGCGAAAGACTGTTGTAATAATTAATTTTAAGAAGATAAATACATATGCATAACAAGAACGTCAAAATCATTCGCCGGAAACTTGAATGCCCACCGTGCGCTCTCTTTCGCCGTCCAGCTCGACGAACAAAATACTTTGCCAAGTCCCGAGCGTCATCTTCCCGTCACAGATGGGAACCGTCACGGATTGACCCAACAACATTGCAATTAAATGACTGTGTGCGTTCAACGGTTCTTGCGCTCTCCACTCCTCGACCGTGCCTTTCCAACGATCGTCATCGGGTGGAAACCTGACGTGCAAGTCGTTGTGTAAATAAGGATATAAAGGAGGAACCAACTTCAACAGAAACTGTCTCGCGTCGTCCACTAACCTTTCTTCGTACTCGTTTATCGTAACTGCCGTCGTGGTGTGACGCGAGTGTACTACTACCTGACCATTCTTAATCCCGTTTTTTGCAATCATCTCGTTGCAAATGTTGTTCAGATCCGTGAAAGCAATCCCGTGCTGCGTTTTTCCCAAGTTGACCGTCTCGTAACTCGTCTTTTGATGACACCGAATGGTGGTTGTCGTGGACGCATTTCTGTCGTACCCTCGACTTGTCCGTTTTTGGCGACGAAGATATATATTTGATGTTGGTCTAAAAGCAGCGGCGGAGTTGCGACGAGCGGTGGCAGCTCGCGTGGACGACACGAACAGAGAGGCAGAGTCGCGAGAGCAGTTCGAGGAAGAGGAGGAGGCGTGCATCGTGGTATACTACTAATTATTATATGATAATAAAAGTGAAGACACGAGAGTGTTGAGTGGATATCTTATTACTTTCGTCGTGGAAGATGCTTTTTCGACGACGACGACGACGACGACGACACAAAAGAGACGGCTTCCCCCCTGCGTCGAAGGCCTCTCTCTCTCTTTTACTCTTGCTCTTTCATCGATAATGACGGCGATGGAAACGTTTTCTTCGTTCTCCTCGAGAAACGTTCGCGATACTTTCCCGGAACGACGACACCGAACGACGAGGATGAAAATATCTCCTTTCTCCCCTTTCTGTCGTCCTCGTTCGACGCGTCGAGGAAAACGCGACAAAACGCAATCTTCTTCTTCTTCTTCTTCTTTACCAGGAACGATACCGCACGCGACGCAATCGACGAGAGGACACATCCGAGGAAAAAGACGAGACTATATTTTCCACGTTAAAGAAGACAGCGTGAGATGCAACAGCATGAAGCGCGGCGAGAGTAATAAAAGGAGCGACGTGAAAGCATCGTCAACAAATAGTTCTCACCACCGGCTGAGGACGACGAAAACTATGCATACAGACGGTCAACGAAAACAAAGAAGAACACGCCTCCGAGGTAGGGGTACGCTCGTCTGTACATCGTCGTCGGTATCTTCGAGTAAAGGAGACAACTTCGCTATACCTTTATCAACAATCGTATCGATACTCGCCGTCATGTTAGCCGCGTTCTTTCATCTCCTCGGTTTCACGGCGACGGGACCAATCACGCCGGAATTGGTCAAGCATTTTGACATCCCTGGCTCTAAAATCGGATATCTCACGTCCGCCTATCCTTTGGGTATGTTTTTTGCGTTGTTTCTATGGCCTCGTTTATCCGACTTACCGATGGTGGGTCGGAAAAAAGTAATAACGTTATCGCTTCTTGGAGTGGGTACGTTTTTATTGGCGCAGGCAAAGTGCGTTTCTCTTGGATACTCTTTTGAAACATTTTTAATCCTTCGCGTGCTGGCGGGTTGTTGTGCAGGTGCATCCCCGGTCATTAAGGCGTATTTAGCCGATATTGGCTCGAGCGTATCAGCCTCTATGCGAGCGGCAAGTAAAAAAGCAACCAGAGAGGCCGCGACCACGGACAAGGCAGATATGAATGCTAACAACAACAACAACAACAACGCGATCGCGGCGAAAAGGTACGAAAATGGTGCATTTACGGCGCGTTTAATGGGATGGCGAGAGGCTTGTTGTACGTTGGCGTTTGTGGTTGGCCCAACCGTAGGAGGAATCATATGTTCTGGATTGAGTTTATCCGCAACGATTGCGTTTACCGGATACGCCTCAATTTTAGCCTCCATATTAGTATTTGTACTCGTCGTAGAGCCAACTAGCGCGCAGACGATAAATGTGGTAGCCGATGGAAGCACGGAAAAGAGCAAAAACGAAGGAGGAGGGTCGTCTAACGATGCAAATGCAAACGTGGACGCGTTGTATGACTCGCAGAACTTAAGTTGTCCGCTTGGCGTTTCTTTGGTCGCCGCGGTGGGGACAATCTGCGTGACGTCGTTTCTTTACAACGCCGGTCAATCTACGTTCGACTCGTTCTTTCCTCTCGTAATTTCTAGAACAGTGGGAATGGGGCCAACGATGATTGGTGCCACGTTGACGTCTTTGAGTTTGGTTTCTCTGAGCATATCTACGCTACTCTTTGCGCCAATCTTCAAATTTTTCGGACTGACGAAAACCTGCGGTATAGGATTAGCGCTCGTCGCAATCGGTCTGGCGATGATCGGCGTATCCACCACAGCGTTCACCACTGGCTTAGGGGCGTTCTTTTACGTATGTGGGGTTCCTCTCTTCACTCCATCAATCCCTATTCTGTTGATGCAATGCGTGCCGACGACGTCCAGAGGGGCGGTTATGGGATTCGATAGCGCGATAAACTCCTCTGCGCGAATCATCACGCCTGTTTTGCTAGGATCTGTATTCGCAGCGTCCAGAGGGAAGGCGTTCCTTTGTGCGGCGACGTGTGTAGGTGCTGCTTTCGTTATAGTCGTCATCAGAAGTTTCGTGGTGTTCAGAGAGACCAGGGTGAAATATTTTCCGAGTAGGAATCAGTAGTAGTAAAAGTAGTAATAGCACATCCAGGAGGTGTTAGGCGTACTAGTACCGTATATGTGTGAGTGTAGTCGTGTCTTTCTCTCGTTTTTCTAATTAAAAAACATTTGATTGCATATGTGCAAAAGTGTGCAGGGAGTACTCGTATCGATTTTTGAGGGACCAAATTCTTCTCAGAGCGCTAGAAGTCTTTCAACATACTTCCAATACTGATAGAATTCGATGCACCATTCACGTTCATTCGCGATGTGCTCCCCGTTCACCCCTGGATCACGAAGGAGCTGCTTAAACGCGCTCAGCGCCTCGTTTGATAAAATGACGTTTTTCGTGCGCTTCGATTTGTTCACGGCGAGCACCCTGGTCGTCTGCAATGAACGCGCTACGCGTTGGCTCTTTTGGAGTATGGTATCATCCAGGCCTGCAAGTCTGGCGACAGAAAGTCCGCACGAACCAAACGGGGCAGAACCGTCGCACAGTTTGTAATTATACCGCACGACATCGCGCGTCTTTTCGTTTATTTCGCTCGACATGTGGCACGACGCGAAGCGCAACGCGCTCGAGGAGGCTAAATTTTCATGTAAGTCGTGAAAATGCGTCGTAAACAGAGTGATTGCCGTGTTTGATTTCATCAACGCTCGAGCAACGGCTGATGCTATGGCGTACCCGTCAGAAGTACTCGTACCTTGGCCAACTTCATCCATAATCATAAGCGAAGTTGTATTCTTGTTCGCCACCTTCATCGCTGTTGCGCATGCCTGCGTTTCCGCGAGAAAAGTGGAAACGCCAGCTCGTAAGTCGTCTCTAAGCGTTCCGCATCTCACCACGAGTTGGTGAATGGGCGTTAATACGCACTCGGATGCAGGCACGTGCGCTCCTACTTGCGCGAGAACGACGGCAAGTCCAACTGCTCGCGCGAGAGTGCTTTTCCCGCCCATGTTTGGTCCAGACAAGAGAACAAACCTAGGGCATTCCCTCGGCTGACCGCCATCGTTATCGCAACAGCTTCCACCGAATTGCGCGTCGTTCTTCACAATATTTCGTTGCGATGCATCCAAGAGCGGATGCCAGAAATTCGTCAGCGAAACGATGGGTGTTCCATCGCTCTTGTTCAAACTCAGAAACCTCGGTACGCAGAAATCATTCGCCGTATCTTCGGCTTTTAGACGAGCGAATGAGTTCAAGGCATCAATATCAGCACCAGCGTTAATGAGTGCACGCCATAAGCACTTGTGCGTCGCAAATTGCGCAATAACCGTCGTAAAAGCTCGGGCTCCAGCACGGTCGGCGCGGTCAAACAAATACGCAGCGCGTTCATCTTCCAGCATTTGGTTTTCCACGTCGTCGTCTTCATCGTCCATCATCATTCCGAACTGTTCCACGTCGAAATCACGACGTTGTTGCTTCTGTTGACGCTGTATGTTCCTTTCGTTGTCCGCTTCTACTGCGTCAGCGTCGGCTCGGGCGTACGTTTTAAATGCTCTTTTATCAGGTGTCACGATTCGAATTTTTCTGCGCGCGTTTTCTTCGTCGTTGATTTTATCCACCCTGAGCGCTTCGCGCAAGTCTTCGAGAAGCGGACACGCGGTTTCGCCGAGTGCAATTGCTTTGTCGATTATTATAGGAACGTTTCTTTGTTCTCTTCGGAATGCCGCCAATCCTTTCAAAGACTTGGCTAAAATCATCAAGCATTCGACTGCTTTCGAGAAGCCATCGAGGCGCGATTGGTTCAACTCCCAAAACGCAACCAAAGCGTCGTCGAGAGTTTCACCTTCGTTGAGGCTTTCCATGGCGTTTCCGTAAAGTTCGTCGGAGTTTGGAGCGCCTCCAACTGTTGCCGCGGTCAGTGTGATAACAGCATCGCGGCATTGCGTCTGAGCGCTTGGATCGGTGCCCTCGATCAATACGTTAGCATTCGCAGCGCACATTGTTGCGCAATGCTGCGCAAGGTTCATACACTTCGTCAATGAGCGTTCACAATCACCACGCGGGAGCTTTCGCTTCAAGTAGTCACGCGTTTCATAGTTGTGTTCGTTCGCCGTGGCAGCGCGTTGCTCGTCTGCATCTTTAAGTAGGAACTGTATTGTATCCTGTCTGGTCGTGATATCCGAGATTTGTACGAGAGGGCTGAAAACCATATCGCGCACCCGTCGCTTACCATGCGGCGTAATACAATCCCGAGAAAGTAAACCAATCAAAGATTTTTTACCTCCATCGGTTACGCCGAGCTCTTTCAACGCGTTGCCGTGAAATTCGAGTATTGTTTTACGTTGACGCAACGGACCGCTGTTGTTGTTATCATGGTTTTGGACGTCGTCGAAATCGATGTTGACGAGCGAGGCTAGGGAACCATATTTAGCGGACTTGAAGATTGATTCACACTGACCTGCCCAGGCACAGAATCGAATACCGAACGCCAGCGCAACGAGTCCAGCATTTCCTGCGCCTTCCACTGCTCTTCGCGTATCCGTGTCTGTTTCGAACTCAGCTTCACCGGCAAATTGACGAATAGCCCTCTTCACATCATCGATAGATATCTCCGGGAGAGGATCGCAGCCTCTCTCGATGACTCGGACGACTGGATTGTTTCGTAACGACGCGTGACTCGCATAGCTCTCGTCGTAATCATCCACATCGACGTGTTGGTCGTGTACTCGTTCTGATGCAAAAGCACCGGCGCTCACACTCTCGTAGTGTCGTTTTATTGCGCGTTTCACGTTGCGTCGAATGGAGTTTGGCCCTCTCAAAGAAATAATAATTTCTTTCGGACGAGCTTGCGTAAGAATCGAGATCAGCTTCGCAAAAGCAGCGGATGTATCATCGTTGGTATCGTCGCCGTTGTTTACGAGTGATTCGTTGATACTGTTTTTGTTACTGTCGATTGAAATTTTGAACGAACCGAATTTGACGTTTCCTTTATCGGCGTCGATTAAGCAAACGCCGAGGAAGTCGTCGCCCTCTTGAGCGAGCGTGCAAACCCACGACTCTTGGTTCGTATCGTCAACAAATCCTTTATTCAAACCAGGTGTGATAATCTCTGTTATTTTTCGTTCACAGAGTTTCCTCTTGGTGTCAATCTCTTTCCCTTCGACGCATTTCGCGATGCAATATCCATGGGCGATGAGCTTCGAGCACCAGTCGTCGAAAACCACGTACGGGAAGCCAACTTTGCGCATGAAACCGCGATTCTTCCCGGATGGTCGCAAACCAACCGTTTCGCCCGTATCAGCATCGTTCTGAAAAAGATTAAAGAAGCGACCGACTTGAACGCACACTAAGCAGTCCATCATTTGCGATTTGACGCTCCAATACCAACGCGCGAACGGCGGGAGTTGTTCCAAAGCGCCGGTTGGAATAAAAAGCGACGAGGCGTCCGGAATCAACTCAACGTTTACTTCCGTGTCTAACTGCATCGCGCGCATCAACTCGTTCGCGACTAATTTCTCTCCGCGCGCGACATTTCTCGAATCGCGCTGGACCTTGATCCAGTCGGGAGGCTTGGTATTGTTTTTATCAGGCGTTTCTTCGTCTCCTGCTCCTCCTGTTTGCAGAGCGTCCAGGAGCGTGCGCTTCTTCATACGACGCGTCTTTTCGTTCTCCTTGTTTTCGTTAAGAAATTGAAGCATTTCGTCTGCATCATCGCGTTGTTCACGCCGTTGGAGCACGTCCGGACGGGTCATCACGACAGTTTCTGTTAACGAACTTGTCGTCGTGTTCGTCGACGTTGTTGCCGAAACACTTTTAAAATTATTACTCGTAGGTTTTGGTATTTTTTGCGTCGTCGTCGTCGTCGCTCGAAACGAAAGCGCCGCATCGGACGCGCGATGTTTTTTACCAGGCGTTCGCGTCAAAAATGATGAAGACGACGCTTTCTTCGCAGGAGAGTTTGAAAAGGTAGGCGCTTGCATTGGTTGCGT
>Ga0115557_1002049_pt1 | contig 13643 bp, 14 predicted proteins | sample COGITO_mtgs_1104_FD_87280 | JGI IMG/M metagenome (GOLD analysis project Ga0115557, IMG submission 87280) | Pelagic marine microbial communities from North Sea - COGITO_mtgs_110421 | ecosystem: Environmental > Aquatic > Marine > Epipelagic | place: Germany:Helgoland, sampling site Kabeltonne...
ACCCGCATTCGATTCTGATCCCATTCGTGAGAGGAACGTCTTATTGGAACTACCAATTGTAGTCACACGTGCCTGGACTGAGGTTCCCTGACTGTATTCCCAATCGTGGGGAACCTCTTCAGGCGGAAGCCCATAGTTGGGATCTAAAGGAGAAGGGTTCGACATAGAGTGGGGGTGGGGTGGGGTGTGGTGGGGTGGGGTGGGGTGGGGTGGGGTGGGGTGGGGCTGCTTTTGTTTTCGGATGGGGTGTTGGTTTTGAGGTTTGAGAGGAGGTTCTAGCGTTTAATTCCAGAGATTAACGGTACAGTTGCGCGGTGTGTTCGAAGTAAGTGCTGCCGAGAAAAGGAAAATAATGAAAGAAAACAACTCAGAACCTTAACTCCTCACTTCTCTCTTGTCTCACTGTTGTTTTTTCGAGAAAGTTCGAAGTCCTGAAGTTTTGAACAGACTAGAACATCGATTAAAGCTCTTCAATTTTTTGCTAATCGGGCTCAAAGTTCAGCACCTCAACAAAGTGAACGGATAATTGGTCAACATGGTGTTCTTTTGAAATGCGTATTGTCTAATATTCAAAAATTGATTTCGTTTACTTCAACACATTTTTGTAATACAATTTTTTTCCATGTTATTAAATTAATATATGATATAATTATTTAGAATTAAAAAATTCAAATAATTTCATAAAATATATTATATCTTCATATATTAAAAAAAATTTGATTTTACTCAAAAAAATAAAAAATAAGATTTATAAATTTATTGAAAAAAATAGTATTCTTCAAAATTATAATAAGTATATAAATAATATAAAGAAAGAATTTTGTATTACAAAAATGTATTTAAGTAAACGAAATTCAAATTTTTTGGGGAAAGTGTTTTCTCTGCCCCAACACTCACTGATTTTCTGGTTCTTTTATTATCTTACTGCTTAAAAACCATGTCAATGCGTCAGTTCATGCCCAACTGACTCCCGTGAGACTCTTTATTTAATACGAAATCACTAAAAACCATGCCAACAACAAGATTATTATCCACAGGGGGGTCCAACAACAAGAGAGCCACCAACGAGATCGAAAACGGCCAACGAACAGCAAGCACACACAGGAGAACATCAACGGAAACTCAGGACCTAAAACTGAAACAAAAAGAGAACATGAAAAACGACGATAAAGAGAACGAATTGTGGGTGATTCCCTCTCGACCAACATAAACTTTCTCGAGGAAAAAAATCGTTTACTTTCTTATTTTCGCTACCGCAACAAAGGATCAGTTGGCCTCAACCAGCACCTGACCTGTCGTTCTGCTCAAAATTTCGCACTTTCCACCCTGTCCCTCGATGGCTTCTCTGGCGCTGGCTGTGAAAGCATTGGCCTGCACAGTAATTGGGCCGCCGTTGTACTCTCCCTTTCCGACAACAACTTTGTGGATTGGGTACTTACTCTTGGTAATTTTCCCCTTGGCCAACAAGGTTTCGTAACGAACAACGTCTCCTTCGGGTTCTCCGTTCAGCTCCTCCAGTTTGATGATGTTGTATAGCTGTGACGAAAGACAAGGTTAACGGGAAAGCGATTAGCGTTCGATTGAATTAGCGTTAGTGATTAGCGTTAGTAGGCGACAGGGAGGATCCCCGGATCACCAAATCCCCCTAATATATATATTTTCACCCTCACAACACAACACAACACAACACAACACTAACCTTTCTCTTGTGGCCAGGGCCCATAGGCTTGCCCACAAATTTGGGGAGACGCCGATAAAGGGGGTTCTGTCCGCCCTCAAAGCCTGCCCGTGTCGGTCTCCCAGATCGACTTTTTTGACCCCTCATGCCAAATCCACAGCTCGCCCCCTGTCCTGCAGCGATCCCTCTGCCCTTGCGCTTCTTCCTGTGCACGCTGCCAGGAGCAGGCTTCAAAGTTGTAAGCGTCCAGGGGCGATCGATGTCCGTCAGCTCAGACTCATCTGCATCACGTCTCTTCCAGTCGAATATTTTCATGGTCATTTGCGGGGAGGAGGCTGGGGCAGAGCATTTGAAGCCGGGAGTGAAGCTGCTGCTACCGAGGTTGAGGCACTGTACAGTGGGTTAGCAAGATTCAGGGGGGAATTAGGTGGGAGTAAAGGGTGAACAGGGTATACAAGCCAACCGCCGGCGAGATAAGTAAGAGAGTGTGAGACGGGGGGGTCAATCCGATTTTTTAATATGGTATGTCGTCGCCGAGCTCATACCCCCAAACAGGAGGGGTGGTACAGAGGGGGCTCTCTAATTCACTCACATCGACAGCTCCAATAGTGAGTACCAGCAGGGAAAGAACTTTCATCATTAAGTGAGGAGGTAAGGGTAGGGGTCAACGGAATCAGCGGCTCTTTGGTCCTCAAATCCAACGAGGAAACCCGGAAGTGGAATTGAGACTCCATTGTTCTGATTTATTCCATCAAAACAGAGCACTGCAGAGATAAGCCTAACCCTACAATTTTTTAGATTTCGCGAGTTATCGTTCCCACTATTGCGAAAAACAATACAGGAAACACTCTGCGGACGTTTTTGAGGCATCCCCGCGCCGTTCTTTCTCAAAATGGCGGGCGATAAGCTCTTCTCTTACGTAGAGGAGCTTCAAGCGGAGACCGGGCGACCCTTCGGCAGTATACTGGACAGCGGGACGGGGAGTCACTCTTTGCGATGGATTCGTTCGCTGGTAGGTAGGGGGAAAACAAGTGAGTGGTGTGCCATAACTGCTGACGAGCAGATGAGAAAGAAGACACAGACTGAAGTGGACACTTGGGATTTGAAGGGGGGACGCATAGTTGTTGGCAACTGGGCGGAGGGCTACAACAGCAAGACGAACTCCTTCAACGACAGCAATTTGACCACCCTGCCGATTGCTCCTCAGCCATCAACTGTAATAGTCAATGCGACCCCGCCAGTGCCGCCTTCAAAGAAGTTTGACACGATACTAGCTGACTATCTAGTAGGCGCCATGGATGGCTTTTCCCCCTATTACCAGGATTTGATCTTCCCGCGTCTGCAGAACCACCTAAACGAAAACGGTCGCATTTACGTCGTTGGTCTGCAACCGATCCCTGATTCTGTCGAGGGTTCCCGGAACGTGTTTTGCAAGGTAACCAAGATACGGGACGCCTGCATACACCTAGCCGGCCATCGCTGCTACCGCGAATACCCGTTCGAGTGGGTGGAGCGACACCTGAATAATTCTGGATTGACGCTCATTTCGACTCGAAAATTCCCAATTGTCTACACCCACAACACAATAGTGAGGCAAATTAACGTCGCTCGGAGCAAACTTAGTTTGTTTCCAAACAAAGCGCTGGCAAATGCGATGCGAGCAACGCTTGATGATTTAGAAAAGGATTCAGAAAGGGCATGCAAAGAGGCTGGTGGCTCCTTCAAGCTGGGCTTCGACTACGTTATCACTGCAGAAAAAGTTTTACCAAAGAAAATGACCACAAGTTCAACCGCGACCGCGACTGCGACCGCGACTGCGACCGCGACCGCGACATCGACCGCGAACGCGACGACGGAATAGATAAAATCGGAGCGAGAGGGGTTGATGGAGATCATGCGCAAGGATGATGAGGACGTATACAGCTTGGAAAAACCGCTTAAAAAAGTAGTTGGATTTTGGTCTTGGAGGTAAACATTATTTGCTTAGGAAATCACACCTCCGTTCCTTCCCCACGGTCACGCGGAGGACGGAAACTACCCGTGATAACCTATTTTAGGAAATCACTATCGACCCATTTCCCTCGTTCGAATTCAAGTTCAAAAGTCAGAGTCCCGCCCTGTAATTTCCTGTCGCCTCCGCACTCCTCAAGGCTCTATTGTACACCCTCAAAGAGACAAGGTCAGCATTTGCTGGGACTCCGACGGTAATTCCATCATTCTTGCCGTTGACAGTGCCGGCAATCGCCCCACTGATATGCGCAAAGCCTTTCTTGGCGCCGCCCTCAAGACTTTCGTCACCACCGTCGCAGACCTCACCATTGACGGTGAAGTAGACAAAACCCGCACCGCTCAACCCATCGGCGATGGCACAGAAGTGAGTCAGGCCCACGTCTTCTCCGACATTTATGCCACCGCAGTCCTTGTTGGCGTGGTGCTCAAAGGTAGCGGTCCCATTGCTCATCCCAAATGCAAGGAGATTGTTACCGGTCTCGCTGACACTCATGTAAACTCCCGAGGTGCTGTTTACGTCATTGTTTCGGCTATCGAACAAGATTTCCCCGGCGAGTAGGTCTCCCTTGACGTCAATCCAGGCACAGTATGTGAGCCCTCCCCCTTCGCTCAAATTGGGGAGGTTGTTATCGAAATCGATAACACTTTCGCCCGAACTAATGGCAGCATCAACGAGCAGCCCCTCGCTCGCCACTTCCATCGGTGGATTCCACAGACCCTCAAAGATCCTATCATCGACCTTGTTGATGCTCGCTATTGACTTTTGGGTCTGTGTGATCCAGTAACCACCATCAATCTCGATAAAGTCAGGGTAGCCGATTCTGTCTTCTTCAGGAGACTCCGAGAAGAGCAGCACCTCCGGCTCACTCCAATTTAGGGTGAAAGTTCCATCTTCGTTCTTCTGTTCCTTGGCTCCAGTAACCCACATAGGATTCCGGCTTCCAAAACCATTGACACCATACTCGGAAACAACGTAGTATGTCATCACAAAATTACCGTTGGAAAAACGACGAGGAGTGATCGGTCCGCGGGGCTGCTTCATTACACGTCCTGATGTCGAGCCGTCGGTAGATACGCTCATGTGGGCGAATCGGCCATCTTTCCATGTCTTCCCACCATCTTGGCTCGCTCCGAAGCCCATGAAACCATCAATAGTCCTCCAGAAGTTCAGCAAATGACTCTCATCGCTCATGGGAAGCAGGTTCCCCTCTTCGTTAACCAAATTAGGGCCAAATGCTCGCATGCCATCTTGCCCCGTGCCGCTCCCCTGCCCATCATTGCTCTCATAGTGGGGCAAAAGCTCCCAAGTGGCATCAGAAGGGTCGTCCACAGACAGCAGGTTAGGGCTGCGGTAGAAGACAGCCTCATCATCGTCCAAAAAGTATTTGCAAATCTTGGTGAAACCGAGTGTCACACTTCCGTCCGCAAAAACAGTGGGCTTCCCCACTCCCCAGCCAACAAACACATCCTGACCCGCAACCATCCACTGGTTGCGCTCGTCGCAGAATGTCTTTTGCATCGGTATCTCATACCTTTCATCGCTCCAAGTTTCACCCCAGTCATCTGAATACTTAAAAACTAGGTGACCGAGCATGTCCGCGCGAATGGTGGTGTTGGGATCTTCAGGGAGAAACGTAATGTTCTCACTGTTGTAATCATAAAAAGTGTAAACACGTCCACTGTCGGTTACCACAGGCATTGCCCAGGACGCCTCAGGAGGCCCCACTGGCTCGATGTTGGTCAAGTTGCTCCAAGTCTTTCCTAAATCGTCGGAGACAGTGGACGCTGTGAACTGTGTTCGTCCACCCTCCCCAACTCCAGTGGTCAAGACACAGAGGATGCTAGTTCCAAACTCTGTGTCAACTTTTTTCGTCACACAATAAGGTTGATCGTAGTAATCGTGGGTATCCGAAATCACAGTCCCGCAGCCTATATTCCTAGAGTCATCGAAGCTACAAGAGAGCTGAGCAGCAGCCAATGGGAAAAGAGTCATGCTGGAGATGGCATAATAATAATTGAGAAACTTCATTGGTATTGTGTGCGGGTGTTCAGTTGTTTTGATTGATTGGCTGAAGTGGTCCAGTACAACAACGGTGAACTGTTAAACTGTGTGAATCCAATAAAGGAAGAAAAAAGCTGGATTTTCATTCGTCACTGATGAATGAAACAGTAATAGAAGATCCATTTGGCTTTTTCCGGGTAAATTAACTCCCGAAATGATGATTTTTACATGCATGCTCATGGTTCTCGCAACCATAACTCCAGTAGCCGCTCTCCAAGCCAAAATCTATCCCCCTTCTTTTTCAGCATCCCCTCAAATGGCACATGGTACAATTCTAAAATACGAGTCTGATCTCTTCGATGCCATACTTAATATCGACGACGAGAACATCCAATTGAAGGCTCTTGAATCGGTTATGTCCCTCGACGGTAACAACGACAGTAATTTCACCTCAACAATATCTACAACATTCCCGGAGACAGACATATTGAGTAGAAATCAGCCTCCCTCCAAGTCATCCACCGCCATCAGCTTTAGCGGAGGTGGCGCCAGGAGTTACGTTGCGTCCATAGGCATCGTGCAAGCTTTGAGAGATCTTGGGCTTTGGGACAAAATAATGTATTCGGGTGGGATCAGCGGTGGAAATTGGTTCCTCAATGCATACTCGTACAGGAGCAGTAAAATTGACACGACGCAGTTCTTGGGCACTATTGCGAGGCCAGAGGAGCTGACCTTAGATTTTCTTGGCAAGATGGATTCTAAGTGCATGCGGTCATTTGTCAATGTTGATGCCGATCGTGCATTCTTGAAAGGGCTTACGAAGGCTCTTGTTGAGACAGATGTTGATGATTGGAATAATGAAATCATCCCTAACACCTACGCAAGCACCATCTACGACACATATTTCAAAAAGGGGGGTATCAAGAGATCGGCCCCATTTGCTTGGGATGAACAGCATGCTAGCGAGATAATCTCACGCAACAGTGAGCAGCAATGGAAAATACGCGACTTCAACCTTGTTGGTGACGCCGTGAGCGATCCATTTCCTCTCATAGGTTTCAGTCTCCTCGGACCGTTGATTTCAACTCCGGCAAAGGTACTAGACCGGCAGTGGCGGTTGGTTGAGCAGTCTCCCATCGCAATTGGAATACCTAACTTTCAAAAGATTGATTTTGAAAACAGGCACTCGGATGTGACTTCAATGGATGTTGGAGGTTTTGTAGAGAGTGTCTTCTTCGGAACTGATCTGATAGAGCGAGATTCAAGCGATGATACGATCGCTACTGTAGATGACAGTAATCGGAATCTTTGGACGCTCGAGAGAGGAGCGGCGGCATCGAGCGCAGCGCCAATGGGCTTCGTAGCGTTGTTGGATGAAAAGATTAACAAATTTGGGGGCTTCAAAGCAGATTATTTTAGCACAGTGGCTTCTCAAGAGATTAGTTCCGAGCTTAAGAATAATACAATACTGCTCGGTGACGGAGGTAGTGTTGAAGATGTCACCTTGATTCCCTTTCTCCAGCGAGGTGTCAAATCGATAATTCTTGCGATGAGTTTCGAAATCCCTCTATCTTCTGCATCGAAATATAACCCGATGGAGCGATTACCCACTGCGAATGACCTCGAGGTGCTACCGAGCTGGTTTGGCATCCCGCAACTGCCAAACGACGTAGAGAGCTGGATCGATTTCATCGGACAGGACTTTATGCGCAATCAGGTTTTCAGCCGCAGTGACTACTTTCGTGTCATCAAGGGGTTGCAGGAGGCGCAAGCGACTGGGAATGGGGCCGTCGCGACGTTCAATTTAAAGACGGTGGCAAATATTGACTGGGGGATTAAAGGGGGTGACGAGGTGTCAGTAACGATTATGTACATGTCGAGGGCTGTTAATTTCGAGAATGCTCTACCCAACGAAACGAAAGCGCTCGTCAAGCCGGCTAATGGGAGTGACGAGCCTACTGATTTGGTGCAAGACGGACCGTTCTCTGGATTTCCCCATTACTCAACCGGCCTCTCATCTATCAGTTCTGAACCGAGTAACCTTCTTGCCGATTTTTATGGTTGGACCATAAAGGCAAACGAGGAGATATTTAGGAATGCTATAACAAAATAATTGAAAGAAAGTAAGTGTTGTTGTGGTTTCAACGGCAAACGCAAATCTCTACTTATTTGGATAATTCCTTCCACATTCCTTCCACATTCCTTCCACACACTACTACTTTCGTCATCGTCTTCGCCAAAAAGTTCCACCTTCCGTTTTTTACTATCAGGAATACTTGGTCTGGGGCGATTCAGGGAGAGATACGTGAAAGCCGCCTTCTGAGGTAGCATCATCTTAAATGCCTTCAGTTTTCATCTCATTTTCCAGCGACCCTATTTCAAAGTCCGTCATCTCTAGACCCCCATCTCCCCCATCCTCCGATCCTAGCAGATTGACCTGGTCTTCTTCAGAGCTGCAGTCCCCTCTAGAAAACCACAGTTTCCACAGACCATGGATGAGTGGGACCGCAGACACCCCAACAATCAGCGAAACGATAATTGCAGCCACCGCGTCGCAATAAGAGCCGTTTGCACCTGATATTTCTGCAATTAAGGCAGCAACCAGGACAGCTATGCTGCGAAGAGTATCCGCAAATACGTGAGTGTATGCACTACACATGTTCATGTTGCTCTCAGAAGTTTTCGAATGTTCGTCATGGCCATTAGCGTCGTCATTGCCACCATCACCACTGGAAGCACCAACAGCATCGAAATCCACCTCTACTGCATCGTTACTACTATTTTTCTTGGACCGAACGAATTGGTAAATATTTACTATGTCAATAATCAAATTGATGGACGAGAACAACAGCATAATTTCCACATTTGTATCATCCTCCACCAGAACACCGCTATGGAATTCTCTGATTGTCTTAAAGGCTGACACAAATATATACACCGTTACACCAATCAATGTCATTACAGAAAAAGATGGGCCAATGCATTCTAGATACAGAAGTGTCTTCGACCTATGCGATGATGACGATGATGACGATGATGACGATGATACATCTTCAGTTTTGCCGTTAGCTGTGGGGCTTTTGTTTGCTGCATTTTGACCAGTGTCACATTCATCCTCTGCACGCTTGTGCTGTTTGCCCTTGCTCCATTCTGCAAGGCCATTCCCCCCGTATGTTATCGCATCTAGGATCATTGTCAGGCTGTCGCCAAGCATAGCCTCAGAGTTGGCCTTGATAGAGTAAAAAAGCTGGAGAACCGAGAAAGACATAAATGTCAGGAACGCGAAGAACAGGGCATAGAGGTTTGTGTTGCTGCCGTATGCTGGGTTTTCAGTGGGAGCTGCCATGGGGATGGACGATCAAAGATTGTAAAAAGGGAGATTTACAGGCGAGACGAGGCGCGCTAGACGATACAGAAACAATTGAAGCAGTCAAAAGACAAATAGTGTGTGTAAAGTGCAGAGATTGAGAAAATGCGAGAGAAAAAACAAAAAACTTTAAATAAGCATCAATTAAGCACCAATTCCGGCTCTTTATTCTCCTTTGAATGTCACTTAGAGAGGGGGAAGGGGTACAGCTGTCTTGGGGAAGACCGTGAGAGATTATTGAAAGATTTCCTCCCGAAAACAACAACAAATTCAACAAATTCCTTATTCCATTAGCTCTACAGGCAGACAATTCGCGCCGTAACCAGCACGCTTAACATTCGGGAGACATCCACCAGTAACACAAGCAAAGTTTGCACTAAAGGTCATGACCATTTTTGTCCCATCGTCATCATCGATCCAGAGCGAGGGGAACGAGACGAAATACGCCTGCTGCCCAAATTTTGGCAGATAACTAATCATTTCGAACGGACCAGATAGGCTGGGAGCTTCCATTAAATACGTATCGTACGGTCCTACGGTCGAGGGCATAAAGGTGGGTGTTGTCACAACAAAGATGTATTTTTGGAGAGGTTTGTTGTATGTTGCAGTGACTGTCCCAACATGTCCATGCCACTCAAAAACTGGCTTAGCATCTCCTATTGAGGAGGTCCAGCACTCTTCTCCACACCAGAACTCCCAATTCCCCTTATCATTCATCATCGCTGGATTCGATGCGAATTGATCCACGTTGTTGGCCCTCGATAGAAAAATAGCATCGCCGCTGATCCAGGAACAGTTGCTGTTGGTTTTTCCATCATCAGACATGCACCCCGTTCCGATCATATAAAGCTTGTCGTCTTCGCTGTACTCATTCTCCCTTCCGTGATCGACAATATGTGGCATTCCAAATTTGATTGCATCGTCGCCCCTTTCTCCGAACAGACCCAGCTCCACACTAAGTTCGCTTGGTGTCTGGGTCCAAGTAGCCCCCTCATCGGTGCTGTACCGGAACCCCACGAAGGGCATGATTTCGCAGAGCTGCGGTACACCTGTGTCTGCCGCGCAAGCACCATCCCCCTCATCACCACCATAGCTTCCGATCCACCACGTTCCATTTTTATAAAAATTAGCGGAAGTATACCTCCCGGTTCTCTTCCCTCCGTCCTCAAACTGTGGTCCCCCCCTTTGCCTGGCCGTCAGATTTCTCCAGTTCTTAGCACCCGTCGCCGTCCCTTCTCCTCCCTCCTCATCAACTTTGGCACTTCCTGTTTGGAAATCAGGCGCCGCAGAATTCACCCCGGCGTCCTCAACACCTCCATCATCATAACCACTGTACATGACCCCTGACGATGATATTGTGGGGTAAAAAGTGTCAGCACCGTAGTTCATTATCTGGGTAACGTTCTCCGGGATGAGAACACGGCTAAAGGACGAGGACTGGGGAATGGGGCTCGATGGCGGAGGGGTATTGGGGTATATGCAAGGTGTTTGGATGTAAGGGTACAGCATCGTGCTGTTGAGCGACAGGCAAAGGCCAGCCAGTTCATCCGACTTAGGAGCGATAACGCCAGAATCACTGTCATAGGTGAACTGTTGGTGAACGTAATCTTTGCTGTCAGCCTCATGGCAGCTCCACATGTCCACGACGGGACCTGCACCACCGTAGATGTCCAAGCAAGCACCAACTCCTTTTCCGCGCATTGTGTCAGGACTTTCACGAATGACAGCGATTTGACCGGAATCCAACATTGCGAATGTAGCGCCGTCGGCAGCATACGCATCGAGATTTTTTACCATCACAGGCGAGTTCTCCTGCGTGGAGACAAAGGTGCTGTTGTTGTTGTACAATGCACCTGAAGGCTGGAAAGACCATCTTTGATTAGGAGCGGGGTTCGATCTATCGCAGGGGAGCAGGTGCAGAAAATTTGGATCAGAGTACGTTATGCTTCCGTCAAAGGAGCACTCCGGCGCAAAGAGGGATGAAGAGATGGCGAGTTTGAGGGTCACAGAGAGGGTGACGAGGGAGAACATCATTCTGATTGGAAGGCTGTTTGGGGGATGAGAGTCTACAAGTATTTGGGGTAGTTTTTGGAGTAAAACGTCGAATGGTGATTTGGCTTAAGGCGGTGGCACGTGGCTTGTGGCACGTGGCACGTTAAAGGCTGGATTTAGTTTGCTAAACAACATGAAAAAAGAAAGAAGTCCGAAAGATCGTCGAAAATTAAAGAAGAGAAAAATGAATCCCTCAATAAAGACCTAAACGTGAGATTTCATCATTTAAACTGTCCTTGGAGCGGAGATGGAGAAGTTTCATAGATAATCTACAAAAAAAAAACACACTACACACAGTAACACACAACAAAGAATCCAACATGTTTCTCTCTCACCAACAACCCCAGCAACTGTCACCACAGTCACCCAGTCCTCGCTGGCGTTTTTTCAGGCGCTATATATCAGAATTAGATGACGAATTCAGCGGCGTGAACCCAACAGGTTTGGGAAGTTCGATTTCTGTGTATTGCACAATGCTGTTGTCGGCTCTTGCACTTTCTAGGTTAACTTGTGTATTTTTGTTCAACAAAAAAAAGGGCGACCGAAGCTGGATATTCGTCGACTTCATATTTATATTGCTTACCATCAACTTAATAGCCGATCGGCGAAAAGTCTGGCTTCCTGGACGGCTATTTCGTCGCAAAGCAAGGGATTTGGGCCCAAAAGGCAGATACTTTTTCCAACGTCCTCGATCGCGGTCTAGCACGACCCGCCACGCAACAACGCGTTTCGGGTCCACATCTATTGTCATCCCCAAAATCGATGTCATTCCGTATTCCCACGGCGGATACTTTGGAGCATCTCTGTATTGTTTGCAAAATCACACCTGGCTAACAATTCTGGATTCTTTGAACCCGGAAGTCTTTGACCAATTCTCCAGGAGGATCCATTCCGCTAGGGTTGGAAACCTTATCAAATGGTCCGAGAATAATCCCATCTTTGCGGCATATGGGGTTGTGGAGAGTGGTGGAGGCGGTGAGTGCAGTTGAAAACTTGGTTCTGAACAAGGAAGGGGGAGGAAATCATCACAGCAAATTATCTCATCTCCTAACCTTAACAACAAAACCTCGCTCGCATTTATAGGTCCCCAATCGTCAAATATAATCCCGATCGAGTGGGATATCTTCTTGGATCCAGCCCTTGTCAGACTTCTTAACGAAGTCAACAAAGCTGAGGACCTCACTCCCACATTGGAAGCTGCAATTTTCAGCCAAGTACTCGTCGCGCACGGCTCCCCTCCTCAGTTGGTCCTAGAGCAACTGCAATGCAACCCAGTCAGCAAGTATGTCTTCCACAGAGTAAAAAAATGCAGCTTCACTCTCGGGGGTGGTGTTTTCATAGACGAATGGTTATCTTGCTTTGCTATGGCGACAAGGATGCATTATGATGAATGTGGCAAATTTGGGGAGCTGAATTCGATGAAACCTAAAATGGCCATGGAAATCATTCGAAAATACGTCGGGGGTTTCGCTTGCGTCCTCGACTGCAAGTCTCGAAATGTACCGAAGCATGTCTGGGCGCTTGTCATCGACGCTTTAACAAATATCGGCATCGATGTGAAATTTATAGCCGGCTTTACCATTGATGAAATCCGCGGAATCGCGAATTTGACGGAAAAAAGCCGCGTTAAGGAAGCCTACTTTTTTCACACACTTGGCGACGTCCAGCACGCGGCAAGTTCACACCTTTTGCGACCTAAGGACGTCTGTTTCTTCAATGCGGGTTGCTTGATCGAGTTTGTCCGTCGCAAGGACAAGCCATACACCCCGTCAGGTGACGAAGAAGAAGACAATGAGGAAGACGAGGGGCGCTATGTATATAAGCTGAGGAGCTGGGTCAAGGAGGTGCCGGAATTCGTTAGGTCAACAGGAGTCATGCTCGGTTGCTATGTGCAGGAATTCGCGACGGACTTTTCCGCGGCAAGCTTGATAATTTCTCACGTGAACCAAAACAAAAGTACATTCGCTCTCGGGTTGTCTTGGGGTGGGCTAAACGGTAAGCACACTCGCACAATCGGTAATGCTCTCCGCAAGACGGACGGATTGTGGTCGCAACGTTACGTAGGTAAACACTGGAAGCCAATGGCAAAATAAGTAGACCACATTTGATTTTGACCCTCCAGAAGCAAACTACCTTTCGTGTTGTTTGTTGTTTTTTTAACTTTTTCTCTCCCCCCTCCCTCTCACTTGGTTTTTGGTTTGATCATACTCTCAACCTTTTTCTTTTTCATTTTTGTGAAGGGGGTGACGCGACCGGTCTCGTCCTTCTTCCACACGAAATAACCCGTGTTTGTCGGACCCTGATAATCCTCGTCAACTGAAGCGACACGAGAGTTTCGCTTCCGGTTCCTGTCGTCCTTGCCGTAAAAGGTCGACTTCCTCTTCCCATAGAACTACGAACGGAAATAGAATAGAAGCGTGAGTTGAAAGGCTCACGAAAACAGAAAAACAGAACCCCCCCCGCTCCCAACGCACTCACCTCAGATCCGTTCCCTAATCTCCTCGCCGTCGCATCATCAACGAAGTTGTCCAACT
>Ga0115557_1002051_pt1 | contig 13627 bp, 7 predicted proteins | sample COGITO_mtgs_1104_FD_87280 | JGI IMG/M metagenome (GOLD analysis project Ga0115557, IMG submission 87280) | Pelagic marine microbial communities from North Sea - COGITO_mtgs_110421 | ecosystem: Environmental > Aquatic > Marine > Epipelagic | place: Germany:Helgoland, sampling site Kabeltonne...
CCCGGAGGAGAGGCCCCCCCCAAGCCCCGGGGCCGGGGGGGGGGCGGGACTTCCCCCGGGAACCCCCGGGCCCTCGGCCCCCCCCCCCCGGGAGAACAGCACCCCTCGCACCTACCCCCCCTCCTGTCCCTCCTCCTCCTCAGGCAGTCCGCCAACTTCCAAAGGCTGGAGGAGGACTGGTTCTCGTCGACCGAGGCCGTCTCCTCCCTCCGCAGCGACCTGTCCCGGCGGGACGACCTTCTCGCGGGGGCGCAGAACGCCCTGAGATCCCTGCAGGTCGACAGCTACGAGAAGTTCACCGCCTCCCGCAGGCGGCTCGAGAAGTCCCGGTCGGACCTCGAGGCGGCCCGGGAGGGCGCCGGCGAGTCGGCGAGGAAGGCCCGGCGGAACGAGGATGCCCTCAGGAAGAAGGTCGGCGAACTCGAGAAACGAGTGAAGACACTCGAGAAGGAGAAGGCGGACATCTGGGCGGAGTGCGATACCCGGCTCGAGGAGATGGAGGGGGCCGGCAAGAGGAGGAACGCCCTAATGGAGAAGGAGGTCGCCGAGTGGAGGAAGAGGGCCGACGACGCGATGGTCAAACTTTCCGAGGCGGCCAGCAAGGGCCAGGACAGGGGCAGGACAGAAAGCTGGATGGAGAGCGAGTTCGGCGAGTCCGGGGGAATGAACGAGAGGGAGATCAGGGGCAAGATCGAGCAGATTGGACTCGTCGTTGCCACCCCCCAGCGTTTGTACGCCGAGGGCGAAGGCGATGTCGACGACGGTGCCAACGTCGACGGGAGAAAACTCAGGGGGATTGTAAGAATGACCGGGAGGAGGGAGGAGAAAAGGCTGATTAAGGCCTTCGGGAGCTGGGCTAGGTGGAGCAGCCGGAGGGAAGCAGAAATGTTGAAGGAGGAGGTAGTAGAAATGTCTAAGAGAAACAGGCGAACTCAGATAGAGGCTGCAAAAAAGCAGCAGGAGAAGAGCCCAGTCACAGTGGCGAGAGCAAAGGAAAAAACGTTGGCGGTTGCCGTGGCATTCAAGGAGGAAGAGGACGAAGCGACGAGGGACAAAAATAACAAGACTCCTCAGTACTCGCCGACGCCGAATTCTCAATTCTATAGTCCCACATATGTGCAGGCGAGGCGACAGTCGATTGTGAAAGGCCAAGAGATCCTTCACGACCGGAGGCGGGATGCAGGGTTGACTGAGCAGGCAGAAACATTCTTCGGACAGATGCGAGCGAACCACCCGTCGAAATACAAGTTCAAGAGCCCCAAAACAAAAACTTCGGCTGCCGACGCAAATATAGGCGAGGATGCAACAACAATCGAGAATGCGCGGACAGACTACTTATGCAACAACAGTGCGTACAATAATGCGAGTGCCTTTGCTATGGAGATCGAGCGAAAACAGCAGCAGGAGCAGCAAGAGCAGCAACAGTTGCAGCAACAGTTGCAGGAGCAGCAACAACTGCAGGAGCAGCAGCAACATCATCAGCATCATCAACAACGACTCCGACCTGATGACCTCAGTAGCGCAGGGAGCGAACGACCCAGTAGCATGGGGAGCGAGCTCGAGCGACCTAAGCGCAAACCGCCGCCAAAGCCTACCACAACAACCCAAAATCTGACTCAAGCAAATGAGGCTCAACTGAACCTCATGACAATGGCAAAATGGAGGGACAAGACGAAGAATTCGCTACAACAGTAGCAGGTGATCGAAGCTAAACACAAGAGAGCCGGCGATCGCAATGCCGATCGACGACGACGGCTATTCCAGAAGCAGAAGGGTTAGATTAAAAGAAACGATTTTTTACGAGAAGACTGAGAAGAGAGAGAGTCATCCATCCATCCATCAATCAAAAACTATATTCTTCGTTTTGTTCTGTCATTCTTGTCTATACTTTCGTCTTCATGCGACGTTGATACGTTCTTGTCTCCTACATAAATTTATGTTTTTAACCGGTCCCTGCAATTTCCTTAGATTCGCTCAAATTCAACAACCCGAAGAAAATCTCGTCGTTGTTGATGTTTCTCGCATCCGCGAGCCCCTCAAAGTAATCTTCATCGCCCTCACTGAATCCGGAGGAGCGACGGCGAATGTCAAACTGGAAACTGTTCCTCCGCCCCACTTGCCCTCCCCGAGAAGCGATACTACTAATGCCCGCCAGCGAACTGTCTTTGTTCAGTGCCTGCTTAATTTTCTTGGCGTCCTCATTTCCCTTCTCTGTGAAGACCAGCCACAAGCTCTCCTCCACAACAGTCAAAAAAACGTTGAGGAAGAAGTAAACAAACAAGAAGAAAAAGCTCACGATGTAGAGGGCACCGAAAGCGCCATAGTGCACCCGGACAATATCGATGGTCTCAAGCACGACGTCGCCATTCATCAAACTGAAAAGGGTCGTCATGGAGTTTCCCAAGCTCGAGAAGCGCGAGGAGCTGCCTCCGAACAAACTCATGCCGACGAGCGAATACCCAACAAAAAATGGCGCGCAGTCAACCAAAATGCGCAGAACCTGAGGAGTTGCCCGTTTCACAATCAGTACGATTGCATAGAATCTTCGGCTGTTCTGGAGGTATTTGCAGAGTGAGATCCAGAACATGCCGCATCCCAGGCCGTTCATGGCAAGTTTAGCCTCTAGAGGGATGACATCAGTCCCGAGGAGGGCCGCAGTAGCGCCCCCGATAGAGGATACGCAACCAGTAAGAATTCCAAGGTCCCACAAATCGATGAACGAGGTCCAGAAGCTCAACGAGACCCGGGAGCCCCTGGGTCCCACCTTCGCACGGAGCCGGTCATCAAGACGCATATCGATCGAGCCGGAGCAAAGGATCTGCTTACAGAGGATCATTTGACGGAGGGAAGCAACCATGTCGCTGACTAGAGTCAAGCCGAGGAACAGGTCAAGGAGAATCACAAGACAGTAAAGGAAAAATCCTTCAGTATAGATCTCTTCTCTGGTAACAGACGCGTCGCAGTTGCCTACGCGGTCGTAAGTCAAAAATACCTTTAGGAGAGCTTCATTCTGGTCGACGTAGTTTATTGTCACGTTCCACGTCATGCAAACCGAGTTCGTGGTCATGGACGTCGTCGAGGGGACGGTGTCGTTCAGCTGGAGGTGGACTCGAAATTGGATGAGAGAGGAGTAGAACTCCCGGAGTTGGACGAGATTTCTGTGTCGTATGTCAATCGGACCTAGGTCTGACGGGCTCAATACATACATTTCAGAGGTGGTCGAAGTGCCACCAAGTTCAAAGCTGTCCACATCCATTGTCACCAAAGTGTTGTTGTCATGGGTGTACATGGCCAGGGATCTGTTCGTTACACTGTCCGAGTATGCCGACAGCACGTTAAAGACGCTGTCGAAGGTTTTATTCACACGGGATATGTGGCAGAAACGATCATCATCATAAGTGGTCGAGTCAAGGCAGCCACCCCTCTCGCCCAGACACCCCTCCGGAGCAAAATAGTGGCAAAAATTGTTTCCTGTGGCAAGAGTGTAGTGATTTGACTGGGGAGAGGTCGCCAATATCAAGTAAGTACCCAACATCACGAGAGAAACATGGCAGAGGGACAGGAAGGAGTTTTTCTGCAGGATTTTGGCTGTAGGATTCTTTAATATATCAGTAAATTGTCGACGAGGCGGCAAGGTAATGGAACGGGAAGGACGACCAGGAGAGCTGCTGCTATAAACATTGACGCCGTTCACGGGTGTGTGTGGAGACGCGGCCGGGGAGTGCGGGTGAGAATGTCTTCTCATACTGGCTGGGGAGGGTGGTCTCCAGGTGCGACCGGTTTACATCCAAAAAAAAGAGGATCCAGCAATCTAATCGATGTTGCCACCTGCAGGCACCTATAAATCTTTTAGGACAAATCTCCGTTGCCAATAATATTGGTTCCATTGCTGCACCGTCGGGAGAGAGAGAAACAAAATAATTCAACGACTACATTATTTTAGCGTTGACTTCGTGAAAGTTGCTTCGTAGGTCACCCATCACATAGCACGCAAAGACACGGGCACGGGTAAATCCAATCGAGTACCTGTCCGCACCTTGCTACTCACTTCGCCACTTCGGGGTTTCGGTGATGCGGCTCTCTCTTCTTTTTCTCCTTCATCTTTTTGCTATAGCGACAACATCTGCGCTCCCGCCGATCCAACTACAAAGATCTGATTGGCACTCACTTTCCGCAAACAAACTGCTGACTTCCCTTGATACTTCCTCTTCCTCTGGGTTGACATCGTCTCAGCACGAGAGCCTCCTCCAAGAGCATGGAAAGAATGCTCTTCCTCCTCCCCCCAAACCTTCGGTTTTGAAGCTGATTGCCGAGCAATTCGATGATAGCCTCGTCAAAATCCTCCTCGTCGTTGCTGGGATCAGCTCTGCCTTTGCAATCTCTGATCTGCCTAAATCCTCCACTTCCTCCGCTCCCCTTTCTGCTGGAGTAATCTTCCACGCCTTGCTCGAACCTATAATTATCCTGACAATACTCTTTCTGAACGCCGCCGTCGGCGTGGCTCTCTCCTTAAGCGCGCAGAGTTCCCTGAGCAAGCTGAGCGAGATGCAGCCCGACCTGTGCACTGTGCTCCGTGAAGGGAAAACTCTCAACAATTACCCCGTAGCCGACCTTGTCCCCGGGGACATCATCAGTCTTGCCGTTGGAGACCGCGCCCCGGCGGACTGTCGCCTTATAGCACTGTCTTCTTCGACATTTAGAGCAGACGAGTCTATGCTCACTGGTGAGAGCGAGACAGTCGAGAAATTCCCCAGTGATGACATGAAGCCTGACACCATCATCCAAGACCGCGTGAACATGGTCTTTGGTGGGACTATGGTTGTTAAGGGAAAGGGAAGATGCGTCGTGGTTGGGACAGGGGAGAAGGGGGAAATGGGCAAGATTCACTCTACCTTGATGAAGGCCAGAGCCGATAGTGATAGGCAGAAGACTCCCCTCGGCATCAAGCTGGACGAATTTGGCACCGTTCTTACGAAGATCATCGGGTGCGTGTGTCTGCTGGTTTTTGCCACGAGCGTGCCAAAATTTGGCGACGAGGCTTTCGGGAGCCGAATGCAAGGGGCAATATACTACGCCAAGGTCGCAGTGGCTCTGGGTGTTGCGGCCATTCCGGAGGGTCTCCCGGCGGTAATTACCCTATGTTTGAGCTTGGGTACCAGAAGGATGGCCAAGAGGAACACAATCGTAAGGAAGTTGAAGAGTGTCGAAACCTTGGGCTGCACAACTGTAATATGCACGGATAAGACTGGTACTCTCACTGAGAACAGCATGACGGCAACGAAACTCGGGGTATTTGACAAGGCGGACAGGTTTGTACTTCGGGAGGTGGGCGGATTAGGTGGGTATGACGTGCGGGGAAAGGTGGAGAATGCAGACAAAGGCGTGGAGAAGCTGTTGGAGGATGTGCGCGACGTCGCCGTTCTCTGCAACGATGCAAAGATAGTTGGGAAGGAGGGGCTCGATGGCAAGACCTTCGAGAGGGTGGGCGACCCCACCGAGGCGTCTCTCTGTGTCCTCGCGGAGAAAATCGGCACAACTCTCGAGGGAGATTCGGATTCCTCCGGGGGGCAGAAGGCGGATGAACTTGCCGCGCGCGCGTACAAATCCGTCAGGGGGAGGGAAAAAAGGCTTGCCACACTTGAATTTAATCGCGACCGGAAGAGCATGTCGACTCTGACGAGGGGAAGTAAGGGCACACGGCTAAACGTCAAGGGCGCGCCGGCCAACGTCATCGCCAGGTGTACCAAAATAAGACTCGGGAACGGCAGGACAGTTCCCCTCACTGGGAGAGCGAGGCGAGAGCTAATGGAGGAAGCCGGAAAGATGGCAGCGGAGCCACTCCGGACGATAGCCCTTGCGATCAGAGACGACGTCCCTCGCGCACTCCGAAAGCTCGAAGGCAGGGAGGGCGAAAAGCTTCCAGGAATCCTCAAGGACGAGGGCAAAAATTTCAGGAACCTTGAGAGTGGCATGACCTTCGTCGGACTTGTGGGAATCAGGGACCCACCTCGGCCGGAAGTTGCCGAGGCGATTAGTCGCTGTACGACCGCCGGAATCAGGATAATTATGATAACTGGGGACGCCATGGAGACGGCTACAAAAATCGCAAAGGATTGCAATATATTTCTGAGCGAGGCGGAGGTGAAAGCCTTCGAAGGAAAACATTTCTTTTGCAAGCCCGAGGAGGAGCAGAGGGAGCTGGTGAAGAATGGAAACATTGTCTTCTGCAGGACCGACCCGGAATCCAAGCAGAAACTCGTCAAGATGCTTCAAGGTTTGGGGGAGGTCCCCGCGATGACGGGCGACGGCGTGAACGACGCTCCCGCACTGCAACAGGCCAGCATTGGTATCGCCATGGGAATATCAGGCACCGAGGTTGCCAAGGAGGCCGCCGATATGGTCCTCAGCGACGATAATTTTGCCACCATTGTAAATGCAGTTGAGGAGGGCAGGACCATATATGGAAGTATGCAGGCCTTCATATGCTTTCTAATCTCGTGTAATATCGGCGAGATTCTGGCTATTTTGTTTGCATCGATATTGAATCTCCCCGAACCGCTCACGGCTATGCACCTGCTGTGGGTAAATTTAGTCACCGACGGTCCGCCCGCGACCGCTCTGGGATTTAATCCTCCCGATAAAGACGTCATGAGACGAAAACCGCGAAACTCTGCCGACCCCATCATGACACGTTGGCTTCTCACGCGCTACTGCATTATCGGGACATATGTAGGCATGGCGACGATCGGAATCGCCGTGGAACACTTCGGGAAGAACGGCATTTCATTTGGGGAATTGAGAAGGTGGAGCACTCTATCGCCGAAAGTCTTCACTGACGGGCTCAAGAAGACGGCGCACACGCTGTCTTTGACGACCCTCGTATGCATTGAATTATTGAAGGCTCTGGGGGCGGTGTCGGTGGACAGTAGTATGCTTGCGTTGCCACCATGGAGGAATTCCTGGTTGATTGCCGGCGTGACCATACCACTCATGGTTCACGTATTTTTGGTGCACGCGGACAGGTGGGGCTTGGGGGGTTTCAGCGATGCCTTTGGTTTGTCCTCGTTGACAAAAGAGCAATGGCTGAGGGTGTTGTGGTGGTCTTCTCCCATGATAGTGCTAGACGAGATTTTGAAGATCATCGGGCGGCATCTGAACAAGAAAGAAGAACAAAGGAATGAGGTGTGAAAAAAAAAAGGGTTCGTAAACAGACTGAACGAATGAAGAAAGACTGAAGACTTCTTTTGCCAGTGCCAAAAAAAGGCTGCTTTACTGCATCTTTACTGCATCTTTACTGCATCACTTTACTGTTAGGGTAAGTAGCTAATATTATTAGAATTTAGTACATATTATCGTAGTTTCGTCCTCCGCCGCTTCCCTTGGGCTTCTCAAGCTTCTCGTAGTTCTTCTCCATCACATCAAGAACGCAGGCCATGGAGTTGTAAATTGTCATCATCGCAGTTCGCAGTTCCGTGTAGGTCTTCACATCGATTGCCACGACAGACTTGATCCGGTCCATATCCTATGCCGCCACCGAGCGAGCGAGCGAGGAGGATTTATTTTATTTGAGGAAGGTGTGGCGTGTACCCAAGTAATTGGGGAGAGTGGATAAATAAATGTTTATTAGTTTTCGTCGATCTCTTGGTGACTGTCACGGGGGTGATTTGTGTTGGTTTCGCTCACTCACCTCGCGGGTCGACTGCTTCTTCTCAGTGGAAGTGCTAGAGGAGCTCTTCTTCTCATCACCTTCCTTGCCACCAGTGGAAGAGGAAGAACTCTCGCTCGTGGACTGCGTCTCACTAGGAAGATTGCTGATTTTCTCGAAAGCTCCGGCACGCTTGTCAAAATAGTCAGGGAAACCGGCTGTAACCTTGCCAAGCGCCTCACGGATATCCTTCAGTTCCTTACTAACTGTCATCTGAACACTAACACCAAAATTATTGCCATCCTCCATCTTGGGGGTGGACAGCTGTATGAATCTTTCAATTGAAATGATGGCATCCACAGCAGCCGAAACCTCATCAGCTACAGCATCAATGGCATCTGCAATTGGTCCATTGCCACCGTTATTGGCAGAGGCCTGGATAGACTGAGCGAGTGCATCCGTGTAAGCCTTCGTCGCGGCAGAGGGCGACGCGTACGGGAAGTGCGTTGTAAGCAGGCCTTCAATTCGAGGGAGGGATGCAGGAATCGATGTCGTCATCAAGGACTGGACTGCTGCCGTCAGCTGTTTCTTGTGGGCGTCGAGAGAGCTCTGCATAACAAAAGAGGGAGAAAAATGAGGAGGCGGAATTAGTTAACATGCACGTGTGTGAACAAGGGTTGGGGTGACAGCAAATTGGCGATTAGGAAATAAGAGTCAAGCATTTCGGGCGGTACGGGCACCTAACCGGAAAAAAATCAGTATAGTTTGCAAATAGACACACTGAAACCCCGTTCCAATAATTTTCGTACCATTTTGTTAGCTGAAAGAGACAAGGAAAAAATAAGCAGTCAGAAAGGGTGAGAGTAAATTAACCAGTCTCATTCTGACCATTATTTAGTTCCACAAAACTCCCCTCAACGCCGACATAATAATCGGACTGCTCCTACGAAAGCCGAGAAAACGCCTAAAGAAACCTGTGCTGACACCGCGATTTCCACAAATAAATAATCGCTGGGACCATTCCTCCCCATTGGATCCGCCCTGTAGTTGCGGGCTATTCTCTTCATACTAGCTGATGGCCGAGTTGGATGATCAGCTCGTGCACCACCACGACGATACGCCTACACCTACTGGTCCTGCCCCCCCCGGGACCTGTCTGCACTGTCATGAGGCTTCACAGAGCATTCAAGTCTCTTGTGATTCCTGTAGTTCCTATATCTGCTCGTCTTGTCATTGGTGCCACAGCTACATGGCAAACCACGAGGTAAGAACATGCCGTATCGTGCTTATTTTAGTGACCATTATTGAAGCATGAGAAGTCATCCGTCCTCCATCCTCCAATTATTATTGTTTTTTTTTCATCTTGCTCTATTGCTTTCATCCCGAACACCTCGACTCTGAGGAGCACCTTGATTTTTGATAATTACGGAGTACCTCAATTACTAACACCTCTCTTTTAGATCCGGGTTTGCGACCGTTGTGATGGTTTTTTTTGCAAGTCCTGCGATGAAATGGATCAGTGTGAGGACTGCAACGAAATAGTGTGCGGCTCATGTTCAACTTTGATGAGCTGTAAATTTTGTGGCTGCGGGCTCTGCGAGGACTGTAGCACTTCATGTGGGCGATGCGGGATTGTACTTTGTAGCAGGGACGCTAAATTCGCCGTTGAGTGCGACACATGCAAACTTAGCTACTGTCTTGTCTGTCTCGCAAGTGGGGGAAAGGTGAGTGAGTGAGTGAGTGAGTGAGTGAGTGAGTGGGTGTAGTGTACTGTAGTGGGCGCAATACATGCGATGATGTTGTTGTTTACCTTGACCGCTTGGTCTTTCCTTCTCTCTATCTGGTCTTTTTCTTGCAATCCTGCTAACAAACCATTCCGATTCGATAGGAACCATGTGTTCGTTGCGGTCACCGCACGAGCAAGCGTGTCGAGCAACTCGTGCATCTGAGGTTAAAGTCAATCTACAAGGCTTTCAAGCAGAGCGGTGCGACCCTTAACTCTGACGGGGTTAATATGGAAAACCGACCCATTAGCCAAGTGAGCGCAGCCGCTGCTTTGGCCAGAGCTGCGGGGTTCCCTAATGAGGGGGAACTAAGGGGTGCGTTGGGAGCATTGACTCCCGATGGGGAACTGAGGTGAGGCTGCGAAGCTGCGAGGCTGCGAGGCTGCGAGGGGGACATGTTATATTTTTGTGGTCTCGTCGAAATGATTGCGTTGCTGTCGTCATCGTCATCGTCATCGTCATCGTCATCGTCATCGTCTTTTCGTCTTTTCGTCTTTTCGTCTTTTCGTCTTCGTCACTAACCCAATCTTAGTCTCGCTGGAGATGTTGGCGCCGTTTTACAGGCTGCTGCTGCTGCAGCATCAGGGCATGAAAGAAGAATGATTTTGGATAACACGGGCGACGTTCCTGAAAGTTTTTTTAAGGAGAAGAAGAGTGGGGATAGGCCTCACTCCCACAGCCACGGCGGTGGCGGGGTAAGGACTGAGGAGGAGGCGGATGCTGTTGCTGCGGCACTGCTACTCGAGCTGGAAGAAGAGGAAGAGAAGGAGACAAAGAAAAAAGAGAAGAAGAAGAAAAAGAAGAAGAAGAAAGGGAAGAGGAAGGAAGCTGAGGTGGACGAAGATGCCGAGAAGGGGGAGGAAGCTGACAACGTGTCGAAATTGCACGAAAAATCGGGCAATGACACTGACGATAGCGTCGCTGATGTTGAGGTCGGGGAGGCCTTTAATACCGAATCGCAGAGAACGGAAGAAGAGGAGAATACTTCTCCTGCCAAGTCAGCGTCAACGCATGAGCACTCTGATGTTGTCCGATCGAGCTCTACCGACGACGACGAGGCTGTGACAGCACAGCCGCCCTCTATTGATGGTACGGCCGGGGAAGACAGTGACCCCCTCATTGCCGAAATGGAAATGTTGGTTCGCAAGGGGGATGGGAACAGCATCGAGAATCTTCTGTATAGGGTCAAAGGAGTCGCCGGATATGCCGTGATGCGCAAGACCGGCAAGAAGGCGCTTAAGAAGATCAAGGAAGAGGCCGACGCTGCCACTGCCGTTGCTCGCCGCATAACCAACCCTGCGCCCGTTGCCCCAGTCTCCGTTGACGATACCAGCATCGATTCCCGCACCTCCTCTCTCCTGAAGGTCATCAGCATTACTCAGAAGAGCAGTGCAGAGCGCGCCGGCCCTAACATCCCCAAGGGGGCGGCCGGGGTTGCCGGCGACTGGCAAGCTGTTCTGCATATGGCCACCAATATCGTCGGCTGGGTGATCGGAAAGGGGGGCAGTAGAATTCGGGAGCTAATGGACTCGACGGGGAGCAAGGTCTGGGTCGACCAGACAACAACGACCGCAAATGGAGACCGCGTCGTTTACATCAGCGGATCGCGAAAGTCCGTTGACGCCGCCGTTGTGGCTATCAAAGGGACGGTTGACAACAGCCCTATTCGGTCCAACACCAACACTGTCAAGGCTGATAATACTCCTGAGAAACAGAGCGACGCCAAACCTGTCAGCAGCAGCAACAGAGACCAAGTTGTTGAGCATCTGCACTGCGAGCCGCAGTTCGTTGCTTTATTGATCGGCCGACGTGGTTGGACTGTAAAACACATTCAGGACGTTTCTACAGCCCGAGTCGATATTGACCAGACTGTAACACCTCGAAAAATCACCGTCTCCGGCAACCGCAAGGCTGTTACTACAGCACTGCAGATGATCAAGGAGGTGCTTTCTTATCCCAATGCTAATCTAAAACACGAGACCGAAGGGGATTTCGAGGCTGGCGAGGGAGATGATATTGGAGTTGTTGGCCTTGACAGTGAGGAAACCGTCGGAGTAATGAGTGGTAAGGTAGCACTTCTTCCTCAGGCTATGCCCCAAGCGTGGGGCTCTGGTGGTCAGCAGCAGCCGACACAGCGGCCGACACAGCAGCCGACACAGCACCCGACACATCAGCCGACACATCAGAAGCAGCCTGAGCAACAGCACCCTCAGCCTCAGCAGCAGCACCAGCAGCAAATGTTGCAGCAGCATCAGCAGGAATGGTTGCAGCAACATCAACGGCAATATCAACAGCAGCAGCAGCAGCAGCAGCAGCAGCAGCAGCAGCAGCAAATGTTGCAGCAGAGGAAGCAGCAGCAGCAGCAACACCAAGAGACCATTCTTGAGCAACAGAAACGGCGACAGGAGCTACTTGCAAAGGAAAAGGAGGAGGTGGAAAGACAACAAATTCAGATGCAGCAACAGCATATTGCTCTTCAGCAGCAACAACAACAATTGCAAATGGCTCAACATCAGCAGGTTGCTCTACAGATGCAGTACCAACTTGCAAAGAAAGAGACAGTACAGTACGAAGCAAAGCTAGCAGCCCACCGTCAGCAGAATCAGCATCAGCAGCATCAGCAGCATCAGCAGCAGCGTCAGCATCAGCATCAGCATCAGCAGCAGCAGCATCAGCATCAGCAGCAGCAGCAGCAGCAGCAGCAGCAGCTCCAGCACCAGCAACAGCAGCATAATAACATGTTTCAGTCTACTCAGCAGTCACCCCCCTTTCCTAGCCTTGGTGGCAATTTATCCCTTCCCCTTGGCAGCCTACAGACGTCTCAGCCCATTGGCAATATCAACAACGGCGATGGCAGTGGCAGCAGCAACAATAACAGACATAGTGACGACACCCTCAGCGGAATAAATTGGGGAGCGAATGACAGTTCTATTCCTACTTTGGGAAGTGTCGGCGGATTGCCAGATCTTCCTGCCCCACCCTTGTCGGGTGGGCTCAACAGCGGGCTCAACCTCAACACCCCGCCCCTTGGCGGTATCGGAGACAACATTGACAGTTTATTCGGAAGTGGAGGAAATTTTGGGGCTCTTGGTGGGACCGATTTTGGTTCGGGTGGAGTGGACAGCTTGTTTGGAGGCGGTACTAGTGGCGACAGCACTGGCTTTAAGAATATTTTCGCAAATAGCAGCAGCACCAACAGCTCAAACAACAGCGGCAACAACACTAACATGAACTTCAACTTTAACAACGGTGGCAACAGCGGCGGCAACAGCGTCGGCAACAGCAGCGGCAACAACAGCAGCGGCAACAACAACAACGAGGCGAACAAGTCTCTATTTAATTTTTAAGGGGGAGCATCGGGATGAGGAGATGTGAGTTATCCAGTGAATGCAATGCAGCGAAACCGAGCGCAAACAGATCAAATCGAGCGCAAAACGAAAAAGAAACTAACCACCCACTTTATGCAGGCATGAAACCACACAATATTGTTCAAGGACCTTAATGAACCGGAGTGAAACACTTTTAATGAACCCGGGTCCAAGAGCAATGCTAGTGAACATAATGTGCACAATGAACGAAGGAAATTTTTACGCGGTAAATTAGTCAATTCTTCTCTCCCCTATATACACCTAAATGCCTGTCTCACATCATGGCGACGCCGCCTACTCCTCCTTGATCCTTTTCATAAAGCGCGAAGGCTTCGTCTTCTATCATGTCACGCAGACGGTCTTCGTTGCTGGTCGACCCAAGAAAATGTGCCCAAGTCGTCCATTCCCCACTTTGGCGGAAGTGAAATTCGGGGTGTTCGGGCATCCCAGTGCCGCGTACCGTACCCGTTTCCGTCAGCCATTCACGGATGATCTTTTCACGCATGTGTTGATCGAGACGATCGATCAACTGTTTCTTGGTCCCCTTGTGCGAGATACGCACCAGCTTGCACGCGTCTACGAGCACGGCCTGACTTGAAGAGTGTTTTTGGCATGGTTACAGCGAGGTATTGATGATATAATTTGTTTTGAGTTTGCGGAGTCGTCGGCGGTCGGTGGTACTCCTCCCTACACAGCAGCTTCACTAGCACCCTTTAAAACCGCATTTCTGTGTTCCTATCCTTTCTCAACGCTCGCAATCACGCCATTTAATCCTCAATATCTCTTCTCACAAGAGCAATAATTGTGACATCATCTGATCTTTTCTGTCG
>Ga0115557_1002055_pt1 | contig 13612 bp, 6 predicted proteins | sample COGITO_mtgs_1104_FD_87280 | JGI IMG/M metagenome (GOLD analysis project Ga0115557, IMG submission 87280) | Pelagic marine microbial communities from North Sea - COGITO_mtgs_110421 | ecosystem: Environmental > Aquatic > Marine > Epipelagic | place: Germany:Helgoland, sampling site Kabeltonne...
TGAAGATGACGATGACGATGGTGTCAGGGAAGCAACCGCTGTTCCCTCTCTGACCACTGACCCCTTGAATAGTTCAAAGCCGCAACGGGGGCAGTCGCCGTCTATGCCAGCCAACAACCCGGTACTTTCGGAGCGGCATATGGCCAGGCGACGGTCCTCCCCTTCGAAAGGCACTACCCAGCCCTTGAGTACGCCGGGTGGTGGAAGAGAAACGCCAGTAACCTGCACACCGAGCCCTGAATTTAGAACCGAATAGGGCGAGGTGGGGGTATCCAAAATGGAGCTTTTCTTCTTCTTATTTGAGCGGCGGCGAGTCCCATAAATGGCCGACGGGCACCTCGGCGTCGTCGTCGCCGCCTGTATTGGAGCGTTAAAAGCGACAGCGATGTGAAGCCACAACAAAAATTGCAAGAACAGGAAGTTTCTCATTTATGCAGTAAATTTAGATTGTCAAATTTTTGGCCCCATTTTTGCTCCAATTTTCCGCCACCTAATTTATTTCCCAGATTTCACGTGTTGAATCTGAGTTAATTACCCATAAAAACGAACGCTACTACTCCAAGGGGCCTGATAATCAGCGCAAACAAAACCTTATTTTCCTGGAGATATCAGAACTAATAGATTGGACACAATCTCTTCTCCCCCCCTCTTTTCTGCCCATGGATGTGATTGATCTGTGCGACTCGTCGGATGACGATAGTCTGAACGGCCGCTCAGGAGAATCTGACCGTTGGCTGGGAGACTCTGGCGATTTGAGTGAGATAACCCTAAACCTCAACAAGGCAATAGCAGCGTCCCTCGCATCAAGGCCCATACCATCAAGGGTTACACCAGCAAACCCTATCCTGGCGAGGGCCCTTGGTAATCTACGGGAGCAATGTCGTACTATGCTGCCCCCCGCCCGACAGCAAAACGTGGTGGCAAGGGTTGAGGAGAATGCCAAGAAGCGGAGTTACGGTAACAGTAACGAGAATAACGGCAACGATGCGAATAAGAAGACCAGGGGAGCAGTCTACAAGGTGAAAAAAGAGAAATCTTCTGTGTCCTTCTCTGCCTTGAGCGATGAGGAAGATGAGGTGATGGAGGTTGAAGCACCAGAAATGGACGCGCCTAGTCATCCGACGGTTGTTGGCGGGGAAGACGGCGATTTCGAGGTTGTTGGTACCAAGAATGTGGTGGCCCTCCCTCATGCCAGAGAAGATTGCAATGTGTATCTCTTCCATCGTGACGCCTTCAGCCATCCACATATGCGTCAGAACACGAAGAATAAGCCGAATAATGCCCTCGTCTGTGAAAACTGCTACTGTTTTGTCTGCGACGACCTGGCGTCTAAGTGTGCGTTCTTCTATCATGGCAAGCAAGGTGACCACTGCAATGCCACTGCCAAGTGCAGATTCTGGAGAGATGAACGTGCTGCGGCGAAGAAAAAGAAAGATCCCTCGGGAAAAAAAGGAAAAGACCGGGGATATCCGGCCCCGGCGTCTGCGTCGTCGGCGTCGTTGGCCAGGAATATGGGCAACAATGCACAAATGATCTACCAATCGAATCTTGCGGAAAAGCTCCGCTCCAGAGAGATGAATCCCCGGTTGAATAACTTGAATTCTAGGGGTAACGCCGTGAGCACTCTCTTCAATGCTTGCGATTCTCCCCTGCCCCCAAATCTGCAGGACCCCAATGTTTGTCCCCGCCCCGAAGTTGCGACTTCGGGCAATTATACAGTACGTAAGTTTTCTCCCCTGAAGTGTGGGCATTGTGGGTGGTGGAGTTTGATGGAAAAAAGAGAGGTAAAGCAGAACGAGGTGGTAGACCTCGAGTCTGTCGGGGGCTCTTTGTTAGGAGACTGGTGTCACTACTGTTTCCTTCCGATGCGCCCTCCAGAACACCTCAAAAACAAAAAATGCCACGTCACAAGATGCCTCCCCTTGACCACCAGCGAGAAGGAGTGTGTTGACCGCTTCAAGAGCGGACACATTCCGCAAGGTGCGGACTCGATAGGCGGAATCGCCGTACCCGCCCCGGAGTTGCTGTCCGACCTACTGGTGCCTCTTGGTAAGGTCAAGTATGATTTCAAACTGCTGACAAGGGACCTGTCCAAGTGCATTACCAAGCATAGCAATTCAAGGATGCCGGGATTGAACAACAACAGGCGACCATGCGACGAAGTAAACTTTCCGGCATATGAGGCGGCACCACCCTATCCACAACCGGTTATTAATTTCGAAACGTTCAATCATCGAGTTGGTCGTTCTCCAGCCAATCCTTCCATGAGACTCCTCGATACCTTGACCCCTTCCACTCTTCCCCTCCCCGAAAATTTTGCCGATTCGAAGCATCGTCGCAGGGTTTATGGTAATACCGACGATACGTTTCCGTTTGTGGGTATGGGAGAGTATCAGGGGTATCATACGTGTCATGCGAATTCGGAAGACTTGATGGAATATGTTGCATTTGAGTCGCTGCAGGCGGTGGAGCTCATCAGTACGCTTGCCGCTCACGAAAAAGCTGCCCTTAAGAACAATCCTGATTTCAAAAAGGACAAAACGCCCAAAAACATGAAGAAATACGTTGACTCGAGGCAGGTTGTTTCCACGCAAGTCATGGAGTATGATCACCAGACAAACGAGGGGGTTCTGAGCGTTTCCATTTACGCTCGTCGCGGCCTCTTCCAAAGTGAGACGATTACCAAGCGGGACGACAAATTCACGTTGCCCGGATGTCTTCGTAGGATCTTGGCGATCCTTTACCTTCCTGCCCCGTTCCGCCTCGCCGATCTCTACCCTATTAAGCTGAAGCAGTACTACACAAAGGCCCGAAGCAAGAACCACCTGCGAATAATCGACCCAAAGTACGGCAAATACACCCTCAAATCCAAATCAGAGAAGGATAAGGATGTGCGTCAACGCCGAGGTAATAGCCGAGACAGTGACGCTAACTTCGAATTCAACCAAAAGCACGTGCAGAAAAAAGACAAAGATGAGCTTGAAAGTCTCGCAGCAAGTATCACTGAGATGGACTTGGCTGCCGTCAAAAGGCATAACGAAGCGGTTGATGAGGTGAACAAGCAGCGCAAGTTCACGGGCAGCATTCGGGGCGGAGGAGGGATCTCGTCCACAGACACGTCATTCACGGGTTTGATGCGATCCTTTTACACTGGTTTTGTGCTTGATCAAGCTGTCAACAGGACCTGGAGCACCCGGAAGGTGTTGGTCGACGGTAATTGGAGGAAGAGTGGTCTTCTTGCCAACTATGTCCATTATAAAGACGTGAAGATGAGGAAATTCCCAGAGCTCCTGAACACGATGACGAAGGCATGGGGTATGTCCACGTCGGTGCACACGTCATCTGGCGAACACGTGACCGGTGATGATTTGACCACTTTCCTCCACAAGGAAGACTGGTCCCTCCTCTACGAGAATGCCCTGAAGGTGGTCAGTGACTCCGTAAATAAGTTGAAGAAGCTCAACAACTTCCTCTCCCATTGCGAAAATCTCGGCCACGCTCCAGCGCCCCCCCCTGATGGCATCGACTGCGAGCTTTTCGACTACCAGCGGCAAGCGGTCGGGTGGATGATCGAGAGGGAGAACACTCCCAACTGGAAGCACCTCTGGGCCGAACTTCCCCCCATGGTTGGCTTCTCCGCATCTGCAAGGGAAAAATTCCCCAAGATGTATTACTCCCCCTGCATGGACAAGCTCACGTTCAGGCCGCCTTGGTGCGGAAGGGGCGGATTTCTGTGCGAACAGATGGGAATGGGCAAGACGGTTATCAGCCTGTCACTCCATCTTCAGAACCCAGCACCCATTTACCCCCCTCCGCGGACCTTGTGCGTGGCGGGTAGTGACTCGAGGTTCGTCGACCCTACGGGAAGGGGATGGAGCAAGAAGGAGGACGTCAATAACAAACTGCACGGAAGCATTTATAGCCGGGGAACGCTGGTCATCTGCAACGTTACTCTAGTCGGACAGTGGGTGGAGGAGGCCAAGGACAAGCTCAAAAATCCTGGGCTGGTTTACCCTTACCACGGCGGGAAAAGAGTTCGGAATCCGATGGAGCTCAGCATGAAGGATGTAGTGGTGACCACCTACGACACTCTTAATAGCGATGACGGTTACTGGCGGACCAAATTTTTCAACGACCACAAAAATGCCGGCAAAGACTATTCCTCGCCCTGCTGTCAGATCAGGTGGTGGAGAATAATCGTCGATGAGAGCCACAACATCAAGGGCGACACCAAGAACTCTTTAGCGGTTCAGAATCTACACAGTGAGAACAGGTGGTGCGTCACGGGCACGCCCATCAACAATAGCGTGGACGACCTTCGTAATCAGCTCAAATTCCTCCGCCTCAACCCTTTCGGCGGCAACAGTCGAATCCCCTTTGATGACTATATTAAGCACGGCTATGAACTATTCTCCATGGGTTCGAGGAACAAGTTTATCAACAAAAATCGGAAAAAATCAGGAGGCGCAACTCGCGACTTGTTCTCCTGCTTCCTCTATATCATGCGCAAGTTTTGCATGCGTCACGGGGAGAAACAGAAACGCATCGGGACTGGAGATAGTCTCATCGATCTGCCTCCGAAGACGACTGAGATCATCGAAATCACTTTCAACAAGAACGAGAGGGCTGTCTATGACAAGATTGAAGAGAAGGCCCGACAGCAGTATCTGAAGCTCAAAGCCCTTGGCGCTAACACTGTGAATAAGAACGTTATCTTCATCAAGAGCAAGATGCACCCTCTGCGAGCTGCCTGCTCGGGAGGGCCTGCCCTGACAAAGGCACCTACCGGCCCACATGACAAGAGCTATCTTCAAGACTATTTGGACAGAGATGACAACAAGGGTAGCGAGGCCATTATGAAGCAGGCCCCGTATGAGATGCGCCCAGACGATTCTCTGGAGTGTTCGATCTGCCTGGATAACTTTGAGGCTCCACTGGCGACGAACTGCAAACCGGTTAGGCACATTTACTGCCGCGATTGCATTGAAGGCCTCATCGGTTCCTCCGAGAACGCCGCAGGTGACTGTCCTTTGTGCCGCGCCCCTGTTAAGCACACCGACCTCCGCGTCGCAATTATCCCGTCTTCTATGAGTGAGAAAGATGACGATGACGAGGATAATGTCGCACTCGACGGGGATATCGACTTAGCGAAATTCGAATTCGACAGTAAGTTTAAGGTCTTGCTCACTAAGCTGTCGGAAATCAAGAAGAACGAGCCCAAGAGCAAATCTTTGATATTTTCTCAGTATCCGCAGACCATTGAGTGGCTCAAGAAGCGCCTTCCCGAGGAGGGTTTCACCTTCCGTACCCTGAAGGGAAGTATGTCTATGGATGCCAGGGCCAAGGCCTTACGAGACTTCCAGCGCGATCCCCCGACGACTATCTTCCTGTTGAGTTTGAGGGCCGGGGCCGTGGGAATCAACCTCACACAGGCCAACCGCGTCTTCCTTATGGAACCCGCCACGAATCCTGCGCTCGAGGACCAGGCCATTGGCAGAGTTCATAGGTTGGGCCAGAAACAACCCGTGAAAATCACTAGGTTCATCGTCAAGGACACTATCGAAGAGCGGCTATTGAGCTTCGTCAAGAGCAAATACTACGCCAAGGATGAGAAGAAAAAGAAGAAGAAGGGAGTCAATGAAGGCAATGGGAACGGCGGCGCCGATGCTAACGCAAACGCAAACGCAATCGTAAATCCCCGTGCTCCTGTCGGGAATGGGAATGGGAATGGGAATGGGAATGGGAATGGGAATGGGAATGGGAATGGGAATGGGAACGGAAATGGTAACTCCTCTAACAACTTCATCGGCTTGGATTTCGAAGAGGTGGCAAACGTCCAGGCGGCGGGAAGCATCAATAAGGAGGACACAAACTTGAACACGACACAGTTCGATCTGCTCTTTGGTGTGAGTAGCGGTGAAGGAGTAAACAGGTGGCAGCAACCAGCTCAGGAAGCAGCAGGAGCTGATGAGAACGAGAGAGGAGCCTCCAGCTCAGACAGCTCAGATGAAGAATTGGAGTAAGAAAAGTAGTACTTTGAATGAATGCTCCTCGCCCCAATGTTGGATTCGGAGTCTTCGTAACCTGACCAAGCAGTTTTTTAATGCATGCATGTGCGCTCAGCGAATAATTTATGATAATGTTTGAAGGATGTTTTAGCAACACGGCATCTAAACCCTACTTTTCTCTCTCTCTCTCTCTAGTTAAAGTCTTAAGCCCTCTCGACGTACCAAATTCCATCATCTACATCAATCCTCGTGTACCCATCCCTTTTCTTGTTTCGACGACACAAAACCAGGAAAACGAAGAGAACAGTGACAGAGAGGACCATCCAGAAAATCGATGAACCTACTCTGAGGAAGCTCGTTTTCGGGGCTTGTCCGCAGGTTGCGAGCGATGGCGCCTGAAGGAATCCTCCTCCACTCACCACCTCGTCAATCCAGTGCTGCATAACGGATGGGTCAGCTTCGATTCTGGTGTCTCCCCAACCACCGTTATCTTTCCACATCCTCTGCTTCTCCCAATCCTCGCTGATATAACACCACAACTTGACATTTTCGGTGCGGATGAAATCTATTACATTCTGAAACCAATTTTTCCACGGAGTGCCCGAGTGAAAAGTGATGTGCTTCGTCAAGCCCCCCATGACGGTTGATTCAGCAATCGCAAATGGTTTCTTGTGGTTGCGGGAGAACGAGGAGACTACACGGGCATACTTGAGGCTTTCCTTCTTGTCGTTATTGTTCATCCAACTACGAGATTTATTGTGTGCGGGTTAGTGGACGTGACTGTGAGATTATCGTAAAGGTTTTGTAACGCGTGGTGGCTGGTACTCACGGAAATGGAGCCCTGAAAAGCGAAACTGCGACCCAATCGACAAAATCATCTCCCGGGTAGAATTCATCCAGCTCGGCCCCCTTGTCGGCGAAACCGACGTCGGCATTGTGCTGGCCGTAGGAGTGGAACATTGTGAGGACTTTTTTCTGATTATTGTTTGAGGCGGTGTTCTGGGGAGTGTTTGGTTTGGTGTAGTTCTGGAGGATTTCAGAGGAGTCCAAGAAGGTGACAATGCGACGGAAGGCTGAGACAAAGGACGACGGGGAGGGAGTGTAACCGAATGAAGGGTTGTCAAACTCATAGCCAATTCGAAGGAAGACTCTGGGGGCAGGCGTCGTCTCCAGGAAAGCGACAAGATCGCGGATGTTTTTATCCAACGTGCCGTTAACGATTGCCTTCAATCCCTGAAGACCACCAAGGTCGAGGGCTAGCTGAAGACCGAGGGGCTGGTCAGCGTCGGAACCTGAACCTGGCCGCGGATTGATAGCTGCCGAAGCATACTGAACGCCTCCACCATAGTCGACAGGCGTGCTGAGCCCATGGAGAGAGCTCAGGTTTGTGTATGTCATGACCGCGGCAGGGAGTGGAAATTCAGTGGAGTAATCCTCGACGCCGGCGAGGGATTGGCCAATGGCAAGAAACGTTGAGTTTGAAGGAGGAATACACGCATTGTTGGAAGAGTATCGGAGGACAGGAGCTAGGCCAAGGACATTAACACAAAGGAGGAAAGGATACGACAATCGCATCGCCAATGTATGTGTGTGACTGAGGAGAAGAAATCGTAGCAATTTACTTTATTAACCCTCCCATTTAAAGTAAGAGGACGCAAACACATTCTTATTCTTTTCTTAGAGATTTTGGAAGACCAGAATTATTTCCACCGATGATCTGCCTCGACTAGCATCCAACTGATCTCTTTCTCGGCCTTGGGCTTGGATAACTTCTTCAAATTTGCCTAGTCGGCAATGGCTGAAGCTCAGCTATCAGAGCTTTCCATTTCTTCCTTGGACCTGACCTCAGTGGAGTCTTCGATTCTAGCAACCTTTGCGCCGTCACTTCAGCTCTCATCTCAGTTGCAGTCGCACACTGAACGTCTGAACACGCTCCGCTCCTCCTGCGATGGCCACATTTATTGCATTGCCTTGTTGTCCAAGCATTTGGGGCCTCCGAGTAACCAGCAAAATAACTGTGGCGGTGGCAACGGTGGCAACGGTGGCAACGGTGGCAACGACGGCAATCCTCACCCATCCGTCCTAATAGTATTTTTTTCGCTTTCGACTCTCTCCTCTTTCCTCCTCCTGCCCCCTTCCCACCCGAATGCCCTCACTCCCCTGGCCCTCCTCCAACTCCGTTCACTCCTTCTCCCCACCTCCTCCTACATTACCCTCTACCCCACATACGTCGGCCGCAAGATATCTCTAGTCGTTGCGCTAGGCATCAGGAGGGCTCTGGAGCTGGGGTGCTGGGAGACAGCGTTACAGGATGTGCTTAAGCTTGGCGGTAGGAACATGAGCATGTTCTGCTGGGTTCTTGAGGGGATCATTGAGGAGCTTCTCGGAGGGTATGGCGACTTCGTGAGTGATGCTACTGCCAGTGCAGCTATTTTGGCGCTTACGAGCAACCCGCATGCAAATTGTTCGCATACAATTGGCTCGCTTACAAATGGATCTGGATCTATCTCTCTGAAAGAATTGATCCTACACCCTTCTCCAGAGGGATTCATCTCGCAGGTGGTGGCAATGTTGACAACAGCGATTGCTCGGAACAATATATATGTAAATACCAACGGCAACAGTGACACAAGCGACAATAGTGACAACAAGAATAGCACCAACGACAACGGCAACGGCAACGGCAACAACAACGGCAACGGCAACGGCAACGGCAACGGCAACGGCAACGGCAACGGCAACGGCAACAACAACGGCAACGGCAACGACACGACTACCCTCTTATGTCTGACAACTCTCCGAATTATTCTCCCATATCTCCCCCTAACGCTTTTCTTCTCATCCGCCTCAACTTCCGGCTCCAATCCACTCCTTCAGACAATCACGTCGACTATTCTTCGCCCTTGTCACCCTGGGCACGGCGTGACTTCTGCCCTTTGTCTCAGCGAGGTTGTCAGCAGGGGAATGGAGGAGGGGAAGAAATTCCGGCTCCTGGCGAAGATCGGCATAGTTGGCCTGCTCGAAGTAGCTAGGGGGAAGGGGGGCGCTGAAATGGAGGCAGTAATCGGGGGAGTCGCTGCGAGCGTTGGGATGCAGGCCATTGGTGGGATTGAGGGCGGAAAAGCTGGCGAAAATGTTGGCTGTGTCGACGGTGCTCAAGGTGAGCCGGGTCCTTCGCCAGCAGAATTGATAAATACGAAGATGACAGCTCGGACCGTTCTCGTAGGTGTTATTCCGATGATTTCTGCCTGTCTTGGCTCTCCTTCATTGTCAGTGAGCTCCACCGCTTTCGGTTTTCTTTCCAAATTCGCTGGCATGGTCGGCAGGTGGATCTCGAAACCTGACGATTTCTTCGATCCCACCAGACATGTCCATACTTTATTATTGGGTGTTTTCGGGGGGTTGGTACGCAGCGGCTTAAACAATAATAACGACGACGACGGCGGCGGCGGCGGCGGAAACGGTGATGAGGAGGAAATCGAAGAGTACTGGACAGAATGCCGAAATATTTGGAACCGTTTTGTCCGCGTTATCAGCCTTGTCTGCATGGACTTTATGATCTCTAGACTTGACGAGCTTCCCCTTCCTCTTTCACTGTCGAGTCCCTCGACTCTGTTGGCTACCCTCACTCTTCTGCACTCATTTTCTGAATCGTTACCTCAACAACAGAAACCACCACTGCAACAGCAGCAGCAACAGCAGCAACAGCACCAACAGCAAAACAAAAGTCTCCTTTTCTCCGCGACCTTCCTCCGACTCCTCGCGACCCTCCACGAAACCACTGACGTGCACGCACATCCTGATCCCTCCATTCGAATCAAGTACTTTGAGATCGCCGTGCGCTACTCTGAGCACTCGCTCGCGGGAGATGACGAGGGGCAGAGAAACAGACTCAGGCTTGTTCTGGACAGGATGGTCGGCGAGCACGGCGTGTTGTACAATGGGGGGATCGGTTCGGGTTCGGGTTCGGGGGGGCTAGAGTATCGGAATCGCTGCGGCTATTTGCTGCTCCGCCTTGTAAAGGGACTTCCCACTTCTTCCCTTGCTGGGATCGCTCGTCCGTTCGTTGGAGGGGTGGAACAGCTGCTAGAGGTTGACCGCTCGATGGGAGGGAAAGTTGTAGGGGAAGACACGAGACTTGATCTCATTGAGACTATCGGGATTGCCATCGGATGCTGCGGAGAAAGGGGGGCAGTTCTGAGGAGATTTTTTGAGCCCATGGTGGGGAGAATCGACGTTCTGCTTGCCGGAGAAGCCGGCGATATGAAGAGAGAGGAGCTCGAGGGAATCGTGGGGGGAATTTCGCATTTTGGCAAAGGATTTCCCATGAAGCCATCGAGTGACAACGATGCCGAAGTTATAAATGCGTTTAAATCAGTGCTCAACGCGGTTGTGCAGACGCTTCTGGTGTATCCGAACTCGCCTAAACTACGCCAAAAATCCACGTTCTTGGTCCACTGCCTCATGCCCCTTTTGAGAGAAGAGATAATTCCCTATCTCCCTTCTCTTATAAATGCACTGGTAGAATCTGTGCCTTTGTCTGCTTCTTCGTCTGACGATCTTGGCACGATTGTACAGCTGTGCAACGCTGTTTTGGTAAAATTCAAGTCGTCCGCATCTCCCGTAATGGCCCCCGTGGTGGGTTCCTTTCTCAACGCGTGCATGAACGCCCTTCCGAAGGGGACAGGCCTTGCGGCGCAGCAGAAGATCGAGACGACCATCGTACGAAAGCACTACATTCTCATGCTCCAGCACGTCGTCGTCCATGGTTGCCACGGCGTCTTTTTGGGGGAACCCTATTTGAACGATCTCAGAGGGGTGCTGGAGATCATGATGGATGGGATGCGAGAGGAAGCAGACCCGATGATTCGGAAAACTGCCGTTGGCTTCTTCAAGGGGCTCGTGGTCGAGTGGGGCGGGAGGGAAGCGAGCCCTCTGAGGGACGCCGGGGGGGATGAATACCACAGGAGCTTCGTCTTTGAGTTCCTCTACAACAGGCTGGCGATGGAATGTATGAACCTTCTCGTATCGCCGGATTTCAAAATTAGGGACGCACTGCACAGCAGACTCCTCAATGAAGTCGGAAGCTTGCTGTACAAGCTGAAAGAGTGTAGGGGAGGGGCGGAGTTTAAAGACTTCTTTTTAGAAAAAATAAGAGGGTCAGTGGGAGAGGGGGATTTCCTCTTTAACCTTGAACAGTTGGGTGGGGGGGGTACAGAAAAAGAAGCGCAGAAGGCATTAAAAGGGTTTGTGGAAAAGTATAGAATAAGCCGGGGATTGTGATATGGTGGTGGGGGTGGGGGGGTGATTTGTGATGTGGTTTGGGTGATTGTAAACACACAACTAAATTTTGGGGATGATGATGCTTTTATGTGAATGTGAATGTGAATGTGCTTGGGCTTATTTATATTATGACGGAATAGGTATTGGATTTCGCCTCGCCATCGGCATCATCTACACTGATATAATCTATAATTGAGCTGTGCAAGGAACTGAACCATGCAGAGTATTCTTCACCTCCAACACTGTGCTGAACGTGCGTATTAGAAAAAGTGACAGCTGCGCTATGTTCGAACAGATGGACAAGAACAGAAATTCTTAAGAAGGATGGTACGAAGCGACATTAAACTTTGCAGAATTGTCGGAAAAAGTGTTGTTAATTTATATTTTTCAAAGAACAACACTTCTTCTTCAACACGGAGAATTTTGCCACCTCCACTTAGAAGAATTGAACACGATAATCTCCTTGAAAAACTGCCAGTCGGTGCTTCCACCCTTTTTGTGGGTCTTTTGGTGGGGTGTTGTCCAGAAAGAATCACTACTCGTTGACAGGACGATTGACAAGAATAGGCTCGTTCAGCAAATAGAAAGACGACCCCCCCTCCGGTAGATGGGCAATTCAAGTTCGGGTGGTCCGATCAATCCCTTCGCGAAAAAGGGCAAGTACACTAAATCTGAACTGGACAAATTCTCTTCTCCCACCACTTTGTACACGAGCTGTAGGTGAGTAGTACTGCGTGATGGAAGAGAAGGGGGTTGTTGTATTCTACCGTGTGGTTAATTGGGTTTGGGTTTTGCTTGGGGTTGGGGTTTGGTTGTCACCTTATCGTTTATTTGGCACCAATTTTTCTCTTTCTCCTCGTTTGTTTTTTCTGACTATTTACGTTGACTACATCAAAAAAACTCACACCAATGCAACACACTCACGAACAAACGGACGGACGGATACACACGCGGATAAACACACGGACAAACAAACGCACCCCGGTGTGCAGCTGGGATGTGAGGTCTGTTCGGCGATTGATTGCGTCAGATAAGATTGCCCGGCGTGTTGAGGGCTCTGACGATGACGGTCGTGGATTTGGTGCCAAACGGGAGGAGGTGAGTTGAGGAGTGAGAGGTGCCGCAGATTGCGTGATTTGTAGCTACGTTCGTTGCGCAGCTTCTTCTTCTTCTTCCTCTTCGCACTCACTCACTCGCTCGCATTCGCATTTACTCATTGTAACGCATTGTAACGCATTGTAACGCATTGTGACGCATTGTGACGCATTGTGACGCATTGTGACGCATTCCTACACCGATTCTTCCTCCCCTCCTTCTGTTCCACTCTCTCTCTCAGTGCCCAATCTGCTTCATGTGGTACACGCACACAAACATAATGCTTTGTTGCAACAAACTCGTCTGCACCGAGTGCCTCCTGCAAGTACAGCCCTGTGCCCCGGGCGGCCGAGAGGGGAAACGGGTCGGTCGGCCCGTGCCCTGCCCCTTCTGTAACAAGAAGAGCTTCACCTATCGGCCCAAGCCGGAGCCAACGCAAGACGACATCGCAAGGAGGGAGAGGGAGGCGCAGGGGGAGGCCCTGGCTCGCATCAAGAGTCTCAAGGTCAATGAGGACCAGAAGATCCGTTTGCCGGAGGAGGATCAGCAGTTCGACCAGCTCAGGGCGGAGGTGGACGCTCGCCAGAAAAGACAGTGGGAGCGATCGCAGCACATGGTGCAGAGACACGAACAAGATGCATTGAATCACTACCGTCTACAGATGCAGCTCAGGCATGAGGGTGAGGGATCTGCGGCCGGTAACGGTAGCGGTAACGGTAGCGGTAACGGCGACGGCGACGGTAATGAGGGTGCGGCAAGCGCGATCGAGGGTGCAGCTTCAGCCGATGTAGCTTCAGCCAATGTTTCCGACTCCCCCCCCCACGCTCTTCTCAACACCTCGAAAGAATCCAGCAGCTCCTATGGATCCGCCCTCAACGAGCACGTGAGGAACAGGAACCGGACCATGTCGACAGATTCGAGCCTGGGGAGCGGCTCGAGAGCGAGCAGCTTGGACGAGAACGACAACTTTTCGGAGGGCTTCGTGGGCGTGAGCGTCGAGGAGAGGATGCGCCTGGAGGAGGAACTAATGAGGCGGAATAGCCTGGTCGCGAGCTCTTTCGAGCAAGACGTGATGAGAGCGACGGCAAACAGCGCCGAGTCCTCCTTCGTGTCTGTGGCTGACAGGATGGCTGCGAGTAGAAGTGGAAATGGAAGTGGAAATGGAAATGGAAATGGAAATGCTTCCCGGCGCAGTACTGGGGGCGGTCTTGGCGCCGCTGTTAACA
>Ga0115557_1002061_pt1 | contig 13601 bp, 10 predicted proteins | sample COGITO_mtgs_1104_FD_87280 | JGI IMG/M metagenome (GOLD analysis project Ga0115557, IMG submission 87280) | Pelagic marine microbial communities from North Sea - COGITO_mtgs_110421 | ecosystem: Environmental > Aquatic > Marine > Epipelagic | place: Germany:Helgoland, sampling site Kabeltonne...
TCTCTCTCTCTCTTTCTCTCGAGCACAAAACACCCAACCGCGCGCGTGTGCGAGAAGAACTTCTTTCTTCCGCTTTACGAGAACGAAGAAGCCTCTCTCTGACCTCTCTCTTCTTCTTCTTCTTCGAAAGAGCGCGTTTGAGAGAGCACACGTTTTATTCTACTCTCTTTTGTAAGAATACGTTGTTTTTCTCTCTTCCCGTTTGCTTGGAAAAATGAAGCTTTCTCTGTCTGTGCTTTTTCGTCCTCTTTTTTCAATTCTTTCTTTTTCGTCGAGAGTTCTCGTTTTGGCTCTTTTTCTGCCAGCTTTGACTGGGCTTTTTTCAAAACGAGAGGACGAAAAAGTCGAATCGACAGACACCCAACACCCTCTTCTCTCTTTGACTGTTTTTGTGGGAAAACGCTCTTCTTTCGATTCGTTTTACTCATCCACACAATAACTTTTCCCTACTCTCTCTATTCTTCTTCTTTCTCTGAAGACGCACTCGCGTAACTCAAAGAGAGTTTTTAAAGGTGGTTTGAAACGCACAGAGTTTACGAAAGGTCTTTTTCTTTCTTTCGTTCTTTCTCTCGGAACTTTACACATCGTAAAGAAGAAAGAAGAAGATTTATAAGACGAAGGGATTTTTGCCGCGGGATTAAAAAGCGCATTTTGTTGGAGGGAGATTTAGAGACGACACACAGAAAGATGATCGAGAACAGTGTCGGCGAGGAGCAACCTCTGATCAACGGAAACCATAATAATGGGTCTTCCTCCTCTTCTTCTTCGTTGCCGACGTTGAAGAAGACGGTTGGTTTTGTCGCCTTGGCGGGCGCGACAGTTTTAGCCACGGCGGGGACGATGAGCAAGATGAACAACAGTGAACAACAAAAACGCTCGTTCCCGTGGTTAGGATCTGTGGACGGGTACCCGACCGAAACGTATTCCGATCCAACGAACTTTGATCAATCCATCGCTGGGAAGAAAGAAGGGCAAGAATTTCCAATCTTTCTTCACATTCCGAAATCTGGAGGGACGTCGGTGGAATCTATGGTTGGCGCCGTCGGCGGTAAGTTGGGATCGTGCAACTCGGAAGATTTAGGTTTGACGAGACCGTTTGAAATTGCCCCGGCTTGGGTGGTGGGAAAATCGGAAGACTTTCACTCGCCGCCGGCGACGAGACACTTGAAGAACTCGTTCGTCACGGTGAGAAACCCGTACGCGAGAGCGGAATCTGAATTCGCGTGGTTCAAGGCGAGATATTTTCACGAATCTCCCTTGGACGCGGGCTATAGCGAGAAGAACTGCGAGGAGTTTTCCGAGTGGATTCATACCGTCACGAGATGGGTGTTGAATTCGCCGTTGATCGAGTGCTACAGAGAAGGCGAGTATTCCGACAGCGCCATGGCGGAGTGCGACTCGAAGATTCCGCCGACGGAGGACGAAGTCAACGCGTGCGTGGCGGAGAAAACCGCCGGGGAGATGGTGTGGAAAGATGCGTTCCCGATTTGTGCGGACATGTTAGGTGCGGTTACGTGGCACCACTCGCACCACACGCCGGCGTACATCATCGCCAGACACGCGGAATACGTGTTCCCGTTGGAGACGTGCATGATCTCCGACGTCGACAAGAAGTGCATGGACCCGAGAACCGGAAACATGCAAGACAACTTGGTGAAATACTTGAAGGAAAGAGTATCCAGCAAAATTGAGTACACGGAAATGAATGTCGTTCACAGAGGCACGGAAGTCGGACAGTCGGTCAAGCCGGTCGTGACGTCGTGCTGGACCAACGGGCACATCTCCGATGAAGATGTGAACAACTTCAAGGCGGCGTACGCCATCGACTTCCAAAAGTACGGCTATTCCTCGGAAGTTCCGACGCCTGGGTACGACCAAGCGCCCCAAGTTGGCATGTCAGAGAAAGAAAGAGTGGTACACAGAGGTGACTCTGGCGCTTCTTCTTCCACCAGCCGACATTCCTCCTCCTCCTCCTCATCATCAAAATCCTCTTCTTCGTCGAGAAGAGGCCAATCCACCACTAGAAAACTTCTCTCGATCAACGAGTGGACGTCCAAACTCTTCGGCGGCGAGAAAACGGAAAATCCTTCCACCCAAGCATTTCCCTCCACAATCGCGCGAGCCGGTAAAGCGCAAGGCTCGCACAAAACCGTTCGAGTCTCCGATTTTACCCCGAACTTAGGCACCGACGAAGGGTGGCCCGTCGTAGAAAACTTTGGTCACGATTCTCAGTTGCCGGAATTTTACCCGTCCTGCCCGCCGCCGGATTGGGACGCGAGCGCGCAAACGACCGGCTTACACGCCAGCAGATCGTTGAATTAAAAAAGGAAGAGTTGAAGAACTGAAGAAGAAGAAGAAGAAGAAGAAGAAGAGAGAGATTACGACGCGGATGATGATTTACGTTACTTACGCACACACTACTTTATTTTAACGAGCTTGAAAAATGTTTTAATACATGTAAGTTAATACACACATTAATAATAATAAACCTTCTTCTACGTACGCGCTACGCATAGTAAAACGCACAAACATTTTCAAACAATGCTACTCTTCACGACGATGCACCGTAATCGTACGAATACTTTTAGAGTAAACAACAAAGCGCTCGCGCAAAAATCCTCCCTCTTGACATTTGAGTCCCTAAACGTGTCGCAAACCATTCCGCGGGAAGAAAACAACGAAAAATCCATCCTCACAACTGAGCGTACTAAGAAGAAGAAGAAGACGAACAGAGAAGAGCTGCACCACTGCCGCCGCGTGCAAAACACCTTTTCTTTCGTGTGCTCGTACGTAGCATGGCTTTTTCTTCTTTCTCCGAGCGCGACGCGCTCTTAGAAAATGATTCCGAACACCACGTTGAAAGGTCCATCCCCATCGGGATGGAAGCGTCGACTTCTTCCAATCATTCATCGTCGTCTTCCTCTTTCGCATCGAGAATCACGACGAAATCATTCGCCCTCGGCGTCGCCGGGATGGTTCTGTTCGCCTACGGTGGGCACACGGTGAAACAGAAAATGCTCGGGGCCGAACACGGAGGCGATGCGGTGCGTTTTTATCGTTCGACTTTGAGACGTTTCAGAGCTCTCGTTTTTTCTCTCTTTTGCCGCGGGGGTGATGGGTCGTGATGCCGCCGCGGTTTTTCTTTCTCTCCTTCGTGTTCTTTCAGATGAAAGAATCATCCGCATCGAAAGAAGAAGAACGAGGAAGATGAGATGATCTGTTCTTCTCGAGTTTTTCTTTTCTTTACGAACGAGTTTGATGCGTTTTCCTTTCGATCGTCTTCATCCTCCGATGACGAGCGCTTTTGGTCACGGGAGAGATCAACACCCAAAAGGTCTCCCGAAAAGAGAGATGTGGAGAGAAAACGACGACGTTCGCGGAGAGCGGACGGTGGACATTTTTTATCGATTTGCGCTCGAAACTCACCTTTTAAATACCTCTTTTTGTTTTACTTTTATACATGCAGCCGTTAACGAACGAATCCTTGGTTGAAATCTACGACGCCATCACGCAATCCCGGCTCCCGGGCAACGCGGATCGAAGAAACGATCCGCTGTTGAAAGCGGCGGAGAAGGATTTGCCGAACATCGGCATCATTAAATCCGTGGATCCGACCTGGCAAGCGCAGTCGGGGTGGCATCATCACCCGGTACCTGGGGATGACGCGCAAGAGGGGAAGTTTACCATGTGCGTTCCCGGTGAGTGGGATAACTCGTACACGTATAACTTTTTGTCCTTGTTTAGAAGCGGCATGTGCATTAAAGAGGTGAGAACGGATATTCAAAACGGCGATTTTACCGGGTGCGATATCCGCGTGTTTAACCAGTACGCGTTTATTTGGAGGAACGATTTTAAGGTTGGGAACCAAACCGCGCGATCGGAGGAGAACTTCTTCGGTCCTCCGGCCAAGTTGCACTCGAACGTGGTTGATTTCTATTACGCGCACGAGTCGCCGGATCATTACGGTTACGAGTTGAGAGGCGATACGGAATATTCCAAGAAATCGTTGAAAAACATGCAATATTTGGCCTGGTTTAACGGCGATCCGGATTCATCGCATCGATCGAGTTTGTGGTTTCCGTTTGGCCCGTCTATTGGTGAGTTATTGAGAGACTACTCGTTGTTTTCTATGCCGAGAGAGAAGAGAATTCCAGTCATCGGGTGGATGTCTAAAGATTGCGTGTTGAGAGAACGCATCAACGTGTTGGTGGAAATTTCCAAACACTTTCCAGTGTTTAGCATGGGGAGATGCGAGCAAAATATTCCGCCACCGGCGAATGACCCAGGACGTTTGGGTGACTTTGGCGACCAGCAAAAAACCAAAGCGCAATACATGTTTTACTACGCGTTGGAGAACGGCATTCAGTGCCCGCACTACATGACGGAGAAGATTTGGGACGCGTTATCGAGAGGTTCGATTCCGATTTACATAGGCTGGGACGGCATGGAGGAATACATCCCTTCTAAAGATGCAGTTATTGATTTGAGAGACTTCTCTACTCCCGCGGAATTGTCCAAAAAGTTGACGGACATCGCGACGAACGACGCGGCGTACGCCAAGGCGCACGAGTGGAGAACGAAATCGCCGGATCAGTGGCCACTGAAGTTCCGCAACTTGATACGTCAAGTCAGTTCGGACATGAAGTTTGGCATTTGTTCGACGATGAAGGAGGGTCCGAAGAACCATCCAGCCGCGGTGCCAACGGAGAAGTGCGATCGTTCCGTGAACATTATGGGCATGCCGGTCACGGAGTACCCGGGGAGAGAAGCCGCGTGGTGGGAAGTTGCCGGTTGGAAAGTTGAGACGGCGCACAAGGTGGACAGCAGCGCAGTGGCAAGAGTTGAGATCCAATCGCCGTTGAAGTTCTTGACCAAAACTTGCGACGATCACTCGGTCGATTGCTTTCACACGTTGAAGACGGCGTCGGCAAAGATTGGGAATCAAGAACAGCCGAGACGCAACAACAACAACAATAACAACAACAACAACAACAACAACGGCGGAGGCGGAATGCGAAGAGCGGAGAGCGGTAACAACAACAACCAAAACAACAACAACAACAATAACCAAAACAAGGGAGTCAGTTCCAACGGTATGCGACGAATGAAAGAGAAAGGCGACGGGTTGCCCGATTACGTCAGCACCGTGGACGTGCGCAAAGGTAAAACCCCGGTGCGTTTGAGTAACAACAACGGTTCCTCGCACAAGGGCGAATCGCACGGTCGCGAGGAAGACTACGGACCAGTCTTGTCTAGAAAGAACTCCTTGAAAACCGCGAGCATGGGTGAATCCGAGTTGCAATCGGAGGAAGACGTAGAAACGACGACATCGACGACATCGACGAAAAAGTCAGGTTCCAAGTCCTCCAAGAAGCACGAAACCGAGGAAGAGAAAGAAGAACGACTCAAGGAGGAAAAAGAGGAGAAAAAATTAGCCGCTAAAATCGCCAAACGCGAAGCCGAAGCGTTAGAACGCGTCCACGAAACCGTCGCGGACTTGCCGGTGATCAAGGAAAAAAAACCGACGGCGCCACCCCCGCCCGGGGAAGCGAAGCACGACGTCACGAAAACGACGGACGACTTTGACGCCGGAGCGCCGAGCGCGGATAAAGAGGAAGTGGAGGCTTTGAAAGAACGGTTAGCGCTGTTGAGTCAAGTGTCGAGCAAGAAATCCTCCCGCGGCCACCATTGAGCAGCGGTAACGGATTTTAGCACATTTTTTACTCGACGAGATGAACGAGAGAGAACGAGAACAAGAACGAGAACGAGAACGACGGGAGAGGACATGTAAGTCCAAAATCATCACCCTTTCTCCTTCTTCTTCTCCTTCTCCTCGAGGAGATCCACCGACCGCGAGGTTGTTCGTCTTCTTCTTTTCGCGCGGGCGTAGAAAGCGCTTTTACGCCCCCGGTGAAAAATTTGAAAATTTTAGCCATATAAGAGTTTGCGCGTTTGCGGGTTTGCGCGCGCACACATATACATACACATCACACACACGCGGGAGAGACAAAGAGAGACAAAGAGAGAGAGAGAGAATACGAGAGAGAGTCAGAGAGATTATTACAGAGAGAAAAGAGGTTTTTATTAAATGCTATTTATTATACTATTATTCTTTATATACCGCACTTCTTACGCACGCCAAAGCCAGGGACAAAAAACCCTAAACATCCAATGTCCCAATTTTTTCTTTCTTTTTTTCTTTTCCTCAGAAACACTGAAGGGGGAGACGCACTCGTTCTCTCTCTCTGGATACTTACGCATTAAAGCACCGTCTCTCTCGTTCTCTCTCTCTCGCGTTGTTGTGATCGTGAAAAGCGATACTCTCATGAGGGCGCAGTATTATCGATCGGTGGAGGATGACGTGGAGCAACGACGCGTGAGCACTCTCGGGGAAAATGATGATGACGATGAAAGAGATGCCGCGGGGAAAGGATTTGGATCTTCGCCTTTTTCTCGCGTCTCCGCGTTTGCGCTCGGTGCGGTGGCGTTGTTAGGTTTTGGCACGATTGCGAGTAGTAGGAGTAGTGATAGTTATAATAGCGCGAGAGGAAGCGCGTCGTTTCGATTGGGATCTCGGCATCACTCTTCTTCTTCGTCGTCGTCGTCGTCTTCTTCTGCGAACAGTCGTTTAGGCGATGGCCCGGACGGAGCTCCAATTTGTAGTCAAGACTTGCGGATGATTGAAGACAAGATGAGCGACGGCGCGAACGCGAACGATCCGATCAAACTCGCCATTCAGAACGATATTCCGAACCTATCGGTGTTTCCATCGATTGACCCGAACTGGGCGCATCATAAGAGTTCGTGGTACCACACGCCGGCGTTTAGCGGGAGCAGCGGCGACGACGGGTTCGTCATGTGTTTACCCGGGGAGTGGGACGATTCGTACACGTATAACTTTGATTCTATGTTTCAAGAAGGCATGTGCATCAAAGAAGTGAGAACGGATGTTCAAAATGGCGATTTTACCGGGTGCGACGTCAGGGTGTTCAGCCAATTCGCGTATATTTTCAAGAATGATTTCAAGCAAGGGAACATCACGTCGAGAGCGGAGGACAACGTTTTTCATCCGCCACCGAAACTGAGTTCAGATGTGGTCGATTTCTATTACGCGCACGAATCGCCGGACCATTACGGTTACGAGTTGAGAGGTGAATCGGAGTACTCGCAGAAATCGTTGGCGAATATGCAGTATTTGGCGTGGTTCAACGGCGATCCGGATTCAAACTTGCGATCGAGCGTCTGGTACCCGTTCGGGCCATCCGTTGGGTCTTTGATGAGAGACTTTAAATATTTTACGAAAGCAAAGGAAGAGAGAATCCCAGTCGTCGCGTGGATGTCCAAAGATTGCGTCCAGCGCGATCGCATCAACTTGTTGGTGGCGTTGTCGAAGCATTTTCCGGTGTTTAGCATGGGGAGGTGCGAGCAAAATATCGCACCACCGCCGGACGATGTGGGACGTTTAGGTGACTTCGAACAGCAGCAGGAAATGAAATCGAACTATATGTTTTACTTCGCGTTGGAAAACGGCGTCCAGTGTCCGCACTACATGACTGAGAAAATATTTGACGCGCTGACGAGAGGTTCGATTCCGATTTACATCGGTTGGGACGGGTTCGACGATTACATCCCGTCCAAAGATGCCGTGATTGATTTGAGAGATTACGCCAGCATCGACCAGTTAGCGGCGAAATTAGCTCAAATTGCCACAAGCGAGAGCGAATACAATAAATTCCACGCGTGGAGACGCAAGTCGCCGTCGGAGTGGCCGCTGAAGTTTCGCAACTTGGTTCGCCAAGTCAGCTCGGATTTGAAATTCGGCATTTGCTCAACTTTGAAAGAAGGACCGTCGAAACATCCACCGGTAGAGCCGTTCGGCCGAGCGCCGACGGACAAATGCGACCACGGCGTGAACATCATGGGAACTCCAGCCAATCAGTACCCGGGGAGACCGGCGGAATGGTGGGAAGTTTTAGGCTGGAAAGCGGATACGGCGGGAGAGGTTCCCAAAGTCGAAGTCGCGGACCCGAAACAATTCTTGACGCAAAAGTGCGATAAAGTGCATCACCCAGAGTGCTGGGATTTGAACATGCCCGGTTTAGTGTCATACGCTGAGGTGTTGTACGCGTCCGAAGCGGACGATAGCGAGGAGGACGCGGAGGAGTCCGGAGTAGAAAACGAAGAGGAAGATGAACAAGAGGTTGAAAAAGCGCACGAGTCGTTCGTCGAAGTCATGGAAGACGTCGTGGACGAAGTCGAAGATGCCTTCGACGGCGACGATGAAGACGACGACGCCTTATCCGACGACAGCAGAACATCTAGCAACGAGAGAAGTCACTCTTCCCACCACCACCACAGAGACGACGACGACGAGGACGAAGAAGAAGACGAAGACGAAGACGAGGACGAGGACGAAAGCGGAAGCAGAAGCGACCTTCAAGCCAAAGGCAAAGAAGTCATCGGAATGCTCGAAAACCCAGCGACGACGCCGTCCGACCTCCTCCTCCTCCGAAAAGAACTCGAATTGTTAGAAAAAGAAAACGCGCTCCTGACGGTGAAAGAGAAAGCCGCTCGATTGGGCGTCGAAGTATAACGACACCGACGCCGCCTTTTCGCCGCGTCGCCGCCGAAGCCGCCGCCACCTCCACCTCCACCACCGCGACCAGAACGTTTGTAAGTAGCTCCTCTTAGTCTTCGCGCGACTCTTGGATACCGTGTAATCATTATTTAAATCGTAACACTATGAATAATAAAACGCTCTCTTTCATCGCCGACGCGCTTTCGAGGGCGGAATATTTCTCTTTTCGGCATATTCTCTCTCCTTAGAAGTTGACCTCCCCCACTCGTGCACATATTTATACATCGAACAAAACTTTACTCCGGGAAGAAGACAAAGACAAAGAAGAGGAGAGGAGAGGATCTCTGAGACGCGTAAAACACACACACACACACACACACAGAGAGAGGGAGAGATCATGTCCATTAAATCTTCAGCCTCTTCTTCGAGCGCGTTAAGAGGAGGACGACTCCCTCGCATTCCGTTGGGGAAGAAATATTCCTCAACGGATAACGGCGAGACCACGAACAGCGCTTCTCCCTCTTCTTCTTCTTCGAACAACAACAACAACAACAACGTGAAGAATCTCCTCAACGCGCCGTTACAAAAGATCAAACTCCCGAACTGGACGTCGATTCCAAACGCCTGCGTGGCGAGCGCCATAGCGGTGTGCTGCACGAACCCGATGGACCGAGCGAAGACGTTGCAGCAGTTACCCGGGAAGAACAATTGGGGCGAGAGTTCGTTCGAAGTCGTGAGGAACATGGCGAAGAGAGAAGGCTTTCTCGCCGGGCCGTATCGAGGGTTACCCTCGGCGGTCGCGAGAGAAGCGAGCAAGAATATGTTTAGAATTGGTTTGTTCACGCCTTTGTTGTTAGCGTTACATCCGCCGGGGAAACATCGAGACGCGCAAACGGGAGAGGAGGTTCCCGTGCCGGCGTGGAAGCGGTTCGTGGCGGGGAGTTTGAGCGGCGCGTTAGGCGCGGTGAGCTCGAACCCATTCGATTTAGTGAAGACTAGGATGCAAGTTCCCGCGGATATGTGCGAATATACCGGGTTGACGAACGCGTTTTCGACGATTATGAAAGGCGAAGGGTGGAAGGCGCTTTATAAAGGGGTCGGCGCGTCCGTGTGTAGAGATATGTTGGGGTCCTCGGTGAATTTAACCGTGCAAAGCGTCGCGAGCGAGTGGATGATTCAGAAAGAGGTGTTTCCACCCGGGTCGCCGTGGTTAGGGGGGGTGTCAGGGGTGTTGAGTGCGGCCGCGAGCGTGGCGGTGATGCAACCGATCGATACGAGCAGAGCGTACGTGTATTTGAAACCGCACATTTTTTCAAACTCGATCGAAGCGATGCGATACATCGTATTGAAAGAAGGACCGCTGAAGTTGTATAAAGGCGCAATTCCACACTTTTTGAGAACTGCGCCGCACTACGCGGCTATGTTCAGCATTTTAGAATACATCACCGGGAAAGAGCGGGTTATAGTCAGAGATTTGAACGCCAAACGATTTCGAGAGCTTGGGATTTTCGATAAAGACGTCTCCAACGAGCTCGCGAAGATGTGTAAAGTTAAAGTGTTCAAACCGAAACAAGAGATTAGCAAAAGCGGCGACGTGGAGAAAGAGATGGTGTTGATCGTGCGCGGGAAAGCGTTGACGCCAAACTCTGGCGTGGCCAGTTCTGGGTCGTATTTCGGCGAGCAATCGTTAATTCACGAGAACCACAGAGCCGGGGAAACCGTCGTCGCGAAAACTTCGACGACGTGTTTAGTCGTCGACAAGATGGATTTCAAGAGAGCCACGTTGCGAGCGCAACGATTACGCGGACAAGTTAAGAAGAGGACAACAAAAGAAGACGAAAAGGACGACGACAAAGATCAAGATCGATTCACGGCGGCCACGTCCGATTTCTCCACCGACGGCGACGCCATGATGGGATACTACGCCAAAAAAATGGACGAAATAGAATATCGCGAACAACTCTCCACGAGCTGGCGAAAGTCGCGCGACAAAAAACTCATCGACTCCGTCCAAGTCTTCAAAGGCATGTCCCCGTACGAACGCGCGTTAATCGTCGAGTCTGCTAAAAAACGCCGCTACGAATCCGGCGAAAAAATCATCCGCGAAGGCGACCGAGACAAGGAGAAAACGTTCTTCGTCGTCCTCAAAGGCCGCGCCGCGATGGTCGCCAGAGACGCCGATTTCGACGAAGACAAACTCATAAACATGAAAAACCCGCAGCAAATCCGTAAAATTGTCCGAACGTTCGCCCCTGGCGGTCATTTCGGCGGCAAAGCGTTATTAACCGGCAATCCTCGCCAAATGACCATCGTCGCTCGCGGCAACGTCGAAGCGTTAGCCATCGACGGCCAAAGCTTGCGAGAGTTGCGAGAGAAAGATCCAAACTTGGTCGAAAAGATTAAAAAGAATTTGAAAAGAGAGAGCGATAAAATCGGCGATTGGAGGTTTAGCAGCATGATGATGGCGTAATTATAATACGTTTAAAATGTTCAGATGTCGTTCTCGCGCGCGAGAGAGAAAGAGTAGTTTTTTGTCGTCAAGACAGCCGTCACATTACCAGCACGCATTTTCACACATGTCCACTACTGTCACCGTCACCGTCCTTTACTTCGCCTCCGCTCGAGAGGCGACTCGAACAGAGTCCGAGCGAATTTCTTTCGCCACCTCTTCCTCTTCCTCCTCCTTTGCGACGACGAACGTGTCCGCGCTTAAAGTCGCTCTGATTGAAAAGCACGGGGAAAAACTCGCTCGGATTTTAGAAACGGCCGCGATATCGGTCGATTGCGAGTACACGGAAGGGGATGAAGATGAGATTCGGAGTGGGAGCGAGGTGGCGGTTATCCCGCCCATTTCTGGCGGGTAGTAGTCTTTTGTAGCTTTTGTGTGATGTGTGTGATCGTCTCGTCGAGTCGTTCGTCGTTCGTGAGTAGTCTAGGAGTAGTTAAAAGTGTAACTGAAATTTTCTTCACTTTAATAAGCGCTTTCTTTCACAAAGTGTTCTTCAACGCTCTCTCTCTCTCTCTCTCTCTCTCTCTCTCCATACATACACTCCGAACGCCCGTCGTCGCGGCGACGACGACGAACGAGCAATCATCAGAAGAGAAACGCGATGGGTGGAAAGAAGCCACGGAAAACAATAATTGAAAAACAAAAGCGGAAGAATTTTACGAGCAAGATGAGTAAAAAGAAACGGAAACAGAGGCTAGAGGACCTAAAAGAAGGACGCGCGATACCGGGGTTACCGTGGCAGCTCGCTTGGGACACGAGGCGAGATCAAGTTTCGACGCAGCGCCTGACCGAGCTCGAAGCGAAAGTGAAAGAGATTGAGGCGCAGATGCGAAAGAAGGAGGAGGCGTTGAAACAGGTCACAGAAGAGTTGATGAAGTACGAGCCGACGCCTTTGTGGAAGATTGTCACGGATAAGCAGTACAAAGATATCTTCGAGACGCATATTTTATCGAAGTTGGACGACTTGTCTTTCAGAGTGTTTCGAGAGGTGAACACGGAAAGTCGCGACGCGTGTAGACGGGTAAAGGATATTGAGTTGGCCGAGACCTTTATAACGTATACTGCGCAGGGGAATCCACCGGTAGAGAAGGTTCATGAATATGAGATCAAAGGAAGGTACGGACAGCCTCATTTCTGTCACGAGGCAGCTGAAACTGGGAACCTCGAGTTGCTTCGCTGGTTTCGAGAAGAGAAAAACTTTGATTGGAACGAGTGGACGATCAACGGAGCAGCCGGAGGCGGGTTTCTCCACATCGTGAAGTATTGCATGAAACAGAATGCACCCTTACGATCTGCCGCGTGTGCATGTGCTGCCGAATCCGGTCATCTCGATGTCCTCAAATACTTGCACGAAAACGGCGCGCCTTGGGATTCGCACACGTGCGCTTTCGCTCGCGAAAATAACCACCTCGAGAGTTTACGATACGCGTTAGAGAACGGGTGTCCAAACGACATAAACGCGTGACACAGTAGCAAGCGAATATCGTTCACTACAGTTACGAAGGAAGAACACACATACACACAGAGAAAAAGAGAGAGAGAGATAGAGAGATAGACGCACGCACGAAAATGTACAGTAGTTATACGGCGCGATATACTCGTAGACACCAAAATACACTTAAAGACAACTTCAAGACACATTGAACTCCACATATATAACACTACTAATACTACTAAATGCGTTTCATCACCATCGCGAATAGCAACAGTGGGAATAACTACGGTGAACTTTGGAAGCGAGTCGTCGTCAGAGCGAAGAACGCGGGGTCGATGATGATGCGCAATACTACTACTACTACTCCTCGTGGTCTGGGGAAATCCGCCAACGGTCATCGGCATCATCAGCCTTCGACGACGACGAAAGCGGCGGCTGGTAGCAACGGTGTGGCGCACTCGTCGTCGTCCTCATTTAGAATACCACCAGGAATGATGAAATCCGCGCTCACGAGCGCTGGTTTAGGCATCGTCGGCGATTGCGTCGCGCAAACTTTGCAACACCAACACCAACGAAAACAACAACACACGAGCAACAGTTTTAGTGAGAAGTACGATTACCCGAGAACGGCGAGACAGTCTCTGTTCAACCTGACCTTCTACGGTCCACTCCAACACGTGTGGTACGCGTTCCTGGGAGCAAAATGGCCCACAGTTTCCGGTTCGTTGGCGTATGCGAACATCCGCCCGTTTGCGACGAAAGTCTTCTTGAACCAAGCCGCGCTCGGGCCGGTAGTCGTCGCGTGCTTCTTCGCCTGGTCGCAACTGCTCACGAATACGTTCACCGCGACGAGTTGGCGAGAAAAAGTGCAAAGAGACGCGTTGCCGACGTTACAAAAAGGCTGGGCGTTTTGGGTGCCCGCGAGCTGCGTGAACTTTGCACTCGTTCCCGTGAATAGGCAGGTTTTGTACATGTCTTGCTGTTCCGTCGTGTGGAACTGCATATTGAGCCAAGCCGGGAACACGACGAAAGAAGAAACCCGCGACGCTTCAAAGAAGACGAAGACGAAGACGAAATAA
>Ga0115557_1002062_pt1 | contig 13588 bp, 7 predicted proteins | sample COGITO_mtgs_1104_FD_87280 | JGI IMG/M metagenome (GOLD analysis project Ga0115557, IMG submission 87280) | Pelagic marine microbial communities from North Sea - COGITO_mtgs_110421 | ecosystem: Environmental > Aquatic > Marine > Epipelagic | place: Germany:Helgoland, sampling site Kabeltonne...
AGCTCTGGAAAGTGATTATATAAGATAAGGTCGGAGAACCGAGTCAGATGGAAAAGGATTTTTTTCCCATCCAGACCTGAGAATAACATGATACCGGGTTGATCGGGAATGTTTTTCGTGACTTTGCGAGAAGAGGGGTTCTATCCACCTGAACTCCTCCAAGTGCCACCTAATTCGACCATAAACATAATTAATGAGAAGTTTGGTGCTGCTCACGTGGATGTCGCGGGAGGGTTGTCAATAGCAAGCGGGGAAACTGGTTCTTTCGTGGTGGATGCAGACATAAGCATAACAGACGTAACTCTGCCCTTTGCCGTATTCGACGTTAAGATTCTAGCCAATCGAAAGACTACTGAGCTGGAGGGAGCCTCTGTTGACGCTGATGATTCTGATGCGGAGGAAGAGCTTTCTTCAAGCCAATCAATAATCCTTGACGCGTTTATTTATGCGTGTTCTAAGAACCAACTTCCCGTGGTGGAGAAGCGCCTCCATCAGTGGAGTGTCCTGAAACCGAAAACCAAGCTGTCGTACATCAATTTCATAAACGATGATGGTGATACTGCTCTAGGGTGTGCAGCGAAGAATAATCACCCAGAAATAGTGAAGCTGCTGCTAAGTGAAGGCTCGCAGACCACACTTATATCCAAAACCAACACAACAGATGACGCTCTCTTCCTCTCCTGTAAGTGGGGTCGTCCTGAGATTCTGCGTATCATCCTCGATAATAATCCCGGAATCGATATAAACTCTGTAAATGAAGACGGGGAAACAGCTTTACACGCGGCAGCACTATTCGGGCACCATTCACTTCTCCCAATCCTTTTAACACGGTACGATGCAACAAAAACTACCCAGCACTTTGTCGATCCTTTTTTGGCCGACAACAATATGCGAACTCCTCTGGCGGTTTCTCTCAATGGCGGGCAGAGCAAGAGCCAGCTACAAGAGGCTCTTCACCTCTACCAGACGTCAACCTACAAAAGAATAATCAAGCAGCAGATTGATGGCTTGGTGGCGATGAATTTCGGGCTCGATAGGATGATCAATATTCCTGGCGACGTGGTGAATGAAATTTACTCATTTTTAACTGCGAAAGACCGGAGCTGCTTGCTGTTTGAGAAGTTATCGGAAGCAAAACAAGCTCAGGATCGTTTTTTTTTCAAGGGAAAAAAACCTCGAGTGCATCATCCTTTGGGAATGAATATCTAAGCAGGCAATAAAAAAAAAAATAGAGGAGGATTGGAAGGAAAGTAAGAAAACGTCGAAAAAAGCGAACAGGACGACTAGAAGCTAATGCAAAATTGTGTAAAAAACTAGATACTTTCGTCGTTCGAAAATCAATTCTTGTAAAATCCCCGTATTTACACTTTTCGCTCACGCTCCACAGCGCCTTCTGCAATCCATCATCTATTTCTTGTAATCCCCGTAGTATTTTTCGCTCACGCTCCACAGCGCCTTCTGCAATTCATCATCTACGGATGGCCCAGAAAGCAGGCTCTCACCCCTCACACCGCCTCCGGCGTCCATATAAGCTCCCCCTACGACAATCTTGTCATCACTGAGAGCGCATTTCCACAAGACACGGGAACCCTCCTCGATTGACCGCATCGTCATCCTTACATAGGCGTCAACAAGAACCTGCATACCCCCCCCAAAAGCCCAAATATTGGTTGCGACAGCTCCGACGTGAGCTGAGCAGCCCTCTACTCTATGTCGCTCGTATAATTCCCTCGAGAACAACGTATTTGCAAGTTTTGCCCGCCCGTAGAAATTAAAACTAGAAACAGTCGTTATTTCTCCCTTGAGATCGCCCTCGCCATCCCCGGCGAGGATAGATTTATGAAAACGCCCTCCAGTGGCCCACTCAAATTGACCAGCTGCGCTTGACGTCATAATCACTCGAGATGAACCTTCCTTGATTTTCCCAGACTCAATCAAGTCCATAGTAAGATAGAAGTGGCCGAAATGCATGGAGCCGAGCCCCACCTCAAGATGCTGTTGGATTGTATGGGTCACTCCTGTTGAGGGCTTTACGGCAAATCCAGCATTATTGAATAGGTAGTCAACCTGTCCGAACTCAACGGAACCGGTAAACCTCTTGATACTCTCGATGTCACTCAAGTCAAGTTGTAGGACGTTCACATTATTAACATCATAGTTTTTTTCTGCAATCGACATTCTTGCTGAGCTGCATCGTTCCAGTGATCGGCAGGCCATGATCACGTTCGCTCCCAGAGCAGTCGCAGTCGTCGCCAGCGAAAGCCCGATACCAGAATTGGCCCCCGTTATCACAACATTTTTCCCGGCAAAGTTTATCCCGCTCTTGATCAACGATTCATCAGAAAACTCTAGCAAGTGACTGTCAAGGAAATTCCGAGTCAGAGGAAGAGTTAAAGCCAGGACGAGAATACCAACACTTCGCGCCATCGAGCGCGATTCCGAAATTGGGAATAACACACATGTCAACGAGAACAAAATCAAGACAATCAGAGAAGCGCAGACCATTGGGTCGCCTTGATGCTGTGGGTTGATGAGCTTGGATAGGAATTCATCGCACCGGAAAATAGAAATGTGGAGGCACAGGGAGAGAGCCAAAATCTTGCACACGGCCCTGACAAAAGGATAAACCATCGAAAAAAGTTTTTAGTCGTGGCGAGATTATTAAAAGCTTTGGTGTGCGCTCTTAAGAGAATTTCGAATCGCGAAAAGCCGCTCACGCACCTACCTACCTAGAAATAATACTCGTGTAAAAAAATCGAACTTCGAAACGACCAATTTCACGAGCGACCACACACCCCCCAAACACAATGGCTTCCCTTTCTCCCCCCCCTGCGCCCCCCGTTTATTCGGAAATCAGCGAGAAGAAACTGAAATCTCAGCCCGAAGCGACATTTCGGCTCTTCCACGACATCGTGTTCACTCAGCGTTCTGTACTTCCTCCCCCCTCCTTTGTTTCCGCAAATATTTTGCCAGCCTTGGCAAGACACCTTAAATCTGCACCCCCTTCGGGAACAAAAAAGAACGAGATTCATGTTGCTGATTTGGCGCTCGATGTTGTGTCTGTGCTGCCGTGCTCGGACGAATTGACTGAAGTATTGACGACGACCTACGCCCAAATTCCGACTCCTTGCATCAAAGCTGGTGTACTCCGCCACCTTCCTGTTGCCTTGACTTCCCCTAAGTTGGAAGAATTCGTGACGAAACAACTCCCCTCGAGTTACAACAAGCCGGCCACAACCCCTGAAACTTGCAGCTTGCGGAGATGTGAAATGACCTTTCTCCGTCGCGTTGCCAGCCTAGGTTCCTCTGCCACTGCATCTTCTTCCCATGCCCTCCAACTCCTCATCAAGGGCTGCGACGACAAAAAGAACTTTGAGAGCGCGCTGGAGGAGCTGGGGCTAGTTGACTACGACGATGGTTTGAGGAAGATGGTGGTCGATACGAGGGGGAAGGCTCTGGAGAAACTTTTGGAGAATGCGATAAAAATCTGTGGGGAGCTGGACAAGGCGGACAAGGCCCCTGCGAAAAAAACAAAGGGTGCTGCTGTCACTGGCGGTAAAAAAACTGCAACCTCTAGCGCTTCGTCAAGCTCGACTCCTTCTGGGCACATAGCCAGTCTGTCGAGCGGCGTCCTTTCGTTATCTGTTCTCTCTCTCCTCTCCTCTACCCACCTCGCAAACTCTTCCAGCCTCGTCAACGACAAGAAATCCTTTCTGCATACGACTCCATCGTACCACCTCTCTCCTTTGGCTTCCCCCCCCGCTCTCAGAGCTTATACTAGGATCCTGAGAAGGTGCGCCGAGGGGGATTTGGCCTTGAGGAGGCTCACGATCGTTGCCATGGAGGCGACTGACGGGGACGTCAGGAGAGAGGGGAAGAGGCAGCTGCGGGAAGTGGTGGCTACTTCGATGGACAAGACCATCACTGTTGTCGATACAATGTTCGGGAATCTACTGCGGGCATCCCAGGCGGAGAAGGAGGAGGGACAGCACTGGAAAACGGCTAAGGATAACCGCGTTAGGATTGAGCCTTGCGATGCGGGGGGTTCGAGGTATTTGACTGGATGGAAGGAAGGCCAAACCGACAGGGTAAAGAAGACGGCAAGGGGAATATCCAGGGACATTCTGAAACGAAAAGATGCCACCGACACCGACACCGGCACCGACACCGACACCGACACTGACACCGACAGAAACCTGCCTCCTGCAACTTTTCTCTTACCTTTCCTGGACTCATCAGCGAAACCCTTGCCCACAAAGCATTTTCGGGCGGCATTTTCCTCTATTTTTGGTGCCGAATCCTTTTCTCAGACACCGTTCGTTGACGCCGTCCTACAGGCCCTGAAATCGTCTGTTCTGAATTCGGCCGCCTCAAAATTCTTACAATTCGCGTGCTTGGAGGCAGAGAACTTTGAGGAGGGGTACGACACCCTCACTGACACAAATAGACACGAATTCAACTCGCGCCTATTCGCAAAATCTGTCGCTGAAAACCTGCGTGGTGAGGTCGAAGAGACCGTAAGTACTCTCTCGGAAATTCCTGGAGAAGATGCTCATCTTCTCAAGATACTCGAGGGGAGACTGTACGAAGGTGACGCCGGCAATGGCAATGCTAACTCTTCCGTAAAGGAGAATAAGAACGTGAAGCGAGATGTGAAAAAGAAGAAGAACAAGGGCGATTTTGGCGCCGAAGCAGAGGAAGAGGAATGGGCTCGAGAACTCGAGAAGGAGCGAGAGAAGGCAAAATTGGCCGAGGCGAACAAGGAGGAAAGAATTTATTCGAAAGAGGAACTGCAAACGATCGAGAAACAGTCCCTGACTCGCAAATCCATCCAAGCCAAACTCGACAAGCTGACGTTACTTGCCAACGCAATCAATTCAATGTGCTCTGCCAGTCTATCAATAACCAACGAGATCCTCCTCCCGATCTTCTCACCGGTTATTTTACCCCTTCATTGCTCCGCGAAAAACCCCATTCCTTTCTTCCTCTCTCCCTTCTCCTCCACTCTCAATCTTCTCTCCGACAGCATCCTAGAGATGGACCCCTCGGCATCTCTCCCCCTTTCCCGCGCTCTCATCCTATCCCAAAACGGCCACCTCCCCTTCCAGCCCGCATCCTCCTCACTAGTTGCGACCGTCGTTAGCACCCTTGACGACTTTTCCGATGCCCTATCTCCACCAAGCTTCGCATACGTCCTTCCGGTACTTCACTCAATCCTCAACAGCAGGAGGACTCTTCCGGGGTGTGACGGGGCCCTTCGCATCATGGACAGGCAGAAAAGAGAAGAGGACAGTGTAAGAACTCACAGATATTCCGTGACGAGCACCTTGCTCACCCTCCTCTCTTTCGATCGGAGGATGAACTTCACCAACCCAACAGTCTCGGAAACCCTTACAAACTTCTTCGATCTCCCTGGCAACGAACCGACTGAGGAGGAAATTTCCCTCCTCCTCTCAACTTCCGGTGTCCTCCATGCCGATTCAAATGTCCGCTCAGCTGCCTTGGGGGCACTTAAGAATGCCTTGAAACACCACCCAACTTCTCAGCCGCACGCGGAGATTTTTTTGACCTCTTTTGACGACGATGAGGCTATTGCATCTCTTGCCGCCACCTGCGAAATCAAGCCCAGCTCCGTCTTCATCTCAACTTTCGTCCAAGTACTCAACAACGAACAAGTCTGTGATGAAGTGAAACGGAGCGCGGCAAAAGCCGTCGCAGAAATTATGCGGACCCAGGGAGTGCAGAATACCATCGTCATTTTGACAGAAAACTTTTTAACCTTTGCCCCTGCCGAATTCGACGACGACAAAAAGAACGACAAGAAGAAGTCTAAGAAGGAGCTGGAGATGCAGCTGATGATGGGAAGCAACGCCAAGTCTAGCAAGGAAGAGGGGAAAGATAACGGCGACAAAATTCAGAAGCGCTGCTCGACTCTTCTCGCCCTCTCTTCTATTGGTTCGACTCCTGACCTTCCCCTCGCAACCGCTGATACCATTAACCTTATGACCTTTTTGATCGACTACGGCCTTTGCGACCCAAATGAGACGGTTCGTGCTGCTTCTGCCTCTGCTGGTCAGAAGATTATTGCAACCTACGGCGCACCAAGCTTAGATGACCTTCTCCCTCTCTTCGAGAAAGTACTGTCTACCGGGGCTTCATTGAACTCTTCCCAGAAAATCAACAACACTGTAGCGGCGCAAGACCACCGCAAAGAGGGCGCTGTCGTTCTCCTCGGTAGTGGTGCACTCCACCTCCATAATGAGAACGACTCGGACAAAATTTCCGCCACCGTTGACATGCTCCTGGGGGCGCTGAAAACTCCCAGCGAGAGCGTACAGAGGTCAGTTGCTGATTGTCTCGTGCCGCTCTGCAAGAAGGGGGACACCGGGAGTAGGGCGGAGAGTATCGTTGACGGACTTATGAAAGACGCATTGAGAGACGACTCGCTTGCCGTGAGGAGGGGATCGGCGTACGGAGTCAGCGCTGTAGTGAAGGGACTAGGGATTAGCAGCCTGAAAAAGTACGACATTGTTACCCGGCTTGAGGAGGGTTGCGGTAAGACCAACCCTATGATGAAGGAGGGCTCGCTATTCTGTATCGAGCTGCTCTGCAGCCGGCTGGGGATGCTGTTTGAGCCCTATGTGAAGGGTCTTTTGCCGGCCTTGCTCAAGTGCTTCGGGGACGGGAGCGATCACGTCCGAGATGCGGCGTCTGCCGCTTCGTCTCTTATAATGGCGAAGCTGTCCTCCCACGGAGTGAAGCTTATCATGCCTTCCGTCCTGGCAGCCTTTGAAGACAACGCCTGGCGAACGAAACAGGCCTCGATCAGGATGCTCGGGGCTATGTCCAATTGCGCCCCGAAGCAGTTGGCTACCTGCTTACCCAAGATAGTCCCGGCCTTGACCCAGGCTTTTGGAGACACGCACCCCAAAGTAAAGGAGTCCGCCGAGACAGCCCTTAAACAGATAAAGAACGTCATTCGCAACCCAGAAATAAAGACCCTAGCCCCTGTTCTCCTGAAAGGACTCACAGACCCAGCCAAAAGCACGAAGAAAGCTCTTGATGCGCTTCTTGAGACGGAATTCTTGCACGCAATCGACGCGCCGAGTCTGGCCTTGCTCATACCAATCCTTCAGAGGGGTCTTAAGGACCGTGTTGGGACATCGAAACGCAAGTCAGCGCTCGTTTGTGGGAGCATGTGTACCATGATTGCAGAGCCAAGGGATTTTTCACCTTACCTTGGAGTTCTTCTTCCCGGATTGCAATCTGTTTTGTTGGACCCTATACCGGACGTGCGCTCCACATCCGCTAAGGCCATTGGGGCTTTGGTCAGAGGTTTGGGGGAGTCCGAGATGCCCGACCTTCGGGGTTGGCTGATTGAAACCCTCAAAAGTGAATCGGGGACGAGCGTGGAGCGATCGGGAGCCGCACAAGGACTATGCGAGCTCCTTATTGCATGCGGAGGAACTACAGTCCACGAGGTGATGAAATCGGAGATTCTCCCCCTGTCAACGCATCCAAGGGGAAACGTGAGGGAAGGTGTGCTATGGGTGCTGACATTCCTGCCCACGAGTTTAGGAAACGGGTTCGCATCACTCATTGACGATGCATTGCCGGCTGTGCTGACTGGCTTGAACGACGAAGTGGAGCCAGTCAGAGAAGTCGCCATGAGAGCTGGGAAGGTGCTCATCCGCAGCCACGGTCGGACAAGTGTCGGACAGATCGTTCCTCCATTGGAAGAGGGTATGGAGGATCCAAATTGGAGGATCCGACAATCCTCGCTGATGCTCCTTGGAGACTTGCTCACGATGATTGGAGGAACCAACGTCGTCGGTGTAGCAGAAATCGGGGGCGAGGACGATACCAGGGGAGCGGAGAAGGCCCAAGCGCAGATTGCGCTCGTCCTTGGATCAGAAACTCGAAAAAGGGTCCTCTCCAAGCTCTACATTGCCCGCAGCGACACTTCGAGCGTTGTTCGGCAGGGTGCCGTGCAGGTTTGGAAGAGCATCGTGAGTGTAACTCCCAGGACGCTGAGGGAAATTTTACCGCTTTTGGTCAGTCATATTGTCATTTCTTTGAGCGGTGGCGGCGACCAAAGCGGTAGCGAGGACAGAACGATCGTTGCGAGCCGATGCTTGGGAGATCTGGTGAAAAAACTCGGTGAAAAAGTCCTTCCAGAAATTATTCCGATTCTTACTAACAAGCTCAATGATGTGGAGAAAGAGACGCGAATGGGCGTGTGCATTGGTTTGGGCGAGGTAATAAGCTGCGGAAACAAAGAGCAAATTGTTAAGTACCTCGACGTATTAATTCCGGCTGTGCGTGCATCTCTGGTGGACGCGGAGGACTCTGTGAGGAAGGTCGGAGCTTTGGCATTTCAGAAGCTGTACAGTGTGATTGGAGGGGAACGGGTGTTTACGGACATCGTGCCCGTACTAATGAGCGAGCTTGATGAAGAGGAGGAAGGTGGCTCGCTCGAGGGATTGAAGGAGGTACTGAAATTGAAGTCCAAGGAGCTATTGCCGATGCTTATCCCGAAGCTTCTGGTTCATCCCATAACGAGAACGAACGCCATCGTGTTAGAGAACATCTGCGAGGTTACAGGGGGTACAATTCACTTTCATTTCGGCCGCATTGTTGCCGAAATTACGACGAGTATCAGCGAATTTGACGGGAGCGACGAGCCTAGGGAGGAGAGCATCAAGAATGCGTTCAGGAGTGCCTGCCGAAATGTGGATAGCACCGGTATCAATTGGCTTTGCAGCGAATTGGCGACCCGCTGTAGCAGCGATAAGGCGGCTGTGAGGCGCGCGGCCATCTGGATGGTCGGCGCCTTTGCCGAAGAGCGTAAGTTTTTCTCGCGTTTTGTTTTTTGGGGGCTGGGGGTGCATGTTTATCGGTGACGAAAAACTCTCAATAATGCTTGACATCATACGTTGGAAGCTACTCAGATTTCTGCCCGAGATAAACCATTCATTAAAATTTCCTATCGCGTACTCAAACATCTAAGTCTGCACTCTCACTAACCCATTCCACACTTTTCTTGACTACACTTTGCCGCATCGCAGGCAAATCAGAACAGGATTTCTACGAGGAACTGCCCATATTAATCAGGGAGACTTTGAGCCGACTAAACGACGACGATAGCGACGTCGTACTTGCAAACGTTTCAACACTCAAGGCGGTGTACGACAGTGCCCCAGCCGAAGAAATCACCAAGCACCTGGACTTTACTCGCAACCTCATAAATAGTCTTGTTTCGGAGTCCCGAAGGAGGAAAGGCGGCGTCGGCGACGGGCTTTTCTTGCTTCCTGGATTTAATGTCAAAAACGGTCTAAACCCGTTGTTACCTATGCTTACTCACAGCATATTGTATGGCAGTGGCATAGCGCGAGAAACTGCGGCGGCATGCTTGGGAGAATTCATCGAGTTGACAGCGAGTAAATTTTTGGCTGGACCGGTGGTGATCAAAATGACCGGACCCCTGATTCGCGTTGTCGGAGATAGGAATAGTAGCAGCGTCAAAGGCGCGCTTGTGAAGAGTCTGGGCATTATTTTGGGCAAAGGTGGTCCAGCTCTGAGGGCCTTTGTACCACAGCTGCAGACGACCTTCGTCAAGGCGTTGAGCGACCCCAAGAGGGAAGTGAGAGTTGAGGCGACGCGAGCGTTGGGCATGCTGATGCCGTTGAGCACAAGGGTCGACCCATTAATAACCGAATTAGTCGGGTTGAGCATGCCGGGGGAGGTTGCCGTCAGAACAGCAGCTTTTGAAGCTTTGGCCGTCGTGGTGATGATGGGAGGGAAGAAGGTGAAGAAACCTGAAATTATAGAGGCATGTGTGGAGAGCTCTGCGAGCGTGTTGGGAGACTCTGACCAAGGCCTCAGGGACAGCGCGGCCAAGGCTTTAGGTGCCTGTTATTCCGTCAAGTCGGAGGCGGATTGCATCGAGTTCATTCAGGATAAAATTGAAAGCCGAATTTTTGACAATGCCGGAAAGGATGAACAGAATGAGACCTATGAGACAGCAGCGGGATATGTCAGCGCTCTACGGCGCGTGGTTGACGCGGCAGCAGGGATGGGGGGGCTAGAGAGGGATTTGATGGTGAACCTGAAGGCCAAAGTTGTGGATGTTAGTGCAAAATGGAGTAGGAGCCATGTGAGGGAGTCCTGTGGGGGACTGGTGGGGAGTCTGATAAATGCGGGGGGTCAAGAGTTGCTAGAGGATTTGGCGGGGGTTGTTGTCGGGCTGATGGAGGGGGAAAAGGCCGGAAATAATAGCGAAATAAACAAGGCTGTATGTGCAGGCTGCACTTTTGCCGCCATCAAGCGAGGAGAAGGAGTGGAGGGGGAATGCATCTTCATCAGCAAGAACGGGGCACCAATAGTGAAGCAGGCAATTAAACTGGCTCTGACAGGAAATTCTAGGGTCCAGCAGTACGCTAATGTGTTCTTAAAACACGCCTTTGGAGTTGACGAGAAGGATTCCGAGAAGAAGAAAGGGAAGGAAATGCTGGATAGGTACGGAAAGCTCGTCAGCGTCGATGATTCCAAGAAAGCGAGGGAGTTGTTCGCCAAGGTATTTAGCAAGATTAAGGGGGAGGATCTGGAAGTTATAATGTAATTGGTGCTGGTAAATGTTTTTTCGAACAAGAAGCGACGTTGCGTTTTTTGCTGCTTCGGGGCAACTTGATCCCTCCACTTTTTCATTGTTTTTATCTATGGAATCTATTGACCTCGTGCGTAAAACTTATATATGAGCAGCAGCAATTTCTGGGCGGCATGTTTTCTTCTTTTTTGTTAATTATCACATTCAAGAAGGAAAGGGTTTGCAAGATTCTGAAAATCCTGTGGCATGCCGCCTGCCCCGGGATACATGGATACTGGAGTTGCCCTAAAATTCAAGAATAAAAAAACCATCAAACACATTTTCCTCCCAACATTTAATCAATCTTCTCAAAGTGAAACTCTATCCTATTCTCACCTGATTGTAGTGCTACACTGCGCACAAGAAAATGGGCTATGGTGCGACAATAAGTGACGGTCAATCCTCCCGCCCCCCCCTCCCTTCCCTCAACACAAACGCGAACAGAGACGGGGAAGAAGTGAGCGATGAGACTGATTTGCTCATCTCCCGCACGGAACTCGCAGCAACGAAACGGCAGTTACGACGATTCCTCATTGCGGCTCCGTTTTTGATGTTGCTTCTTTTTGTTCTTACCTTGCTTTTTACCACAACCAAATATAGTTGGAAGGAGGCTAATGGGGTTTCGCCGGATCGATTTAACGGCCCTCCGAAGCTCGCATGTAGCAGAGGTCTCCCCCCCGATGGCGGGATCAGTGGATACTTCAACCTTCCGAGCAACCCCAAACTGAACTACTTTTACTATTTCGCCGCTAGCAAGACAACCCCAATGAAGGATGCACCCCTGCTGTTGTGGATGAGCGGCGGTCCTGGTTGCAGCTCCTTGCTTGCGTCTTACATGGAGAACGGCCCCTGCAGGGTGAGGCGCAACAATGACACGAAGTTGCCTGAGGCAATCATGAATGAGTACGGTTGGAACGAGGAAGTCAATGTCGTCTGGGTCGACCAGCCTGCTGATGTGGGGCTGTCGTACGGAGACAATGGGAATTCTTCACTCTTCAGCCATAAGGAGGTCAGTGCAAATATGCTCGCGTTCCTTCACAGATGGCAGCAGCGGTTCCCTGACTCTCATAATGGAGAGTTATACATCTTTGCCGAGAGTTTTGGTGGTCACTATGCCCCAGCCGTGGGACATAATTATTTCATGGCGGAGCAGGTAGGTTTGGCACCGGAAGGGCTGAAATTGGCGGGGGTTGGCGTCGGAAATGGGCTGACGAACCCTACAATCCAGTATCAGTACGCCCCTATCTTTGCCAACAACAACACCTACGGCATCAAGAGTGTCAGTGATGCCGTGTATTTGCAAATGAAGAGGGATGTGCCGCACTGCATTCACAAAATCAAAAAGTGCAACCGGTTATTCAGCGAGAGCGGGGACGAGGATTGCATGGATGCCTTTCTTTACTGCAATGACAAGTTGCAGATGCCTTTTTTCGAGACCGGTCGAAATATTTACGACATCAGGACCTTCGAATCGTACAAGGACGACATGGCGGTCGTGACGGATTTCGTGAACCAGCACAAAATCAGGAACGCCCTCGATGCCGACAATGGTGTTGAGTTCGTCGCCTGCAACATGAATATATACATGCGGTTTTTGTTCGATTGGATGAAGGAATACGAGGACAGTATCCCAGTAATGCTGGAGAATGGGGTTGATATTCTAATTTACGCGGGTGACGCCGATTTCATATTGAACTGGATGGGCAACGAAGCGTGGGTTAAGGACATGGACTGGGCTGGCAAGGAGACATTCAACGAAAAGAAGGAACGAGATTTCGTCTACAGGGACAGCGGCGGTGATGGCGTGGTCGGAGGTGTTGGAAGGGACGTTAAGCTTGACGAGGATACAGGTCGATTAACTTTTCTCCGAGTATATAACGCTGGCCACCTAGCACCCAGAGATCAACCCGTCGCCATGCTAGAAATGATAAACCGCTTCGTCAGGCGCAACGCGATAATTGATTGATTAATTAAGTGGTTTTTGCTTGAATAATGTATTGAAGCCAGCGAGCGAGCGAGCGAGCGAGCGATGGCAAGCGACTGCGCCTGAAATTACACTCGCCTTCAGAAATTTCGTTTTTCTCGGAAATTTTCACAATTTATTTGGAACCATTACTTTACTGAGAGCACGTGGGAACTTCTCTACTCCTTTGCCCTCCCTGATGTTCAGTTTCAGCAAGTCTAGTATGATTTTCCTCATATCATCAGATGAAGAATCACTGTTGTTGTTGCTATTGTCATTGCTAGTGCTATCGTCGCTGATACCTGTCTGTAGTTCCCTTATCAGCTCATCTATCCTACTTTCGTCATTGGCAATGCTACTCAACAGAACACCACCTCCTCCACCACTATTCCCACAACTCCCCTCGCTGCTCCCACCCTCTTCATACACGACCGGCTGCGTAGGCCAGCAATCATACCCCGCCGCCGTAAAACCCGTCGCCTGCGTCCCCCCCTCCGTGCAAAAGGAGCAGAAAAAATTCTCCGTCGCCCTCGCGCAGTGCGTCCCCTCCTCCTCCTCCTCCGCCGGACTCGGCGAGGGCGCCGACATCCACGGGGGAAGTGCGCTTTGTCCGACCCCCCGCGACGACGACGACGACAAATTCTGAGAAGTCGGGATCGCCCCGACGGGCGAAGTGGGCGAAGACGACGGAAGAGACACAGGTATCGTCTTCGTCCCCGTCCCCGTGTCTGCCTCCCCGCAAAACACCCCGCACTTCCAGTAGAAATCCCTCGCCTCCCTTTCGTTATTTTCGACCGTAATAACCAGAACGTCCGCGTGCATAATTTCCCTCCACCCCTCGTTTCCACCGGTGCCCCCTCGTCGGACTTGGTCTCTCCGTCCCCCCTCGCCCGCCCTGAGCAGCCCCGCTCGGCTCAGATCCCTCCCGCCCCCCCCCCCTTCAAAGTCCCTGAATTCCACGGACACCTTCCCCCCCCCCC
>Ga0115557_1002068_pt1 | contig 13576 bp, 6 predicted proteins | sample COGITO_mtgs_1104_FD_87280 | JGI IMG/M metagenome (GOLD analysis project Ga0115557, IMG submission 87280) | Pelagic marine microbial communities from North Sea - COGITO_mtgs_110421 | ecosystem: Environmental > Aquatic > Marine > Epipelagic | place: Germany:Helgoland, sampling site Kabeltonne...
CCTGCCCTTTCTTCCCGCGCTTCCCCTTGCGGACCTGAAAAAACTGCTCTTCCTCGCCCCGAACAATGTGTCGGCATGTCCGGCATCATCATCTCCGATAGCATCGTCATGCGGCTTATCCTCCGGTCCCTTGATGTTGTATTCATCCAATAAATGAGGTAGACAGCTGGTCTTTCTACTGTTAAGAGCGAAGTCCTGATTCTTGCGTGCGCCATTCGGACCGCCAACCTCCGCAATGCTCCTCAATTCCCCTCTCCGTTGGCTATCATCCCAATGGAGCGTTTGTCGGCGCTTGAGGCTGCCGTTTTCATTAAGCTCATCTATACCAAACACAATATCAGAGATAGCATCATCGTGAGCATCAAAGGCGTCATCGCCTTCTTCTCCCTCCGCTTTCGCACTGTTCGTGCTACCATCATCGCTACCACCATCGCTACCTTCTCCACCATTTCCATCATCAATTTGGGGCGGCAAAGTGAGGGCAAATCTTTCCAAATCATCACTAAGTTTCCTCGCAGGGGCTGTCCCACCTCCCAAGCTGATACTCGTCCGCTTGAAGGCCTCCACCACAGTCTCGGTATCGTCATAATCCAAGAGACGATGGATCGGCTCCTCTTCGACCTTTTGGCAGAATCTCCGCATTTTCTGGATGTCTACCGTGTTTAATACGTACAGGTGACAGTACGTCTCTGCAAATACTGTGACAGCACTGTGATTAAGTTGTTGGGTTTTCTGAAGCGGCCCGAATTGCAAGCTAGCATTCAACACTCCTACCCCTTCCTTGCCATTTGCGTCTATCAGAGTGATGCCTTTTTTCTTCACCGGTCCATCCTCACCACTACTGCTACGTGTAGCAGAATGACCTCCCTGCAGTGTAGCTCGGTTCCTCACATCTTTAATAATGTTTGTAGCTCGACCCGACCCGAGTCTACTTTTAGCAGCTTGCATTGTCGACCGATCATTCACAAGCACGGTCCCAGTCTTGGGAGGGTCTTGTCCACTCGCTTGAGAGTTTGCGTCCACCAGATCAACGGTCGCACCGCCTATGAATTCGTCATCTTCCAACCGATTCCAATCGAATATCTTGAACTCCACCTTCTTAATGTCCTCTGTTAGCTTGACGTAGAAAATCTCCTTCCAGGTGGGATGCCTAGTGAGTTTTTTCACACTGCTAACAATCTTCCCTCTCTGCCCGAACGTCATTTCAACGTAGGGGTCGCACGCACCCAGTAAGTCTGTCTTTGGCAAGTTCCTGGCGCTGGTAATGACAACTCTCAGCCCGTTAACGGGGAGTCCGAAAAGTTGTGCGTGTCGCTTCTCTTCAATATTGCTGATGATAGCCCCTGGCTGAACAGCTCCCTTGCTTCCAGCGCTGTCAATCTGTTTGGCTTTACCGCTGTGCAAAACGAAATATCCAGTGTCAGGCTCCGTATTCTTGATGACAACTTCATTAGGGATTGCAATTTTGACCTTCATCTCCCTCATTATGCTGCATATCACGCCTCTTGAGAAGTTCCCTATTATGTGACTTTTGACCAAAGCATCTTCGCAGTGGGCCGTGACAACCTCCAACCTCAAACTGCTACCTAAGCTACTGAGGATTTCTTCACTGTCAATATTTTCCAATTTTGAATCCTCATAAATGAAATAATCTATGACTTGGTTCTGAGTATCCATATCGCCTTCAAGAGCCAGAGTCATATATTTCTTCGCGCAGTCGATTCTTCGATTGTTGCTGCCGGCTTGGTGATCTTTATTCTCAATTAGCGCCGTCAGAATGGCCGTGATACCGGCGTCGCAAAGAATGGCGCCGATAATCATGGCCACCATGGCGAAGAGTTTCTCTTGATCTGTTACCAAAGTGATGTTACCATAGCCTGTGGTGCTGATAGTATACAGCGCCCAGTAGAAGGATGTGAGGTATTTCCCTGAATACGTTCCTCCCTCTTCAGACGACTCACTACCGAACTGCTTAAGAATCCACGAGCAGTCTTTCCGGTCGTAGCAAGGATTGCCATCAGAGGACAGTCCCGCACTCTCGTTCTCAAGCCTTCCGATGTAGTAGAAGATGCTGGCCGTCCAGTGGGCGATCATGCACACTAAGACAAAGGTCTCAACTATTCTCATCACTCCAGTCGAGATCTGATTGCCGGTAAAGCTCTCGACTAAGTTGAAGAAATTGCGTAGATATTTGCTAAACCTCTTGACTCGGAAGAAGTTGTTCAAAGCAAAAAGCCATATCCAGCCCCCATTTCCCTCTCCGACGATCAAGTATACCAAAAAGTACACAGGAAGAGAGCAAATGATGTCAAATGGCAGCCTCTTTCTGACGTAAATGAGGCGGAACTCCTCTCTCTTCATCAATATCCTGCCCTCGGTCAAGACGGAAAAGTGGTTGTAATGCATGTAGATGTCCAGTAGAAAGAAGACAAGCGCAATTCCATCGAGCACGTGGTCACTAGTGCCAGGCTCAAACCCAAAGGCAATCATGAACGGGATCTTGGTACCGTAATAAATAGTCGCGACCATACCAACGACATCCCAGCTCCTCTTAAAGAGGCTGTCAGGGAGGAAGACCCTGTATTTGAGAGCCTCCTCTTTGTTGTCGTCCTGCATCATCTTGTTCATCTTCGCATTCTTCAAGTTACTTTTGACCTTCTCAATCATATAAGCGATGCTGTTCTTATGCAGCGAGTCCAGGCTGTCCCTGAGGCTGCTCTTGAACTGGTCAGCCTTGCGCTCTTCGAGCAAAATATCCCAGAAACTATTGTAGCTTAGCACGAAGCTTTCGCTGTTCCCCTCACTATGAGCAGTGCAAGGTTGAAAGCTTCGCATGAAAAACTCTCCCTCCCCAATGACACAGTTGCTCAGTGTTGTGTAGGTTGTATTGGTTGTCTGACTTATGAGCTTCACGCTGCCCCTGTAGAGGAAGAACAAACTCGTGGCACATTCACCGCTATAAAAATAAATATCACCAGGCATAAATTTCTCCGGTTTCATGGCCCCGCTAATCCTGGTCACAAAGTCCCTGTTCTCATCCTTGAAGAAGAAGACCTTCCCGATCTGGTGTCCGATGAGTTGCTCCCTAACCTCATTGGCAAGAGTCTCAGGAATGAAACTCATCACTTGCTGCCCACTAACACCCATCTGGTGGACCCAGAGGTAGTCATAGTAACTCAGTATACGTGTACTCAAGTTGTCTTTGAGATTCTGTTGATTCGCGTACGACTTTACCCCGTCAAGTTTTTTCTTGAAAAGACTGCTCGTGACGTCGAGCTGAGCGACAATGTCTTCCAAATTCGCGATGATGACGGTGTAGATCAACGTACCACTGATGAGAGCGAATATGGCGAAGTAGACTTCGTAGTTATTGTCAAGCGAAGCGCTTATGTCTCCATAGCCGACTGTCGTTAGCGTGGCAGTGGCCCAGTACAAAGCGGTGATGTACTGGGCACTCAAACTGTACGCTGCGTTGTAGCCCTCGATGCACACGCTGTTATCGTCATCGCCATCGTAGAAACGAAGACCAGCTTGATTCACCCAGTTCTTACCGTTGATACTACAGTCATCGCCTCCACCCTCTGTTCGTCGGACGAATGCGATGAAAAAGAAGACACAACCGAAGTAATGGGAGCAGTAAAACGTGAAAATCATCAGCAGAGATACCCGTAGAGCGTTCTTCCTCACGCGGTAACCTGCCTTGAGAGCACTCTTTTCCAAAAAGTTTATGATCGGCGACAGCTCCACAGTACGGAGTAGCTTGTTCAGTCGCAAAAAGCTGAAAACCTGCACATAGCTGACAAAACTACCGTCGTGGTATGCCAAGTCAGGGATGAGCAAAAGGACCTCCAAGGGGATGCTGCAGAGAATTTGTACCTTCCACTTCCCACTACGAAGGTAATTCACCGCAATTTTGCTCCCACTGGTGACGAGGGTGTCATTGTGGTAGTAGGCAAGGAGTCGGAAGCTAATGAATAGATCGATTAGGAAGATGAGATCACCCAGATAATCCAGGACGATCCATGAAATTGAAACACTGCTGTAAACATTCTTGTCGTAGAGAAAAGCAGATCGGAACGGGATGACAGACATGTTGTAGACAATCACCGCCATAATCAAAACCCTCCAGTACTTAATAAATTTGCCCTCTGGGAGGACAATTCTGGCTGATGGGGGTTGCATCAGGGCCAAGGCAGGCAACATATCTTCGGGGGAAAGGGACACGCTAGAGCGACGTTTGTTGTCTTCGGCTCGCTTCGCGAGTTTTTCTAGCTTGCCGATCATATCGGGCCATTCTTCAAGCAAATCATTGAACGTCGCCCTCGACAGAAACCAAACTTCACTGTCACTTGCAGCTCTTGCCAAAAATGGATTTTTGGTCCAGTTGTTTAAAAGCGCATCTTCCGCGAAGCTATTATTCATCGTCAGCTTGTTGTTTATCTGCATCTGTAAGTTCAACAGATCGACGGTACCCCTCTTAATAAAGAACATTCCATTGGCCGGTATGGACTGATTTAATATCATCCAGTCCTTGCCATAAAATCGTTGGTCCAGGCTCAGCATAATGCTCCTCACAAAGCCACTGTCACAACCGCTGAAAAAACTGCAATGTAAAACCATCTCACTCGTAATGTGCAGCATCATGTCATCCTTGAGATTGGTGGGGAAATTAGCCTGGAGAAAACTGATCTCATCAATGCCCTGCTGCTCCTGCTCTACATAATCGTAGTATTGAGCGATGCGTTCCTGCAGGTCCCGCTCTATAGACTGATCGGACAAAAAGCACTTGACTGTCTTTTTCTTGTGCTCAATGTTGTCTTCACTCACGTCTACGCTGTGCACAAAAGACGTGACATTAGCAATAATCGCGGCACAAAAGGCTGCTCCGAAGGCGCCAATCATAAGCGCGAAGACCGTTTCTTCGGTGTTCTCCGGTGTTATGTCCCCGTAACCGACAGTCGTGAAAGTAGTGAAAGTCCAGTAAAACGCCTTTAAGAAGGTTGTGCTATCGCAGTTCGGGTCCGAGTAGTCGCTCCAGTCGGTGCATGCAGTCGAAGTACTTTTGTAATGAAGAACGTCCCACCCGACGCACGTCCATGTAGAGAGGATAACCGTCGCGAGACCCATCTGAAGACTCGCCTGAACACCGGCTGACACGATTATCTCGTAGCAATCTTCCATATGAAGAGACAGCCGGTTGATAATCTTCGCAAGGTGGACGACCCTAAATAAATGAAATAGTCGGAAATAGGCAAGGTACTGGGGAAACGCGATTGCCATGAGGTCATAGGGCAGACTACTGATAACGTCAATTTTGAAGTCGATACTCTTGGTGTAATTTTCCTGGATTAGCTGTTCGTTTTGAATGACAACCTCGCGTCCAAACTCGATCTGCTTGAATGCAAAGACTCGAAGGTTGAGGTAGATGTCAACAAGAAAGAATATGTCAACCGCGAAATCGATCAGAAAATCGAAGTGCTGACTTGGGTCGAAAGAAAAGGTCCCCGTTCTGTAGTTCCAATCGATTCGAACGAAGCAAACGAGGGAAAGGTAGATGATACCGAGCAGGTAGAACAAGTCCCAATAAACGTGGAAGGGATTGTTGGGCAGAATAATGCCCTTCTTGGTGTGGTCTTCTTCCTGCTTGAACATATCTTTCATCTTGTTGGTCGTCTTGTTCATACTTTCATGGAGTTTGTTCAATTTCTCCATCTTCTCAACGTATACTTCTTTCGTAGCAATCGCCCCTCGGTCTGTGCTCCCCCTGAGATGACCTTTGTAGTTCTTAAATCTGCTTCGAAAGGTTGACGACCGGATAACTTCAGACAGTCCCTGGATGGTAAGAACGACGACTTCGCAAAAAAGAACATTGCAGCGGGCCCCCCACTTATGTGTCACCCCGAACAGGAGCTGATAATCACCGATGTAGTCCCCTGGACGTAGTGACGACACAGGATTATCCATACTCCGAGTATAGATTTCGACCTGTCCAGCCTTCACGACGAAAAGTTCTCGCTGTTTCTCGTCCTGAAAGATAAGGGTGCTCCCTGGAGCGTACGTGCGAATTCCCAACTTTTTCGCTATCGCTCGTAGAAAGGCTTCGTCCCTGTATCTCTTGCTGAAAAATGGTACTGCCTGAAAAAGCTTCATATTCTTCATGCCCAGATCCTTCTGAACGTTCTCAGGCATGCTCCCAAGGATTGTCTCCTCAAGAAGCCCAAACTGCTTAATGTAAACGTAGTCATAATAGTTTTTGATGCGCTGACGAAGACCATCAGGCACGTCGCGTATATCAATGTAGCTGTTGATAGTGTCAAGCTCCTGGCGGAATCTCATTCGGAGGACATCAGCATTCGCGAGTACACTCGTCATGTTGGCAATCACCAAACCATATACGAAAGTCCCAATCAACATAAAGATGCACGCAAAAAGAATCTCTACATTCGCCACAGGGATCACACTGTCCCCGTAGCCGATTGTGAAAAGCGTCTGAAGCATGAAGTATATGGCTCTGCTGAACTTGGCGTGAGTACTATCGGCTCCCACGGCGCCATTTGTTATAGTAGTATAGGAATTATTAACAGCCGGTGGTATACACGAGGGGTATAGGAGGGTGTCGCTCACGACCCAGCTATCCGTTTCGATTTCCACTGCTCCATTGCCCGGAACGGTACTATTGAGCATAAGCTTTGTTTCAAAGTCGGTGGTGGAATTCATTACCGGGGAGTGAGAGCAGTAGAATTCATAGCTATCTCCTTCTGCGTCCGTTATTGTGTCGGTATGTCCCATCGCGTAGTACACACATGCAAGCACAGTGTTACTCAGAAAAATAAAGAAGAATATGATCATCATGCGGAACATGGAGACATTGACGACTTTACCCTTCTTTTCGGCAAGGTAGGTTTTGAGAGTGTTGAATTGGGGCATGAAGAGGGCCATGCGCATCATTCGGGGGAGCTGAAGGATGATCATTTCCGGTCTGCGGCGAGTTTCTGTCGAGTATATAATTTTTCACGTGTTAACTCCATGTTCAACATGATTTGATGCCGCATGAATAATGGGAGACTTTTTCTTCAACATTTGGCAAAAACCTTCACTTGGCAATGTCCAATTTGACGCGACAACGTTTTGATATTGTTAATTACTCACCGTAGTCAGGGAAGCTCTGGCAACCGATTACTGTAAAGAATGGCTGGGTACAGGCAATAATATTGATGTAGAAGCTGCTGCTCCTCATGAAGTTCCCTCGAATAGCGGCCCTGTTGGTTATAACTGTCTTGGTTTCCGGATCTACAAAGGCGAAGAAAAAGTTTAGCCCGGTATCAACCCAGAAGAGAATATCGCACAACATATCTAACCAAAACTGAAAGGATTCGTAGTCGCACACGTCGTAAGAGATCATGATTTGCACAGGGGAGTAGAAGCAGTTGTAGCTGACAATGAGGAAGACAGCTACATCCCAGAAATTGCGGAATTTTGAGAATGGATGCAGCCACTCAGGAACCTTATCATGATCTTCAAATGTAGTCGACTCGGCTGGAAGGATCGATGCGCCGCCTCGACCCTTCAATGTTTTTTTCATGTTGGTGAGCCTTGTGAACTTCCTCAAGCCAAAGAGGGACTTCCCTGGAGCATACTGGTTTAGTATTTTCTTCGAGATGCCCTTTTCGAGTTTAGGTTGGTCCGAGGTGGCAGAAGTGGACGGCATGCCGAAGGTGGTGTTGGAATCGACGTGGTTCGGAGCATGAGGAATGTCAAAGTTGCTCGTCATAATGGACTACAACAGTGAACGGGTCTCTGGAGGCGTAAATCGGTCAAAATGATAGTTTGAATGGGTCAACGAGGAGCGACCGTTGGTAAATATCGCCAATTACCGTCACCGCCTTGGGTATCTCCAGTTGTTTGCCTTACTTCCAAAAAGTCCCTGCACACACTGTGGCCAATAAGGGAATGATTCGAGGCCTTCGCGTACTTCTTGTAGTTGCTGGTATTATAACTCGGTCAGTTAAGAGAACAAAACGGGGGGAAGGGACTTGTTTTTAGCAACACGGTTAGGCAGACTTGTGACCACAGCACAGTCAAACAAAAGATGACGCAGTCCTTTGCTAACGTTGAAAACTCGGTTTTTGCAACTGATGTCGAATAGACAAGCTTAACTACGTGGTGTTCGCACTCTTAAACCCAGAAATGTGTTGGATGGTCATTGAAGATGCATTTGTCTAACTCTCTCTCTCTCTCAAAAAATCGCATCGGCCTCAACATCGAAACATCGGGCCCAAAACTCAGCTCACATGATAACAGATAGATAATCCATCTATCACTCTTGAAAGAATCACTCGTGTGCACCTACAGGGAAGCAAACACATACTTGCGCGAAAAAAATCCTGACCCAGAAAGTGCCTTCTTGTACTTAACAGCTCACAACTTACTACCCCTGACAGAACAGAACGTTAGTCTACCCCACAAAACAAAGTAATGCCAAAAAATCTCGTCGCTTTAGAGCTCCAGCGCGATCAACTCTTGAATGACCAAAAAGTAATCAGTGACAAATTCAACAGCATCTTGACCCGCTCCGGAGGCCTCAATGACACCTCCAACCTCGTCTGCCGCAATCTCCAGGCTGCCATCGCTGTTGCCCAGCAACCTGGATTCTTTGAGTACTACAAAGTGAGCGAAGAAGTGACAAGCACTGTGAAGCAGAACGAGCTGAAGAAACTGACAAAACAGATCAAAAGAATACAGAAGGAGATTGACATCGTGAACAATGAGATTGCAGCTGCACGGCCAAAACCCCAAGTGGTGCCGCCACCGACCATCAACTCTTTTTCTGCGTGGTTTCGAGAGTTTGGTGAGCCAAAACCTGCCCCAGTACATTTCATGAGCGAGTTTAGTGACAACCCTAAGATTTATGGCGGGACGAACCACCACAGTGGCTTCAAGACAATGTCAAGACAGATGAGGAAAGGCCACTTGACAAGATGACATTGTGATTTCGTACGTAACACTAAGTGCAATAATTAATTGTATTTTTACCCAGCTAAATATCGCGAAAAAAAGTCAACCCTCCCTTTAATTAATGCATTTTTGTACTCGTTCGACCACCATCTTGTATAATGGCTCATCACACATTTTTCTGCACAAAAGGTTTCTGCTTTAAGTTACCTCACAAGCCCCCCCCCCCTCCATTCATAGAATCAAGGGGAAGTTTTTCATAGAGTGGACTCGGGTGTTAACCGCTCGGTCCCTTAAATCATTACACATTTTTTCACGAATCCTTTTTTTTCTTCAGTGCTGGCACAACATAGTCAGCAGTCTTTGTCATAGTCATTCATCAGTATCCTCCTCCCTCAATCCCTTACACCCCCGTCACCCACAAGCCCCTCTAACCCCACATCATTCCAAAACCTATTAATCCAGCTCCTGGCCGCTCTCGATATTCACCCCAACACCAAAAACACTCACAATGCAATGCATTGTCCCATTCTCCCACCCCACCTTGACGCTCCCATCCTTCCCTCCTGAGGAATCCCAATAAGTAGAAGAGCAAGATACAAGCCCGGCACCTGTCTTCTGAACGAGAAGACAGGTGAGCACGTATTTATAAGGGCGGTTTAGAGATTGGAGTTCTTTCAGGCAGGAGTCCTGTGATGTGAGGAGGGGTTGGGTGTTAGTCTCTATCACTTTGCTTTGCCCCTTACACTTCCGAGTTCCGGGGAGCAGTATATAATCTCTATGCGCTCTACTCTTTACGCTTACAACGAGACGACGATGATAATCACATCAGAGATAAACCTAAACACCTAACAACCCGGCCCAACTCCTTCAATCAAAACAAAAACTAACTCCCCTCCCCTGCTCTTGACATCCAACACACATCCTTTTTGCGATCCCAAACAGCATATAGAGCTCCACAACTTACGATGATGTTATTGCAGTATTCATTGACTTTCTTTGGGACGTATGCCTTGTTCCCCAGCTGGTCCCCGATTGTGTTTTTTACCACAGTCTCTACATCTTCGGCAGAGAACTCCTCGCCGCCCTCTTGGAAGTCCATTTCGTCGTGTTAACAGGCACGGATTCAAAGTTGATTTTCTTCGCAAGATGAGAGTGAGAAGGTTTCAAAGACAGCAACAGAGCTGCACGGGGTTGCAACTTTTTTTTGGGCACAACTTTCTGGGCAAAGAAAGGCAATTTTGAGTTTTTTATAATAAATAATTGTTTGAAGACGTCAACGACCACGATCAAACAGATATTGATATTATTGTATTTTATACTTTAAAATTGGACACCTATATAACAGTCCTTTTGCGAACCCTTACCTAACCCAACTGAGACCAACCCCCTTTCTTAACTCATCGAGAACATTGACAAGAAGTGATGGCAGACGGGATGGCCGGCATTGCCGGAATGGTGAAGGCAAAGGTATGTAGAGAATTGATGACAGGATGTTTTTTATATATGCGTTTTCTTACATTGCTGTTTCGTTGCAGAACATGTTCGCTGGCCTCCTCAAGAAGAATAAAGATGCAAACGAAGAAAGTACTAAAAACATGATGAACCATTCGGCGAAGAAAGATGCCTTTTTGATTGATGCTTGTCAGCAGGGATCCCTTAATCTTGTCCAAAAGTTCATAACGAAGGATTTCTGCAGCCCCAATTTACTATCTCCGGATGGGAAGAGTCTTGTGCAGCTGGCATTGGAGGGAGGTCACGACGCAGTTGTAATGTACCTTCTTTTAGAGCAACACGCGGCCGTGGTGGATGCCCGGGGTGTGAAAGGACTTCCGAAGGACGAGAAGGCTGACAGCCTACACATCAGTTTGATTAAGATGTGTGTGATGAAGACTACAGATAGGGAGAAGGCTTTTGCGGTTGCAATGGAAGCGCTGGCACACAGCACTAACCAAACGTTGAGCGCACTGTTGTTAGCGGAAATGTACAAGGAGGTAAGACAGATGGGGGGGGGTTGGGGAGAGAGAGAGAGAGAGAGAGAGAGAGCCAGAGAGAGGGATTCCCTAGCACACACTTCGTACTCACTAACATCGAAATGTACGCATACATATTACGGCTTTCGTGATTTGATCGTTAGGTTGCGCGCCTCCAACCGTCTCACCGGCACACCTTGACCGGCAACGCGACAGTACTGGAGAACGTGGCCTTCACCCTCCTCGACCAGGCGGCCGAGGAGGACGTCATGCAGATCCTCGCCGGTCTCGACCCCAACTACGGCAACAACTCACCCCTGCAGGTCGCGATCAGGAGCCACAACAGCCACTTCGTCAGCCACCCCCACGTGCAAGAACTCGTCAGCAAAGTTTGGATAGGAATCGACCCTCTCAGGCAGAACTTTGACGGGTCAAGTGACACCAAAGCTAATATCGGGTGGGACTTTGTTTTGAAACCAAAACAGGTGAGTTCAATTGAAATGATTGCTCAGTTCATACGTTAATCGCAACTAAACCACGACACACGATGCAGTTTTTCGGATCTCCCCGCGGGCACTTCCTCCTCCACATCTACACCTACTTAATCTTCATCGTAATCCACTGGACGACATCCATGGAGCTCCGCATGGACTTCAGCACCCCCCCAACAGGCATGGAGTACATCTTTACCGTCTTAGCTATCTGCGGTGGCATAAACGAAATCGAAAAGTGCTGGAGGCAGGGGAAGTCCAATTACCTCAACTTCTTCTGGAACTACGCAGACGTGCTGCTTTTCATCCTTCTCGCGGCGTTTATTATCATGAGGAACGTCTCGGATCTTCGGACCGAGACGACGATGATAAGACAGATTCTTGCCCTCTCCGCCGTCCCGCTATACATCCGTCTCCTCGAGCTGCTCGTCCTCTCCCGGCGCTTCGGCCCCCTCATGCTCATCATCCAAAACGTAATCAGCGAGGTGCTGTACTTCATGATCCTCGTCCTCCTCATGATCGTCGCCTTCGGGCAGTGCACGAGCGTGCTCTTCACCGACCCGAACATGAAGGAGCTCGAGTGGTTCAAAACCTTCGGCTCTGCCTGCGAGACGCTCTTTATCGCAATGCTGGGCGTCCTTGACGAGTCCCAGGTCACCGAGGTCAGGGAGGAATACGAAATCATCGGCCCCTTGATCATCTTCTTCTACCTAATAATAACCTCCATAATCCTCTTGAACCTTCTGATCGCCATCTTGTCGAACATTTACAAAAAGATCGACGAGAAGAGCAACGAAGAATGGATGTTCCTCTGGGCCAGCACCGTGATGCGCCTGCAGCAGGAGGTTGAGGAGACGCTCCCGCCGCCCCTCAACGTCGTTCTCAGGATCTTCAAGGTCTTCCCCAAGAAAATTCACAAGAAACTCATATTCACCATTCTGCTCATTATAGAGTACGTACCCGGGGTGCTCTTCGCAGTAATCCTCTACATGCCCTACAAGGTAATCCAAATCTTTGCCCGCCTCCTAAACCCAATGACATGGAAGTCAAAAAACGGTAACCCCTTTGTCTCCGCCGCAGTGTCCTCCGACGACATGATGGCCATGCAGGGAATGGACCCGAGCTACGGGCAGCAGAACTCCCTGAAAAAAAAATTTACCAAATACTGGGAGGACAACTTCACCAACGCGGACGAGGTCATGATGGGCCGGGACAACATTAGCTTCCAGTACAACTCCGCGGAGCGCCGTACGATCCTGGACAAGAAGTCCGCCGGCGCCGCGGAGCAGGCCGCGAACATCGCGCAGATGAGGGACGAGCTCCGCGACGTCTTCAGCATGTCCAACGGGGACTCCGTGAGCATGGTCAGCGAGCTCCTCTCCACCCAGGACCACCAGACCAAGATGTTCGAGAGCTTCTCCATCAACCAGCGCGAGCTCGAGAACCGCATAAAGCACCTCAACGCCTCCCTCGCCATCGCCCAAAGGAGCATCAACGTCATCCTCGACACCGTCAAGAGCAACCAGAGCAGCAGCGGCAGCGGCAGCGACGCCAGGACCGACAGCGGGGACATCCGGGACATCTTGGAGGAGGCCGACGACATCATGAGCCTGGGGACGACTTCGATCGACAAGGCCAGCGCGGCGAGAAGGAAGACCAAGTTCCTCAGGCCAAGGATGAGCGCAGTTTTGAAAAAAAATTAGAACTGAGGAACGTGAACACAGTGGACGTATAGTGTTTTGAGTTTAGAACTATGTGCATGGAACGGTGTTTTGTTTAAGTATGTTATAGTTTCTAACGAGCGGAAGCATTTTTTGCTGGAATAGTATCCGTAAAAAACTAGAAAAAGCTACTTCTTCTCATCTTATCTTATCCTCTCCGATCTGTATCTGTATCCGTGATCCCTTTCTCCCCCTCTCGTTCTCGTTGGTACGTTTCTTCTCTGTGCCTTCCCCCTTCTGTTGACACTGTTGACACAGTTGACACAGTTGACACTGTTGACACCCCCCCTCCTTCCTTTTCCTTCCCCCTCCTCCCCCCCCTCCTCCTCCCCTCAATCTCCCAATCAATCCCCTCCCTAACCCTCACCAAATCCACCCCCACCGCCACCCACCACGCGCTCACGGCCCCCAGCAGCCCCGCCTCCCACACACCCCTCCC
>Ga0115557_1002085_pt1 | contig 13519 bp, 13 predicted proteins | sample COGITO_mtgs_1104_FD_87280 | JGI IMG/M metagenome (GOLD analysis project Ga0115557, IMG submission 87280) | Pelagic marine microbial communities from North Sea - COGITO_mtgs_110421 | ecosystem: Environmental > Aquatic > Marine > Epipelagic | place: Germany:Helgoland, sampling site Kabeltonne...
AGGAGAAGCAGTGTGAGCTTGAGGGAGATGGTTGGATTGAGGGAAGCTAGTGTAGGGAGAGTCCATCCCCTGGTGGGTGGGTGAGGAAATGGAGGTGGAAGACCCTGTGAACACAATAGACGCGCATGTAGAAAATACTATAAAGGCAAGAAAATTTGGGTTTGGGTTTAGTGTTGGGGTTAGGTTTTGTGTGAGGGTTAGGGTTATCTGGATAGATAGTAGTGTGTTTTGTGGAAGTCACAGGGGGTGGTTAGTCGCTAAAACATTACAACAATAAGAGCCAAAAATGTCAATTTTCATTCTTAGCTCTTCTATCTCTTAGGTTTAGGTTCATTATTCATCCGCAATAGGTGGTTAAGAACAAAGCGATAGCATGGTGTGAGCAGCTCACGTGCTCCAAGCGATAAAATTATGTATTCCAAGGTTGCTGTGAGTAAACACAAAACTGTCTTTTCCATTTTTGGGTCGGCAAACGCAAACTCCATTGTCCCTGCTTTTCAAAACACTTTCCCTTTCCTCCTCCTGCGCAAAATAGTGGCTGTATGAGCCTAGAGAAATCCCTATTTCTGTATCGACAATCGCTATTTTGAGGTCCTTAGCAACTGCCATCACACAGCAATCATCGTAAATTGAGAGAGTTGCTGCAAGAAGCGGGAAGCAAAGCCACGTGCGTGGGGTGTGGGGGCACGACATTCAATAATATAGAACGGGAGAAAAAGGGAGAAGACCGCGAGCGAGAGGGTCAGTTGCAAACCGGACGCCACGAATAAAACTTTGCCATTTGAGAGAAACTCACCTATGGGATGCGACGATGGCTTGAAGACGTTGAGCACTCCTCCCCCTGTCTCCAGCACAATCACCTCGCCAGAGTGCAGCCCCACGATCAAGCGCTCTTTCGTGATAACCGCTGCCGTTATTTGCTTCTGTAGGTCCAAAAGTTGATCAAAATTTCCACCTTTGGTAGCCACGACCCGAAGTTTCTGATGATTAGCACCGGAGGCGAGTGCAACGTGGAGGGCCCTACTGTCATCTCCATATCCCTGATGCGAGGACTCAACAGCGCTCGCTCCCAAAACTACATCTTTAGGCAATTTTTTGCCAACAGAAGTTTGGTTCTCTGTCGCACGCAGGCAGATCCAGCAGCCCGAGTCACGAGCAAGGAAGCACGTAACCGGGACGGTGATCAGATTGACTGCGGTCGAGAGGACCATATTCAGGGGCTGCGTCTTGGTGCTCCCTTCCGTGACGGTTGACGCCTGATCACTCTCATCGTCCTGAAGTGCTATGTGCATGCTTGTCGTCACCAATGCTGTGCGGAGGGAAATCGTTTTGATGATATCGAAGGAGATCCAATCCATCAAAAAAATCTGAAAAAAAGAGAGAGAGGGCAAACAGTAAGGAGGCAGAAGGGGTTATTGGTTAGACGCGATTAGGCTGTGGCCACAAAAGGTGAGCTCGCGGAGAGCTCGGTAGGCGCTCGGCTTCAGCTTCAGCTTCAGCTTCGCACGCTCGCTGCTGCTTCTAACCTCCGCATTGGAAACAAACGCAATCAGACCACACCTATCACAGTGAGTAGAGTGAGTGATTTCGTTCGAGGTAATCGTTTGAGACCGCTTGAATACAAACGATGAAGCAGATTTATCGTACGTCCAACGTCTCACTACACCGCTGCGAAAGACTCCGACCACAAACATTTCATTCTCATAGATCATTGAGGTAGCGAGGAGAAGTCCGTCGTTGTTCGCACCCATTGTGGTCAATTTTCCCGTCGGAGTAATGTTGACTGACAGTCGATTATTCTGTAGGTTGGCTTGGGCCGCCTCGGCAGAGCGAATTATCCCGTGGGCAGTCTGCTTCACGTAGGTGAAGTTGATAGTGTCTGAAATTTGGCACTGGACGTTAATGAAGCTCAGTACTGCTGTCATCAGATTCGTTGTTTGAGCTAAATTTTGAGCGTCTTTCAAATAGTAACCGCGGAGAAGGAGGGCTTTCGCGTGAGCCAGGGCTCCATAAATTACCCAATTTGAGGACCGCGAGAGGAGGGAGTTTTGGTGAGAGGTTCTCCTGTTGAACTTCTTCTTCGCATGCATTTGGAGAAGTTTACGCTCCACAGTCGCCAAGTCGTCATCATCTTTGATTTCTAAATCTTCAGCATTGCTTTCGTCAGCAACGTTGTCGTCACCAGCAATGATTTCTTTTCCAAATCCGGAGAGGGCTGACGACTCGCGAAAGCAGATGCAGGATTGAGATAGTCGCAGCAGTTTGCTTGTGTGCTCGTTATCGTCATTACATTCGTCATTGTCGTCATTGTCACTATTTTCACAGTCCATACCGCGGTGCTCGATGCGCGAACGGTACAGAAAGATTCGCCCGAGAGTATTCAAAGCCATTCCACACGTCTCCCGATCGTCTCTTGCCCCCTCCTTCAAACCTAATTCATCGCGAAGAAACGACTCGACGTCCTCCGTCGGCTCGAGAAGTGCATACAAACTGTGAACGGGCATTTTCTCGCCGGAGGGTTCGCCTTGAGGCATGTCAGCAGTCTCCTCCTGTATCCCGCACTCATCATAAAACTCGTCGTATTTTGCGTAGTAGTTGTCCGTCGTCTCAGCGGAAGACGACTCTCGTGATCTCGTGATCCCAGCAACTTGATACACCCCCTCATTGCCCTCTTCGTACACATTGTCACCCAAGGGTTCCGCATCTTCAGCGCCAAAAGACGAGGAAGGAGGAGAGTCGTCCACTGAGTCACCCCGTCGACGGATCGCCCCCCAATTTGCTGCAAGTTTGATGGCTTCACAAGAGCGTTGAAAGGCCTGCTCGCAATACCAGCTGCCGTCGCCACCGCCGTCTGCGCCCACATTCATCTCTGCTAGGCTCTGTAACACAACTCCTAAGCGAGCCATCGGGCTGGGAAACGTAGGCGCACTATTTATTGCTCGCTCGAGTAGTCCCTTCTTCTGCAAAAGATGGCGCGCGTCGATGTCAGTCTTATCGTCGATTGACATAATGTTATCGATCAGCGCAGGGAGTTTGCAGCGAGCTTGCATCTGCATTGCACCAAGCGACGAAAGAAGATGTGAAAGTGAAAGTGAAAGGAGAGGTTAGTATTAATGAGGTGAAAAAGAAAATGTTGTACACGCTTACGGTGGGATGCCTTCTTTGCAAGCAATGCTGCCGTGAGAAATGCCTTGCACCCGCTGTTCTCACCTCTGCGACATCGAACGATTGGAGGGAGACACGGCTATTGAGGTTGTTGGCAGCTAAATATGCGTGATTGTGGGAATCTAGCTTCAGGCCAATAGAGTCAACAACGCGGCAGTAGAGTGTGCCGAGCATGGAGGAGCATTTTTCTTCATTCACGAGCAAACTTGAACGCCACTTGCAGCCGTCATCGTGATCAGTCATGAGCCTCTCGTCGTCTTCATTAAAGAACTTGCCGTATTTTGTGTGGAGCCGAGAGAGTAGAGTGCCCCCCCAAAAATTTCCTCCCCGAGAGGAAGTGCTGGGATGAGAGAGCAGCATGTTCAGGTAGTCAGTGGCCGCTTTCTGGAATTTTACGGTACCAGGAAGGTCATTCTCAGTCGTGACGCGCCTAAATTCACGACTGATGTCGTGTTTTGCTACTCGAGCGATCATCTCCGTCAACAGGAGTGATTTTTTGTAGTAATTGTAAGGCGATGATGTGTTGTCAGTCTTAGCGTACAGCATACCCAAGAACCTCATGTTGATTCCATTGCGGTGCATGGTCTCCCTCAGGTCCGACAAAAGGAGTAAATTGTTCTCGACGTCGTTCTTGGCGGCGTCGTGTTCGGTGACGCACCAGATAGTGTCGCCAGAAGCAGCGAATCTACTGATCACGTCTTCAATGAGTGCGTTGCTCGCGGCTCGATTCTCATTGTACTCAGTTATTCGGTCCTCTCGCCGCATTGTAAATTTGCTTAGCGCGTCAGCCGATAGCGGTTGACTGTAATTCTTGACGAATTCTGGGCGGAGGAGCTGGAGAAGGTGAGAACCCCTGTTCAAGCGCCGAGTCTCGTAGGTGGCGTCGCCGCACTCGGCTGGCAAAGCCCGAGCGAAGTCGAGGGCATAGAGACGCTTATCGCGGGGAGAGCGGTGTATTTCAACGTCTACAGCATGGTGAACGAGAACCGGAGGTGAAGAGTTGCCCGCTTGCGGGGGTCCCACGAGGTGAGGCTACAGAACGGAGGAAGGGTGAGGGTTAGTAAGTTGCAGAAGGGCAGACGAGTAAGAAAATTTGAGAGGGGATGGGCGGAAAGGGGCAAATAATTGCGGGGCAAACAAAGCGGTCAATAAAATACCAAATGAATGAATTCGTCGTCAGTCGAGGCAAAATAGTAGTAGGTCGTCCGACTTCAATCAATGGCCGCTCTTGCTCACCTTAAGGTTCATTATCTTGCCGATGCGGGTTAATGTCTTTGAAGCAGGGAGGTCGTTGCAGTTGACACCATTCTTGACGGAAAACGAGCGGTTCACATCTGCGCATCCGTAGACGAGAGACTTTTGGTTTTCAATGGGCAACAGTGTTGATGCAATAAGTCGATAACCTCGATAGTCGATGAGACACTGCAAGGGAAAAAAGAGCGGCTCGGCATTGTTGCTCGAGACGTCAAAGGCTTCAACGTGGTAGTACTTTTGAGGATCAAACGCTCCACTAGCCTCCATGAATGCGTTCAGTCCCTTCAGTTCGTGTCCAGCGCTAGTTTTGGCATTTTCATCGTCACCACCATATATGTCACCGACATCAAGAGCAAACTTAAAAAGTAGGCCATGCACTAGAAACTTTTCGCCGCCGGCAACACCGCCGGCTAAAATGGGGGTGATCGTTCGCATAGATGGATCAAGGCCGATCTCTTCGACAAGAATCTGGGCGTGGCGTATGGCCAGGTGCGTGAACTCCTGAACGAGTTCTTTTAGAACGGGCCAATTTCCAGTGGTGATGGCAGCCTGGTAGTTCTCGTTCCAGTCGAGGTGGTGCAGAAGCTTCTTCTTCTTCGTCTGTTTTTTCACAGCACTGGCAGTCAGCGCTGAAATCGAGTTGTTTTCGTCGGAGTGGTTGTGGTTGTCTGATTGGTTGTCGGTTGATGCCGAAGTTACTCTAGAGCTACTGCTGATGTAGTTATGGTCAAGGTTTGGGGGGTCTGAGGGGTCCGGGGGATTTTGGGGGTCCGGGGGATTCGGGGGGTCCGGGGGGTCTGCGGGGTCTGGGAGTTGAAAATCGCCGCTGTATTGATTTTCTCCCTGTTGTTGTTCTCCCTGTTGTTGTTCTTCCTGATTTTGACTAAAGTCCCCACTGTAGGCATTCTGTTGCCATTGCTCCTGCTTCTGATTTCGCTCTTGTCGCTGGTCGCTTTGTTCCAGCGGTCGTTGAGGGCGACGCACATCTTGAGGGGAAGTTGATGCAATAGTACTCTTATTACTGTGGAGCTCAGCAATCACATCTTGTAGCTGGGCTTTGGAAAGAGATGATAGCATCGTTGCAAATGCCGTAGAAAAAGCTAAGCCGGCAGTGGCCGAAGACGAACGGTGACGCGGAAGAGCCGTCGGCCCTTGGCTGTCCAAGCTCGCTGAACGACGCGGCCGTGACAACTTGGGATCCTGCAAAATTCCTGCTACAAACTCCTCATAAGAAATAGAGCCATCCCCGTTCTCGTCGAAGTGCTCAAAGAGCGCTATACTTTCCTGATCATTAAGGCCCATTCCCATCTCTCTCATGGCCTTCCTGTATTCGTCTAGGTCGATTGACCGTGAACCATCATCATCCATAATCTTGAATCTGCGATTCAAGCCGTCAAGGCCAAGTGCGCCACGCCGGCTCATTTCAGCCCTAAGCTTACCCACAATAAACTCCACGCCATCCATTTTTATATTTGTAGGCTGGTGAAGCAATATATCAGTGACGATGATTAGTTCTTGTGGATCTCTCAAAGTTTTTTTAGTTGTTTTTAATGTCAGAAACTTTCACCGATGCGCTATTTTCTTGCCTTCTCCTTTTTTCCCTGTCTTAACTGTTGGTTCCTCAGCATCGAGTGCATCGAAAATGTAAAGCGTTGTCCACTTATCAAGATGAACACGCATCCATGTCAAAGTCCAAAACACAACTTACAACCAACCAGAGTGACAAATGCGCTATCTAATTGACGAAAACCATCGCGGACGACAACATCTTCTCTTGTAATGCAGAGCCGCAAGCACATTATTGGTTCTGGTTTCTCCACTTTGTAACCTAAATGTAATTGCACAAAAGCCATTTTTATTTTGCTAAATTTATTTCTTTCTCCAAGCACGGGTCAGCACAATGCCAAAAATCGCCACAACACTGACTGCCATCACAGTCATCAACACATCTCGCTGCTTGTTGTCAACATTCTGGTCCTCCTTGCCAGTGAGATTGAGATCCCTTCCCACCATTGTCTGACCAATGCTGTGGTAAAATTCCTTGTTCTTGATGAAGGTGTCGACTGCGACTTGTCGCCCCATCTTGGAGGCATAAAGTGCGCGGTAGAGCGGACGAATGTATTTCATGCGGCCTTGCGATGTAATGAACCGGCACGCGACGGGAAGTATTGCACTGTCTTCGGCCAAGATCGAGAGCTTACAGAACCTGAAGAGGATCTCGCAGTTCTGACTTGCGCTCATTTTGTACTGGCTGTCCATGGCACGGACAGTTTCAATCTTTAAAGCCTTTTTTTTCTCGCTCGTCTGCTCCAGCAAGCTGTCAAGGAAGCAGCACGTCTGGTTACTAGTCCAACCGGTTATATCAACAGAGGGAACTTCGTTGGAACTGCCCGAGTTGTTCCCGAGCCAGTCACGAGCAAGGTTCTCGCTGGCCTCGCTAAGAGTTCGGTCAAAGGTGGGCGCCTCATAGGGCATTCCGCCGGTGTGGAGCCAGGCATCCCAATCGAACTCACTCATCTTCGGGTGACTTCCAAACTCGTCCATGAAGAAGTCCTGGAACTCTTGACTTGTCACAGTAATCTTGCTAAAGTGCTTGAGGTAATTCTTGGCGAATTTTTCAAAGGCCGGCGTGCCGACCCTCTTCTCGAGATTATAGAGAAGGTTGAAGCCCTTCTCGTAGGGCACCGTAGAAAACGCGTCGTCAGGGTCCTTGTCGTCAAGAACCGGGACCATGCGCTGAAATTCCTCAGGAAGGAGTGCAATGTCATCCTCCAGATGGTTGTATCCCCCGATGGCGTCGAAGTCAAAGAAGCGGTCGTCTTTCTTCATCCGGCTCATGATCTTCCTCTGAAGCCACATGGTCCACCCCTCGTTGAGCCAGAAGTGCTCCCAAGTGGCGTTGGTGACGAGGTTGCCAGTCCAGCTGTGGGCAATCTCATGGGCAACGACGTCGGCCAGAGAGCGATCGCCCGCCAGGAGGGTGGGCGTCACGAACGTCAGCGACGGGTTTTCCATGCCCCCGTACGGAAAGCTCGGGGGCAGCGAGACGAGGTCGTACCTGCCCCACTGGTAGGGGAGGGTCAAGTCCTCAGCAGTTTTGAGGAAAGATTCCGTCTCATCAAACTCGAAAGCGACCTTGTCCACATTCTCCGGCTCGCTCCAGACCCGGCAGCGATCCGAGATGTCGCGACTCGCGAGGTTTCCAATCGCAAAGGCAATCAGATAGGTAGAGGTCGGGTTTAGCTGAGACCAGAGACTGGTGGCAGTCTTGGCAGACTCATCCACTTTGCGGCTCTTCTGAAGAGCTGAGCAAAGACAAGTCGCCCAGGACGGGGTAGTCACCGTCACATCGTAAGTGATCTTGTTTCCAGGGGTGTCCTGGCAGGGAACCATCGCCCGGCAGTGGATCGCCTGGCACTGAGTGAACATGTAGGGGTACTTTTTCCCAAGAGTTTGGGAAGGAGGAAGCCACTGGATTGCAGTGGACTGCTTGGTGGTCTTGTAAAATACAACAACGCGCTGCTTCTTCTTGCCGTTCAGCGGAACGGAGAGGAGGGTCCCGTAAATCTCGTGCGGGGGGGACAGCGTGAACTTCACCTCTTCATTGTCAACACAGCACTTGGAAATGACCAAGAACTTTGTGTCTAGCGTCAGCATGTTCTGGACACTCTCGCGGCTTGCATTACTCTGCCCGAGCTCCACGTCATAGCTCGCCGTCCCGGTTAGGGTTTGGCTTTCGAAAGAGACAGTCACATTTAAGTCTAAGTGTGTTGTGCGAGCCACGGAGGGGTCAGAGAGGGAGGTGAAATCCGTCTTGTTGGCAGCACGTCTATGAAGAGCTTGCGTCTCCTTCGAGTGCACCGAGCGCTGGCGCTGAGATCGGTGGGACATGTTCTGTGTGAAGGGGTGGGGGGGTGTGTGGGGGGAGTTAACGATTTTTGGATTTTCTCCAATTTTTATTTTCGTCTTTTTGTTCGTGATTTTGTAAAAAGAATTAACGTCAGAAAGTCGATCGCTTGTAGGGCTCTCTCTCTCTGCGGGATGATGCGATATTGTGTTGAATTGACTTCTCCTCCTCACACGCAGTGACAAAAGGTGCCACCGACGACAACGACGACAACGAAGTTGACGACATTAGGCTTTGTGTGTAATAAATTGAACGAATGCATGTAGAGCTTCGATAAGAGTTGATAAATTTCCGTTGGTGTACTCCTAGCAAACCTGCCATTGCTCTCGGTGGCTCTTTTCTTTTATTCTGTTAAAACAAGTAAGAAAAGAAAGAATCCCCAAGACATTTATTACTCCAATGGCTGGCACAAAACTGGAAAAGATGAAAAGAAAATGCCAAGGCCGGGTTCTCACTTTCGATTCCTCTTCTGTTGGTCAGCCCTCAGCGCAGTCAGACAGTCGGGACGGAATGTCCCGATCTCCTCCCATATGAGTTCCTGTAGGCGTTCACGATGGAGGTCATCATCCTCGAAACTGAAGTCGAACTGGGTGGGGCTAACGGGCGCGTCAGCGGGGTTGTGAATTTCTTGGAGGAAGGGGTGGTTGATGGCGTCATCAACAGTAATGCGGTCGCCGGGGACGAATTTAAGCATCTTGTCAAGGAGGTCGATGGCGTCGCTTCGAACAGAGGGGAATTGGGATTGGAGGGGGGGTGGAGGGGTTGAGGGAAGCTGTTGAAATGCAAAAAATGACGAGAATGAGAATGTTAGTGAGAATGCGTTAGATTTTGAAGGATTTCGCCTTCGCCTTCGCACCAATGACTTCGTTTTGCCAACCTCAACTTCGTTTTAACCTCAAAATCAAAATCAACTTCAACTTCAACTCCACTCACCTTCAACATAAAGCGCTTGGCCTTGTCGCTAGTCACAAAAGACAACTCTGACTCCGTGGGCCTTCCCACCTTCTGGCAGATCTTGGTGAGCTGATCGATGTAATCGTCTCCCGGAACGTAGGGTTTCCGCTGCAAAAGCTCAGCAAAGATGCACCCGACAGACCAAATGTCAACCGCCTTGTTGTAGTCGGTGCAGGCCAGCATAATCTCCGGAGCTCGGTACCACCGCGTCACGACGTACTCAGTCAACATCATGGAACCCCCTCCTCCACTCCCCTCCACGTCGTCCTCAGGCAAGATGCCCCTAGCGAGGCCGAGATCGCAAATCTTCAAGTCGCAATTACTGTTCACGAGCAAGTTAGACGGCTTCAAATCGCGGTGGAGCACGTTCGCGCTGTGGATGTACTTGAGGCCTCGCAATATCTGATAGAGGAAATACTGCACATGATCGATTGTAAGGGGCTGCTTGCTATATATAATCCTGTGCAGGTCAGTCTCCATCAAGTCCGAAACGATGTAAACATCCTGAAAGTCAACAATTCTACCAACGTTCGGGGGCATCATATCCACAATGCTGATGACATTATCATGGTCAAATGATTTCAGCAGTTTGATCTCCCTCAAGATCCTCTTGGCGTCGATCTCGTCCGCGAATGCTTTCGGAACCTTCTTGATCGCCACTTTCTTCCCATTCGACTCGTCAAGGGCGGAGATAACTACTCCGTAAGCCCCTGAACCAATATTTCGGATCAGTGCATATTTGGGATCAAGGCGGAATGCTTTGTGTTGCAATACATTTGTTATTTCAAGAATCAAGGAAGGGAGTTGTTGTGTTATTGTTATTGTTATGTTAGTTATTTCAAGAGTTGTTCATAAGAGTTGAAAATTGATTGGTTAGTCGGTTGGTTAGTTGCGAAAAAGGAAGAGATGATGGAATCACAAACAGTCGCTCGTCCCAACACCCGGCAATTCCGCCGCTGAAATCCGTGCGATGTTGCAAAGTGCAAGGATCTCAACAACGTACAGCCCAGCGTCAGTTTTTTCGCCCGTGTTTCGTGCAGGTGGGCAGCCTGAAGCGAGATCAGCGCAGCTCAACAGATCGACGTGCACACATGCACGAACCGCCGAAAATATTCCGTTAAAAAACACACCCGGCAAAGGCACAACAAAAGGATAACGTAAAACACTCACTCTGGCCGCCAGACTTGAACACACGAAGGCCATCTTGCATTATACTGTCTTGCGTGGAAGATGATAGCTTGCTCATGATGTGTGAGAGTGGCGAAACGGCCGGATAATTTTATCTGGCCCGAGAATATTTGGATCTTAATTTTTACATTCGTGTTGGGGAGGTAAGGCCCATTCGTAGTAGTTACCGAAAAATCTCTCATTTTTTGTGTGTTTTTCCGGGCTTTGAAAACACAGATCACCTCTGCTTGATATATAAACACCAGCCTGTTCGCATTCACATTGTGAATCCACTCCCTCCGCCTTGTTGCCTTGGCTGCCAAATCTCAGTTTGTTGCCTACTACTCCTAATTTCTTCTTCTCCGAATCCTCAGAATCCGCAGGATACGATGTCGTGCCCTTACCCGTTCGCACTGTCGACGGGCTCGACGATAATGACCTCGACCCCCCCCTCCCCCCTTCTACAGAGTTTCCCTCCCTCTGGAGGCGGCAATGGCGGTCTCCGCTCCCTCACCTACAACCACAACAACAACGTCCTCGCGACGTCCTACGGGAACACAATCGAACTCTTGCACTCCGGCAGCGGCGTCTCCCTGGAGACGATCAACAACGCCCCCCCCCAGCCCAGCAGTGAAGTTGTGACGTCCATTGCATTCGGAGGGAAGTCGCGTTATCTGGTGGCAGGTAGCTCCTCAGGCTCCACTTGCGTGTGGGACCTCAAGCGGAAGCGAAAGGTTCGGTTATTCGTGCGGCCGAGGGATAGGGATAGGGATTCGGGCGGCATCGGAATGGGGAATGGGGTGAAGGGCTGCAATTTCGATCCCAGTGATTCCTCAGTGGTCGTCGGCTACGAGGATGGATTGATCGCATCTTACGATGTCAAATCGGGAGAGTTCGAATGTTCCTACGGGGATTCCGATTCCGATTATTCAAACACCGACACATCAACGAATAAACCCGGAGTAAGCTCTTCTGGAATAAACTTCTCGCCAATAAACAAAACTGACTTCGCTTTGGGCTCAACAGATGGAACCTTGTCCATATTCAACTACAGCAGAAGCAACTCCAGGAACTCCAGAAACTCGCCGCAGACAGTTTTCCGGTCGCTGCACACGCCCGGTCCCCACTCCGTGGCGGCGGTGGAGTGGTCCCCCGTCAACCGGCTCCTCCTGGCCTCTGCCGGGGGGCACGACGGAAACCTTTCCTTTCTCGACGGCGTCTCTGGCAGGGTCATTAAGGTGGTCAATGCAGTCGCCGGCGGCGAGGGGGCTCGGGACATATCCTTCCACCACGACGGGGTCTCTGTCCTTGTCGGGGGCGGGGACGGGTCAGTTTCTTTCTACGATTTGAGGAGGGCAGAGAAGCCTATTTGGAAGAGAGACCTCACGGAAAGCGAAAGCGGCGTTAGGAGGGAAAGGGGAAGTAGTGGAAGTAGTGGAAGTGTGGAGGTGCGGCATGTGTCATGGCAGCGGAAGTACAAGTCTGCGAGCGCAAACGTAAACGCGAACGCGAACGCCAACGGGTCGTCGATATCGACATCGACGACAGCACAGTCAACATCGATGTTGGCAGATGCCTCATCCGCGAATTCATTGTCAACGGCCGCCTCTTCGCCTGGGCGAAAAAAAAATATCACCACGCCCAAAAAATCCACTACAAAACAAGCAACAAAATTAACTACTAAATCAACGATGATGCAGACAAATACAAATACTGCAAGCAACAAAAGGGAAAAAACAGTTATTTCAGCTGGAAATAATGACACATACGAGGGCTCAAGATCTCTAGTATTTACTGGCGATCTAGTCGGAGGGACAGAAAGGGTAACAACCGAGAACGAGAACGAGAACGAGCAGGCTCCTCTTTCCTCTGAAAGTGTTGGCGGTGGCGTCGGAAGCTTAAGAGACAGGTTCAACGCTCGAAAATCGAAATCTTCTGCGGCAAAGACGACAAAAACGAGTACAGTGGCAGGAATTGCAATGCAGTCTGTTGCCACGGAGGAGGAAGGGGAGAAAGACGACGAGGAGGAAGTTATTGTAGTTGAACAATTTGGGACAGAGAATGCAAATGACGGAGTCCAAATCAGCAACCTCGACGACCAGGAAGAAGCCGAAGATAACACAGACCTTGGTAATCACAGCAATATTGGCAATCACGGCAATCTTGTCGACGTCTTTAACCGCGGCTTTCGCAACGATATCGACCAGAGTAACAAGCGAGATCTTCTACCCGACTCGGCAGCGTCGTTTAATAGTGCTGAACATTATGCGCAGACACCGCCAAGGAGAGACTTTCACGAGAATAGCATTAACCAGTTCGAAAGTGACTTTCGAGCTCTAGGAACAAAGGAGAGGGAAAAAGAAAAGGGACAAGGAGGCGCGGATGAATCATTGTGCCACAGCGAGTTTGAAATCAGCCCATCAATAAGCCATTCCAGACCTCCACCTCCGACAAAAGACACACCCTCACCAAAAGCCACAACACAACAACCATCCATAGTAACGCAAAAAGAACCTACACTCACACCAGAAATTCTTCATTCTGCGGTTGACTCTCTCCGCCTCGACCTACTTTCTCAATTTCATAGCCTTCACACATCCATGGTAAGGCAATTTTCTGATCAGATGGAGGAAGTAGAGAACGTTGTGCGGCAGGTAAAAGAAGAGGTCAGAGGTATAGGGGAGGAGAATAGGAAACTTCGCGAAGAAAACGAAAGACTGCGCGGGATTTATTGACCCAAGTTAACGTGAAGACAATACACAAGACAAGACAAAGACAAGAAAATGCTCAAAGATATCTGAACGTAAAATTTGTGGATTTCTAAAGTGGTATTTTAAAATACGATGCCTGTTTTTGTGAAAAAACATGTTTTAATTGTAGACTTGACTAACAACTAATTAAGTTTGTCTGACCTCCGACCTTCATCACTTTGCTTCCACTTATTTTCCAGAACTCTTCTTTTCTTCTCTCGTCTCAGGACAGAGCCACGTTGGTCGCTCCTAGCTGTCCTTGTTGAGCATCTTCACAAATTTATTGTATTCGATGATGAAGATGACAGAGTCAAAAGAGAGG
>Ga0115557_1002089_pt1 | contig 13503 bp, 8 predicted proteins | sample COGITO_mtgs_1104_FD_87280 | JGI IMG/M metagenome (GOLD analysis project Ga0115557, IMG submission 87280) | Pelagic marine microbial communities from North Sea - COGITO_mtgs_110421 | ecosystem: Environmental > Aquatic > Marine > Epipelagic | place: Germany:Helgoland, sampling site Kabeltonne...
AACAACAACAACAACAACAACAACAGCGCCGCCGGCGGGAGGGCGCGCGAGCGAAACGTCGACGTCCTCTTTTTCTTTGTCTTCCAGAAGCGCGGTGGTGAAGAAGAGTGCCGCTGAAAAGAGAAGGAAAAAAGGAGGAGGAGGAGAAAGACCACGAGAAAGGAGAATCTCCTCCGGGAACTCCTCCACGCACTCCTCCTGCACGAGGAAGAGTTTGACCAAAAATACTAATAATACCGCGACGAATAAAAGTCTGTTAAAAGGAGTGGTGGAGAACGAGCGAGTGATACGCGACGAGAACGGGAAGGACGTGACGCCGAGGTCGCTGTTGGAACCGTGTCGATGGACGAGAAAGAAGAACGAAGTCTTTCGCGGTGATGGTGGTGGGAAAGAAGAAGAAGAAGAAGAAGAGGAAGAGGAGGAGGAGGAAAGCTTTTTCGACGCGAGCGAAGACGAGGAAAGCACGAGTAACTCGAGCGAAGACGAAGAAGAAAACAGTAGAGTGGAAGGGAATGATAATGATATCGATTCTATTTTCAACTTTGACTTTTCCAAGCTTTGGGAAAGGCAAAGTTCGAGAGAATCGAAGCGCATCGAGTTGGCGCCTATCGAATTCGCGACGCCGCCGACGGCGACGAGGAGGAGGAAAAAGACGAGAATAAAGAAGAAACGAGTTCCGTTTGATCCCGAAATACACGTGCACCGCTCGACTCAAACATATACTACCCCCTGTGTTGTTCGCGAAACGTTTACGGATTCACCGGAAACCAAGGAAAGTGAGACGTGTTGGCAAAAAGAGGAAACGCGGAAGGAAGGAGGGAAAGCACCGGGACGGGCGAGAAAACGCGTTGGTCGCGCGTTCTTGAAACAGGCGGAAATCATCGCTGATCGCCAGATTCGGGCAAGTCTGATGCTAGAGCAAACGTTGCGGTATAGAGGGGCGCTTCACGATGGGGATGAACTACCCTTCGATGCTTCGAAGCAACTGACCCGTTTGTGCGAGTACAAGTATCCATCGGCGTCATCCTCCGAATCTGGAAAAGAGAAGAGAGTCAACGCGATTCGATTCCACCCTCGTTTTGATGGCGTCGTTGCCATCTGTCACGGATCTGTTGATGCAGGAAATATTGTTTTGCGTGGTGATGACTACGACGAGAACGTAGATGAGAACAAACGCAACCTCGAATACTTCAATAAAAGGGATCTGGAGAAACGTGGCGCCGTACACGTTTGGACGCTTCGAGACGCCACGAAACCAGAGGTATCACTCACTCTCGAAAGTTCCGTGACTTCAATAGCATTTCAGAGCGTCCATTACAACGACGCAGAAGAGCATTTGAGGAATAAAAGCAGGCGCATGCTCTGTGGATGCCTCGATGGTAGTATACGGTGCCTCGATATCGCGTTTCGAGGCGACAAGAAGGGTAGCGCCTCCCACCAGCACCAAGGACTCCTTTACGAATCGCGACCGGAGCATTCACACAAAGAAAAAGTTTGGGCGGTTGAATTCTTAGATGATAACGTCGACAAGGAAAGTCACTGCGAGTTCTCCGCTGTAAGTTGCTCTACAGATGGTGCGATTCTCAAAATGGACGCGCGCGCATTAAATCCTAGCGAATCAATAGGCACTTTGCGCATCTTACGCGACGGTCAAGATCGAGGCGAAAAGCGTTTTCTGGAGTCGAGTGGCGAAACAATACTAGGAAAAAGTCTCGTCTGCGATGATCCTCGAGAGATTCAAGCGACGTGCTTAGATGTCATCGACCAATCTTGCCTTCTCGTTGGAACCATACGCGGAGATATTTTCGTTTGCGCAAAACGCTCGCTCGATGAAAATGACGGGCACAGCGAAATGTTTACGATCACTAAGAAGATAAAAGCGCACTCGATTTCGTCGTTGTACGCGGCGATATATCAAGTTAAGAAGCATCCGTCAGTTCCCGGCGTCTTTGCGACAGCTTCTGCTGATGGAACAGTCCGTGTTTTTCGGGTGTCGGATCTGGAACACGAAGCAAACTCCGTCAAGCGAGCTCGAGATACACACGCGAACAACGCAAACGATCTCTGGCAAGAAACATCTTCATCAATCTTCAAAGAAACTGATGCGTCGCAAATATTTTCATTCGCACCGGTACCTTTGCGAGTTCAAAACGGTTATGGTGCGAGCATCAGCAGCAGTAGTAGTAGTAGGTCGACGGCGTCTTCCGTATCGCTCCCGCCAGTGAACGATATCGCGTGGGATACAAACGACGGGAGGAAACTTGCCGCGGTGTACGACGATGGAACGTTACGTATTTGGAAGTGCGAGCGAGCAGTGGCGCAAAAAGGCAGTAACATTAAAAGCGACAACGCTCGAAACGATGCATCTTTGACCGTAACTACCCCGTGGTTTGAAGAGAAGTTTGACGAAATAGGTATTCAGCAAAAAAAATCGAAGGAGCGAGGAGAAACGAATGAGAAGAAAAATGCCATACGTCTCACGGCGGTCAGTTACTCCAACACGAACGCGTCGCCAATATTAGCCGTTGGCGATAATTTGGGAAGCGTTCACTTATTCTCCGTCGCTGCCGCTCAAAACGAGGAGGAAAGACAAGAATTAAAAACCGAGATCGACCACGTATTCTCCCTTCCCGATTACCACAGTAGGTAGGTAAGGACAAGGAATGATAAAAATTATATTTTATATTTACAACACGCATATTTATAAAGATGACATCAACTACACGCACGAACACCTGCGCTCATTTTACTCTCTCTTAACGATGATCTCGTCCACGATCCCAAACGCTTTTGCCTCCTCCGCACTCATGAACGTATCCCTCTCCAACGCCTTTGCGATCACGTCCTTCTTCTGTTTCGTGTGCTCGGCGTAAATATTCGTCACCTTCTCTCTCAACTTTAAAATCTCCGACGCTTGAATGGCAATGTCCGACTGCGTCCCTTGCACACCTCCACTCGGCTGATGAATCATTATCCGACTGTTCGGTAGCGCTTTTCTGTGCGTTCCCGCGGACAAGAGTAAACTCCCCATCGACGAGCACTGCCCAACCGCTAACGTGTGTATCGGTGCTTGCACGTAATTCATCGTATCGTAAATCCCAAGTCCCGCCGTCACGCTTCCACCGGGCGAGTTGATGTAAAAATGTATCGGTTCCGTGACGGATTCAGACTCTAAGAACAATAACTGCGCGACGATTAATGCGGACATGTCGTCGTGGATCGGGCCGTTTAAAAAAACCACGCGTTCTTTAAGTAATCGACTGAAAATATCAAACGCGCGTTCGCCTCTCGGGGAGGATTCGATGACCATCGGGACGAGCGAGGCGTAGCTCGAGCGAGCGGCATTGACACTCGCCCGCTGCCGATGCGCAGCACAAGCCGATAACAGAGACCTTTTGGCGGCGCGTTGGAGGCTTCCGCGGAACATGTCTGTCGTGCGACCGTGCGTATGTGCGACCAAATAAAAAAAGTGACGTCTGTTTGTGTAACGACTTCTCTCTCTGTCTCTCATAAAAACGCGCGTATACGTGCTGGTGATGCTGGTGAGGTATTACTACTACCATACTACTACTACTACTATTACTACGTGCTACTTTGTCTCTTTGTCGTCATCGTTTCTCTTCTCCCTGCGCTTAGGGTCCTTCCTTCGAAAAAGACTCCTATCTCTGAGAAGATCGACGTCGTACCTTCTCCGCTGGAGAATCTGGAGGCTTTCGAGTTTTTTCGCGTAATAGTCGCCGAAGAAGAGTTTCTCGCTTTCTTGGACGCGTTTGACGACTGCTTCGAAATTTTTGGGACGAACCGAGCGGGTTGGGTGCATGAGGTCGTCCGCGAGTTGACGCAAAGATGCGATGGTTTTTTCGTGGCCGTCTTCTGGGAGGTTTATGGAGACGAGTCCTTTATCTGCTTCGCGCCGCTCGTGGGTTCTTTTTTGTAAGTGTTCGTCTCGTCGTCGTTCTCGTTCTTCTCTGCTTTGCGCAGGCGTGAGTTCTCCTTCGGTTTTGCCTTCGTCGTTATCGAGGTGCGTCGATGGTCGGTAACTCTTCGGTTCCATAAATATTTTGTTGCCGGCGTATTGCGTTTGGCCGGCTTCAATGTTCTCGCGAATCATAACGGTATTTGAGCCGCCTCGCGTGCCGTCGTAGTTGACTAACATGTCGTCGAGTAAACACCCGAACGCTCTGGCTTCGTTCTCGCGAACCATTTGTGAAAATTGAGGATTCTCGTCGTCGTCAAAAAACATCGCGGCACCGAAATCTCCTAGTTTCGCCGAAGGGTAATCCTCGTCGCGGTCGATGAGAATGTTGTGCGCGTAGATGTCGCCATGGCAGACGCCATTTTTGTGCAGCTGATTGATACCATTGGCGACGTTAACGGCGACGGCTAGAATTTCTCGCGCGGTGAATTTTCCCTCTCTTTCATCGAACACGTCTCGGGTAACTGTTTCGAAGCTGGGCGGCCCTCCCAAGTTTTTCCAATCCGTCGGGTCTAAGTATTCCATCACGAGACCGCGTTTGCCGTCTTTGGTGGTGAATTTCGCCAACGTTTCGATGACGCCGCCGCTACCAACGGTTTCCTCTTGCTCATCTTGTTCTCCCTCGACTATATCACTCGTTGTCGACGTCGCTAAACTCGCGGCGGCCATCTCGTCTTCCGGCCTCCCGTCGCTCGTTTTCCCCATGTTATTATACACTTTAATCGCGACGTTGAATCCGTCCATTTCTCCTCGATACACCGTCCCACTCGCGCCGCTGCCCAATTTTTTCCCTTCATCCACCCCTAAATCCTCAAAATTAACGACGCGTTTGACCGCTCGTGTACCTCTCTCCATCGCGTTCGCCGCCGCTTTTTCCGTGCACGGATTCGCCGCGAACGCCAACCACGCCAGCTTCGGCAACCGGTACAAAAACTCCGGAAATACTTCGATCCGATTATCGCTCGCTCTCAATAACTCCAAATTTACCAATTCGCTCATAAAAGTCGGCAATTCCTTGATTTTATTCCCGGCTAACATCAACTTCCTCATCTTTCGACATTTTCCTAAACTCTTCGGCAACACTTCAATCTCGTTATCGCTCAGAATCAACCATCCTAAAGACGCAATCGGTAACGACTGCTCCGGTATCTCTCGCACTTTATTCGCTTTGAACGAAAGCATGAACAAGTGCTCCATCTCGCCCAGAACTTCTGGAACTTTCCTGAACTCGTTCGCGAGGCAGAATAAGATCTTCAGGTTCGGTAAATCCTTCGCGAACGAATCCGGCAGCGCGTTTAACTTGTTTTTCCCGAGATTGAGAAATTCCAGATTTCGTAACCGCAAAACCTCTTTCGGTACCGCGCGCAAACCGCACTCGCTCAAATCTAAACGCGTTTGTCTCTCTCTCTCTGATTCGTTCATCGAGCGGAGATGGTCGAGGATTTTCGCGCACTTTTGTTGTGCTTCTTCTTCTTCATTGTTGTTGTTGTTGTTCGTCGTCGTCATCCTCTCGAAGGAGGAAAAGACAGACGACAAAGACGACGAGAAGAACGCGACAGAAACGAGAACGAGGACGAAAAAGAGAAGCACACCGAGCGTATTCCTTCGAGTCGCGGTAGTCTTCCACCTCTTGTTGTTGTTGTGATACAGGTTTCGGCAAACGAACGACGACGAGACCCGAAAAGGATGCCGTGACATCGAAGTGACGAATCCCCACAAACTTTTCCCCTTGAAGATGGACCGCTTTTGAGAGATGGTGTTCGTCCTCTCATCATCCGCGATGAAAACAACGACGACTCATAAACATCGTCGGGTTGTTTGTTTTTCGTCTCCCGGACGATTTGAAGAAGCAAAAGAAGCGCCGATTCCCCCGGCGAGATCGAAGAACGCGCCTTTGTATTACAACTGCACTTTGGAAAAAGGAACGCACGTGGAACACAGCGGCGACGTTATTGTCGTCGGAAACGTGGAAAAAGATGCCTCGATAACGACGGAAAACGGGGACATCGTCGTGTTTGGATCGCTGAGAGGAGAAGCGATCGTGAGGAGGAGGAATAAGAGGAGGAGTGATGATTTAGATGATGATTTAGAAGGAGGAAAGATATTCGCGTTGGACATGCGACCGGAGGTTTTGGAAATAGACGAAACGCAAATGCCGCCTCCGGAACACTTACTGGATACCGGAGTGAACGTGAAGGATAAACGCGCGATGACTGGAATACCGATGGTGGCGGAGAAGAGCGAGAGGACCGGGGAGATTACGTTTTCGAAGTTTTACGGCGGCGCTTCGAACGACGACGACGACGCGGAGCGGTATTACGAACGGAAGGAAAAGAATAGTTTATCCGCGGAGCAGCTGGAACGGTGCAAACGCGCCGCGATGGTCACCGGGACGTATATTTTAGCTGTCGGCGTGTGTTTATTCCTCTTCCCGAGACGTCTTTTCCACGCGGTCGTGCCGATCGGCGAGACGTTGTCCTCGGCGGTTTGGCTTCGCGTCGTCGCTACCGCCGCCATCGCCTTTGGTCTTTACTATCGCGCGGTCGCCGAAAACGGCGAGACTGGCTTTTACAAAGCTACGGTCACTGGACGCTACTTCGTCGGTACTTCTTTACTCTTCTTAGCTTTGTTTTCGCAACACGCGAATTTAGCGCTCTTCGCCGTCGGCCTCGTCAACTTCCTCGGCGCGTTCGCCATGAAGAAGAGCCTGGAGTTTGGAAAACGAACGAAAACCACCACCACCACCACCACGCGTAACGACAAGAACAAGAACAAGAACAGCAACAGCTGGGCAAACCCGTCCATTTCGTAGAAATTACTGCTCCTCGTTTAATGAATGCTACAGAGAAAAGGCAAATTAAAAGGGAAAACGAAGGACACGTTTGGCACTTTTTTGCATTTTCGCCCAAATTTTGGTTTATTTCGTTTGGGACTCTTTGCGCGAATAATTTCAAAAATCTCTTCATTTTACAAAGTCGTCTTTTACGCGCAAATTGCTTTGCAAAGAACACCAAAGCAAACACCATGCGGTGCGTCTCTCTTCTTCGTCGTTGACGTCGCAGAAAATATGCGATATAGTTTTAGTCGCGCTTGAATATCGTTGTCTTTCGCGCTTTTCTCGTTCGCGTCGTGGTCGCCTCGGCACATTACACACGACGGGCAAAATGCTCTTTTTTTTTCCGTTGCTTTTCCTCTCCCCTTGTTGTTTCCAAGAAGAATTTCTCTGACGTCTCTCTCTCTCTCTCTCTCTCTCTTTATGTTATCACAGTGAAATCGTCCACATACAAGCCGGACAGTGCGGTAACCAAATCGGGGCGAAGTTCTGGGAGGTACGCTTTTCGAGAGTCAAACAACTTTGTTCCTTTCTTTCCTTCGACGATGATGATGATGAACACCATTTTCCATTTTTCTCTCTTCCCGTTGGGTGAACGTTTTGAAAAGGACGAGACCAATTGTGTGACGCTGAACACTCTTTCTTTCTTTCTCCCAACCACCACTGAATCAAAAAACAACAGGTCATCTGCGATGAACACGGCATCGATTCCACCGGCACGTACGCCGGCGATTCGGATTTACAGCTCGAACGAGTGAACGTGTATTACAACGAAGCTACCGGAGGTGGGTTTCTGATTTTTTGTTTTTCTTCTCCCCAAATTGTTGCTCTCTTTTGTTCCCCTTGATTTTTGAAAATTTCGCGCATCGTCGTCGCGTTTGGCGAATCCATATCAATGATGCCACATGCGCTGACATTTATCATCACTTTCTCTCTTCTATCGCACACAACTATATATTATGTAGGTCGATACGTTCCGAGAGCGGTGTTACTCGATTTGGAACCCGGGACGATGGACTCGGTCAGATCCGGCCCGTACGGCCAAATCTTTCGCCCGGATAACTTCATCTTCGGCCAAACCGGCGCCGGGAATAACTGGGCGAAAGGGCACTACACGGAAGGCGCGGAATTGATTGATTCTGTTTTGGACGTCGTGAGAAAAGAAGCGGAAAGTTGCGATTGCTTGCAAGGTTTCCAGGTGTGCCACTCGTTGGGCGGCGGGACTGGTTCGGGTATGGGGACGTTGTTGATTTCTAAAATTCGCGAAGAGTATCCGGACAGAATGATGTTGACGTTTTCGGTCGTGCCGTCGCCGAAGGTTTCCGATACGGTCGTTGAGCCGTATAATGCGACGTTATCTATCCACCAGTTGGTTGAAAACGCCGACGAGTGCATGGTTTTGGACAACGAGGCGTTGTACGACATTTGCTTCAGAACGTTGAAATTGACCAACCCAACTTTTGGCGATTTGAACCATTTGATTTCCGCGGTCATGAGTGGCATCACGTGTTGCTTGCGATTTCCGGGTCAATTGAACGCGGATTTGAGAAAGTTAGCGGTGAACTTGGTGCCGTTCCCGAGATTGCACTTTTTTATGGTTGGTTTCGCGCCGCTCACGTCGAGAGGGTCGCAACAATACAGATCGTTGTCCGTTCCGGAACTCGCCTCGCAAATGTGGGACGCAAAGAACATGATGTGCGCCGCGGATCCGAGACACGGGAGATACCTCACCGCCTCTGCTTTATTCCGAGGCCGCATGTCGACCAAAGAAGTCGACGAACAACTTTTCAACGTCAAAAACAAAAACTCGTCCTACTTTGTCGAATGGATCCCGAACAACGTCAAATCGTCCATCTGCGATATCCCACCGAAAGGTTTGAAAATGTCCGCCACTTTTATCGGGAACACGACTGCGATTCAGGAAATGTTCAAGAGAGTTGGCGAGGACTTTTCGTCCATGTTTAGGCGCAAAGCGTTTTTGCATTGGTACACCGGCGAAGGCATGGACGAGATGGAGTTTACCGAAGCCGAATCAAACATGAACGATTTGGTCAGCGAGTATCAGCAATACCAAGACGCGTCGGTGGAAGAGGAGGAGTACGACGAAGACGACGACGACGAACAAGCGTACTAAAATAAAGAGAGAGAGAGAGAGTAAAAATTTTTAGCGTTTTAGTCACACACACACACACACGAAAGAGAGAGAGAGAAAGTTTGTATTGCGAGAGAGAGAGAAGAGAGAGAGAGAGAGAGAGAAAGAAAAACGAGGAGGTTTGCGGATGCGCATTTGAAAAGAAACACCACGAAAGAGAGATGGATGGAAATGTTGTCGTCGCTCTACGAACAAGAGGAGAGTTTATTACCTTACATAGCTGTACCATGAAATTTAAGAACACATTTTTGACTTCACAAAACAAAAAATCAGTCTTGGACGAACTTTTCTCTCTCTTATCCAAAATACGAATTCTTCATTAAAGCACAGCACATACGAAGAAACAACCATCATGGCTTTTTCTGTCCGCGCAACGTCCTCCTCCGCTCACCACATCGCACGCAACGTCGTCTCCAAAACGCGTTCCTCGTGTTCTTCGTCCTTAGCCTCGAAGCGTTCCCAAGGGATGCAGGGGAAAAAAATGAGTCCATCCTCGTCCTCGATTCCGTTTCGTTTCAGCAGCAGCGGCAGAAAGTCCGCGATGACTGTCCAAGCGGCGGCGGATGGTCCGGTGTGCGTCGTGACTGGTGCTTCTCGTGGCATCGGCGCGGCTATTGCCACGCAGTTGGGCGCGCAAGGCTGCCGAGTTGTCGTCAACTACGCGGCGAGCTCGGGACCGGCCGAGGAAGTGTGCAAAACCATCAAAGCGTCCGGTGGGGACGCCATCGCGGTGCAAGCGAACGTGGCGAAGCAAGAGGAAGTCGACGCGTTGTTTAAAGCCGCGGTGGACGCGTTCGGTGAGGTGAACGTTTTGGTGAACAACGCGGGTATTACCCGAGATACGCTGATGATGCGCATGAAATTAGCCCAGTGGCAAGAGGTTATCGACTTGAACTTAACCGGCGTGTTTTTGTGTACGCAAGCGGCGTGTAAAATCATGGGGAAGAAGAAACCAGTGAAAGGGAGAATTATCAACATCACTTCCGTGGTTGGCGTGACCGGGAACGCCGGGCAGGCAAACTACTCCGCGGCTAAAGCCGGGGTGATTGGGTTGACGAAAACCGTCGCGAGAGAATACGCCGGGAGAAACATTCAGTGCAACGCCATCGCGCCTGGGTTTATTGCGAGTGATATGACTGCAGAGTTAGGGCCGGAAATCGAGGCAAAGATCTTGACGACAATTCCAGCCGGGAAATACGGTCAGCCGGAAGATATCGCGGGCATGGTGAGATTTTTGGCGTTGGATCCGGCGGCGGCGTATATCACCGGCCAAACGATCCACGTCGACGGCGGCATGGTCATGTAAAAGAAGAATGTGAGAGGTCTTATTCTTCCACGTGTCAATCTTATAATTAATATTACCTTAAAAACACCGTATATCATGTGCACGCTTTTCTCGCCTTCACGCCGTTCGTTCGTCGACATCTTCACAAATAAGAAGAGTGCCCGAGGCACGCAAAACTCAACATCGAGAGGAAAAAAAGTCAATGGCTTCCGTCGCCGCTTTCGCCGAGACCACTCATTCTCACCTTAACGCGCTCCCCGATTCGCTCCTCGACTTGGCCAGAGACGTGCATTTGGTCTCGTATCAACCGTCCGACGATGTTTGCGTGCAAATAGTCCGCAAATTTTCGTTCCGAACCATCCTTACAGCGCTGAACAGTTACAGTTGTCCCGCTCCTCGAAGAAGAGAAGAAGAAGAAGAAGAAGAAGATGAAGACGACGAGGAAGAAGAAAACGGGGAGAACAACAACACGAATAATACGAATAATCTGGAAGTACTCTGCGAACTCGTCGCAAAACTGAGCAAGTGCGACCGCGTGATAGAACTGCTCCTCTTTCCAGATGATGCAGAGGACGAGAGAGGAAGTCTTGGCGGCGGGTGCGCTCGAGAGGAAGTCTTGGGTGCGCTCGCGAAAGGAATAACAAAACAGGACGCGTTTGAAGAAGGAGAAGAGGAAAATGTATACGCGACGACTTTGACGAGTCGAGCGTGCGCGGTGGCGCTGATGGAGATTATGAAGTATTGCGCGAGAAGAAGCGGAAGAAGCGCGGATGATGATGATGCGAAGAGCGGCGCTACTGCGGACGAGATTTTCGATCGGCTTCTTCCGGACGTTCTGGAAGGGATGTTGGAAACTTCCGACGAGAGAGTGCTCGCGGCGTTGGAGACGGCGGCGTGCGCCGCGGTGGGAGAAAGAGGGAAAATCGGCGAAAGAAGGAGGATGCGAGTGAAACAGATGGTTTTGGGGATGGCGGCGACGGGGAAGTGCGCGCACTCGTCGTCGGTGGCGAAAAGTCGAGCGTTGACTGCACTCGCCGCGTTGTCTTCTGATTACTCCGAAGGAGGAGAAAGAGAAGGAAACGAGAAAGAAGAAATTGTGAGGAGGAAAGAGATTGAGGCGTTCGAGGACACCACGCGCGAAAGCGTGAAGTGTAAAGACGCGTTGCTTTTGGCGGTAACGCTAGAGAGTTTGGGAGAGCTGTGTGAACGAGACAGGCGAGTAGCGATGAAAGTGTTTCGTAGCGATGAGTTGAGAGAGGTACTTTTCAAAAATGAGAAAGACGACGACGAAGAAAACGAAAAACGCGAGGAGGAACGATCGATGCGCATTGCCAGTTTAACGTGCGCGGCGAGGGTGTGCGGTAGCGCGGTGATAGTGTTAACAGCATCTGACAGTAATGATATTCGAAGAGACAATACCGAGGATGCGATATCCTTTGAAACATGCGCGTCCATATTCGTCGAAAATGCGACGGCAATGTCTTCGAACAGACGGAGTAGCGACGAATCCGCCGCTGCCGCGGACGCGTTGGGAACTTTCTGTGCAATTGCGTTGTCGCCCTCTTCCTCTGCTGCTTCTTTTGCTATAGTTCAAGCACTCATGTTAAGCACTTTGGACATATTAACGACTCGATCGTTCTACAAGTCGTGCGTAGCCTCAATTCACGCTTTGGCGAACGCGTCCTTCTACCCGGCGGAGATAATGCAAGAGACGAAGACGGAGAATAGCCAATTGCTCCAATCGCGCTTCAAAAAGCTTAAAATAGTCGACGGTACCGCTACCATGAATGTTTCTTCCTCCAGAACAGATGGTAGTACTATTACATTCGAAAAGCAGCTCCGCATGAGTTGTTATTCGGCTTCGTCGTATCGCGGTACTCCGGCTGAAGCCATCGCGAAAGCGCTCGCAAACACTCCGGGGATTCGAGGAAACGAAAACGACGTCCAAAAACGGATAGCTTTATACCGATTGGCGCAAAGTTTAGGCACGCGCGCGTGGTTCGCGAGAGACTGTTTGATGTCGTCCTCCACGGAAGCATTGATAGGCTCGAAAAATTGTTTTGAGCCGACGAGCGAAGCTATGCGTTGGAGAATGTCAGCTTTGAAAGCTATAGCGATTGGCGCGATGGAAGCGAGAGCGTTGGATATGATCGACGAGAGTCAGTACATTCAAATCAAAAGTACGAGCGAAATGAATGCGTTCTTAGGCGTTGGCGGCGTTTCCAAAGCGACCGCAATCCCGGACGTGGCAACGCTTCCGCGGTAAAGTAGTGAAGAAGCTTCGTAATAATAAAATATTGAATTCAAAAGTTGTAAATCGTAGTCATAATCCGAATCATTCGAAAGTCCATCCTCCTCCTCCTCTCTCTTTCTTAAAAAAGAGAAACTTTACGCGTTTTATTATTGTTTTTGGAGCCTTTTCATCGCCTTGTTTTTCGCGATTATATTCTTCAAACTGTCGTGATCGATATAATCCGATGTGGAAAGTTCTTGCCACTGGTTCAAGGAAAGCGTCGATGCCTCGAGTTCCGCCACATTTTTCTCTCTCCCTTCCATGATGCGATCCGCGAGATGAGGATCCGCAGCCCGCATCAAGAAGAGCGTCATGGAGTGAATTTCTTCGTCGCTGAAGAGCTCTTTTTGTAACTTGCTTTTGCTGTTTGTGCTTGCGAACTGATCGGAAAAGCACGACGTGACAACTCCCTTGAGTTCGGCAAAGTCTAACTGACCTTCGCCGTCTTTGTCGGCAACTTTAAACGCTCTAGACGCCACGATACTTTGCGCAGTGTATCTCGCCGCTTCCAATTGAATGTCGCACTCCTCTTGGATGAATGACTTGTACGTTTTGGACAAGTCACCCAAGCCAAACTTGGCCAGGAGATTGACGATGGTACCCGCGACGCCTAACAGGACCAAACCAGACGTCAAAGTTAAAATGATAAAGACGGGATCCAGCGCACCGACCAAACCGGTTTGTTGAATGTCGAACAAGATGCCATACTTGTACATATCTTGGTAATACCCTTCGGGTGCACCGTCGGCAGCGTCAATCGGATCGGTCAAATCAGTTGGATTTGATCTGTACGTAATTTCCTGGCCTTTTGAGAACCATCCGAGAACGGGCGACACGGTGACGATTGCGTACACGTCGTCGTCGCCCATTTCCGTGTGCACTTTCTTGTGCAAATCATAGTTGAAATATCGCACCAAAATGTTCAAACGAACGCCAGACAAACGCGGGTAAGGATACTTTCCAG
>Ga0115557_1002095_pt1 | contig 13491 bp, 15 predicted proteins | sample COGITO_mtgs_1104_FD_87280 | JGI IMG/M metagenome (GOLD analysis project Ga0115557, IMG submission 87280) | Pelagic marine microbial communities from North Sea - COGITO_mtgs_110421 | ecosystem: Environmental > Aquatic > Marine > Epipelagic | place: Germany:Helgoland, sampling site Kabeltonne...
CTATTTCAGATGGCAGAACTCCGAAAGTCTAAGAGGAATGTTGTCAATAATGCGTAGATACCAATAGGCTGAAGAGAGAGAGAGAGAGAGAGAGAGAGAGAGACGGGCAGTAGTACACTTTAAATGTAGGCTTATTAACCCCACTTTTTGAAAAGAAGTAGTACTTACTTCCACTCCTCCTCTCCTCCTCCTTTCGACTCTGTTTTTCGCATGCACCGTAAACAACTCTGAAAACTGAAAAGATTTTTCAGCCGTATTCTGTGAATTAATTCTAGTCAGCATACAATTACTACCCTCTGCTACAAGGAAGTTTCTTCAAAACGAAGCGTACCTTATTTACCAGCCGAATACATCCTCTCTTGGATTTGCTCTTTTCTCGGATAAAACACTTCCCACTTCCCACTTCCCACTCTCCCACTTATTTGGCATCATCGTCGCCGAAGCAATCCGGGGAGTTTCAATACTGATGATTTACCTCCCCCCAGCCCACGCGACAGTACGTTACCTCACGATTGTGGATGTCCATAAAGACACGACAAGTGATTCAAAGTTCATCATGTTCATCTCCCTTGCTGTGTACCTTTTTCTCCTATTTCTCTGGACATGCTACTTCTTCTGTAAGTTGACATATAGCAACCTCGTGTAACGTGAACGTGAACGTCAGGTCATATGGCAAAAACACCATCCTTTACCTTCACCTTCACCTTCACCCAGTCACTGACACTTCCTCTTTCCTTTCATCCTCTTTTCTCTATAATTTTTCCTCAAAATTGTGACAATGCCAACCTTTTTGGCGCTCACTGGCAAACAGTTAAGAAATCCGATTTCGAGAACAAACTGCTAAAGATTCTTTTCCCCATAACCATTTTGATAATGGTGTATGATAATTTGGTAATGGGTGTCTCATCCTCCATGGAAGTAGATATTGATGGGCCAGTGGCGGATCTTTTATTTATACTGCATCCGTTCATCGTGCCGACACTTCTAATTGTCACCTTTGAGGCAACCTATTTTGTCCACAAGACTAGGAGCGTGAAGTTTTGCGGCATAAATTTCGACGAGGGAAGGCGGATTCGGACAAGCAATGCAAGTTGGCTTTTGCGAAATGCTGTTGGTATTCTTTCACTCTTTCTGATTGTGATCGGTGTAACAGTGAATTTCGAGCTCGTGTGGACAGATCACAAGGACAAGGCAGCTGGAACTGAGGGCTGGCTGTCCATTTTTGATAAGGGTGAGGACATGGAAATGGAGATTTACAAATTATTGTCCCTCCTCCCGTCACTTATCCTTGTGCTATGCAATTTATATTTTGCAATAGTCATGTGGCGATACGGGGCAAATTCATCCATGGTTGTGCACTCTTCATACATTAATCCGTGGATGTGTCTGTTCCTGGGAAATTTGTTTCTCTTCTTGGGGCACAGTCTTGCTCACGCAATGCATTACCCCTTAACGTCTAATTTGGGCGAAATCGGGATGGTATCGATGGTTTTGGTGCTTCTAGACGAAGTCAATAAAGACGTCAAGGCGGCAAACGAGTTCTCGGACTTCTTGGGGATGGTTGTTGACGAGGAGATGGGGGAGGGTGAGACGAACACTGGCAACGGCAACAAAACGTCAGCGACAACAATGACCACGACATCGACAGCGGCGATTCAACTGTCGCCAGTCAAGGAAAAAGAAGTGGACGAGACAACAACAGACTTAGTTCTTCAGGTTGATGACATTTCAGTTGGTTTATAAAAGCTAACTGCAAAGCACCAATTTTTGCATATATATCTTTTCTTTTCTTTTCTTTTCTTTTCTTAACAAAGCAAAGCATTCATTCATCAATTCTACACATCCTGCCACCGGCAACAGCTTTCAAGCCGTCATCATCTTCTTCCTTATACCCTTAAGTTCTTTGTGGAGACTTTTGAATTCGTCAAATGTCATGTCACAGCACACATTTGATTGCTTCTTTGCCTCCTCCACCTCAAAGTTGAGGTACACAAATGGTTGCAAATTTTCACCTTCAGGGTCCTCAGATGATGATACTGTCACCCCCAGCTTCCAGGACAGATTCAGAAAGTTCGTTGCGTTCGTATTCATGTTCCTTTTCTCATTGGCCTCCTTCACATTCTTCTGAAATTCATCTATTGATTCGGACAGAATTTTTAGCCGATCCTCTTCCCAGTCTGATATCGAACGCACGGCATCCACCATCTCATCCTTATTGGCGATTGTTGAGCCACGGTAAACATACAGGAGGGCGTTAAGACAGTTCGAAAGGGATTCAATTGGCAGAGAAGAGGATACAAGCGTTTGCACAGAGGGCAGAGTAGTTGGTGTCGTTGACGCCGTGTATGTTGTTGATGCCTTCATCAGCCGCCCGAATGTCCCGTCACCAAAGTTTAACTCCCCAATAAGATACATCGCTTCTACAAAACCCTGTTGTGTGCGTTAAGTTGTGTGTGAGCGACCTGCAAGTGGATTTGGGGAGGCACCAGGGAGCGCTGAAAAGCAATAAATACAAGAAAAAAAACTACTACGTACCATTGGGGATGATGCAATATACGTGCCGCACTTCATTTTTGACTGCTTGTAAGCTGTTTGGACTGCATAAAACCTCAAGAAAAAAAACAACCCAGGAGAAATAGCGAAATGAAAACATTCTGATTATCGAGCTTTAGCATACACTTGTTGTGCCAGCGAGTCTTCAGAGTCTTCCGGGTACCCGCTCAGAAAATTAGAATTGAATCCCTCTTTTTCAACACAGGACCTCCCTCCGCGTCACCCTTTCCGAAAATGTTGTTTGGGATATTCCTCCTTCTATGGGCCACTCCTTGGTGTACTTCATTCATTGTTCCTGGATTGACGCCTCGACCTCACATCTTCTATCCTCTACATGCTGCCGGAGAAGGTTTCTCGAAAAAGAAAGTGCCCTCTCCTGCTCCTCCCACCCCCGCTCCTCCCGCTTCAGCAACCTCGCCAATGACACCTTCTCCCATTACCTCTACCTCAACGAACACCGGTGAAGAAATGACAGATCCGGCCAGTATTTCGGAGCGACAGGACAAAATATTGACAGATCTAGGTTTGGAGAAGCCTGCTGAATCCAGCAACAAGAATCTGAAGGAGAGAATTGCAGAAGAGAAGAGGTTAATCGCTATCGAGGAGAAGGAGCTTAATAGAGGAGGGAATATTCTTCGTAAAATCCCTGCTCCCTTGCTTGTCTTAATCGACAGATTTTTGAAGGGGGGTCTTGCATTAACAACTGTTGCTTTTGTTGCTGCAGGGATTTCTATTTGTGTGGAGGCGGCTACAGTAGCTTTTGAGTTTGATATCCCTGCTGAATGGGATGAGTTCATTGTGCAAACGATTGAGCCGAACTTCACACCTCTTCTCGGAATTTTGCTTCTGTTCTCTGTGTCACTTGGGATTTTCACGACAATCCAGCTTGGAAGTGACGAGGCAACTTACAAAGAATGACGAACGATTAACTGAAGTTGAGTCTTCGCGCGATGAGATGACTGCGCAAATGTTGCATTGGCCAAAATCGGATGCTTTAAAACGTAGTTTGTGTAATGGGCGGCAGTAGCATTTTTTTTTTAACAACATTTATTATACACATGACCGACTTTTGTGACCACCCTTGTTGAGTATGGGCACAATCATCTCAGACATCTCGCTCCTTCCGCGCTCGTCCCCCGCCCTCTTTCAGACTCTTTCCTTCCTTGGCCTTTTCTCTCGCCTCACGTCTGGCCTTCACTCTCAGCAAAACATCGCCTGTCCTCTCATACCCAGTCATGTGCTCGCCACCAAAGCCAGTCGATTCGCTGTCTATTGTCTTCGTCATATTTAGAGTCGACGACGCCGTGGTATTTAAATCTCTTAAACTGCCACTGGCGCTCCTTTCCAGCATTTCGCTCCGTCTGCGCAGCGGCGAGGTCGGCTCCTTGGTACCAGTACCCCTTTCACCCCTAGCCTTTCTCACCCGGGTCAAAATGTCATCGATGCTTCCCCTATTGTCAACACCACCAGTCTTTTCGCCACTGTTCTCGCTTCCCTCCTCGGTGACAGCCAAAGGCTGTTTGTGAGCGACCACTTGCATCCTAATCCGAAGTTGACCGCTTTTGACAGTCCGGAATCCAAACTTGCTCAAGAAGCTCCCCCCACTTTTCCCACTCATGACCACACTCTTGAGGGAGTGGAGTTTGTAGGCTCCGCCGATAAAAAAGTTTCGCACCTCGCTCGAGATACCCCCGACGGGAACCCAAGTATTCACGGTGAAATCGTAGCTGCCCGGCTTCGTGGGTACCTTGACATACCCATATCCCTCAATGATGTGTCGTTGGAAATTATGCTTGGAAGAAACTTGGAAAAGCATCATGGGTTGCTGCGATTGTGCGACGGGGTCAGAGAAATAATCACTGGGAGGGGCAAAGTGGAAGCTCACAGGGTAACCAAAGTGGTACACTGGTTCTGCGATGACGTGGTCGTACTGTCCAGATGGCGAGACGCCGATAATCATAGCGAATAGCATTAGAGCCGAAAAGAGCCAAAACAAATACTCCTCTCCTAAAAGTAATCCGCAAATGACTGTGATGAACAGAACCACGCCCAAAAACCTTCCCACCTCTCCTTCCACAAAATGATCTCCCCTCGGTGCCGACGAGGTCCCGAACTGTTTGTATCCGGCCATCTGCACACCTTCCTTTTTCGTTGAGATTTTCGGCTTCAGGTAGATCGGCCTCGATAGTTGGGTGGTCCCCCTGTCTTGATTGTCAATGGGCTCGACGCCCCCCCAATTTATTCCCGGGCACTGGTTCACCCCAGTCCATCCCTTCGGTTTGTCCACCTCATATTCAGCGTACAGTAACCCCCCGTCATCCGAAAACCCGCTCGCGCTCACAATCTCCACATAGCTGTGTAAGAAGAAGGGCACATCATCGCTGATCGGGGCGCCAAAAAAGAACTCTCCCTGCCGGTTTCTGCGCTCCTCGACTTTTTTTCGGTCCTTCTCAGACTGTTCTGCAGCCATTCGCTCGCTGGTAATACAGTCGACGCTGTTTTTGTTCTCCAGGGCGTATTCATAAACACTTCCTCGGGGGGTCGTGAAGCGGAAAGTTGTCAGCTTTGCCCCGTCTTTCTCTCTCACAGTCAGGGCGTGCGAGCTAGCAAAGGTTTTCGTCTGTGAAAAAATTGTTAGGGTTAGGCGAAGTCTTCTTGTTAGCATGCTGTAAACCGATCGATGCCATGTCACGTTTCGTGTCTGGCAATTTCTACACGTCATCCGAGGAGGTTTCTCAAACTCAAAACGACTCTCGAAAAGCTATCCCTCTCACCTCTTCCTCTTCTGGCTCCTCCTCACTAAATCCCGGCGTAGCTTGCATAGTCCCGTTGGTATATAATTTAATGGTACATAACACTTTTTCGTAAAACCGCGCCCCCCCGAGAGATTTCCCCCCCCCGTAAATATCATCTTCATTTTTTGTCTTTGCACCGTCTCTCATCCTTTTGACATCACAATCGACGGCAGCCATGATGTACATGACTTTGAATGGACTTTCGCGTTTAATCCGGGACTGAATCGCCGTTGCCACCTTCGGTAGTGCTTCCTTGGCGTTGTGCATCAAAGGCATGCTGCTATGGGCTAATCCGAGGGGATTCTGGTGCACGGCTGTTTCCATACCTTTGCTGGTGGTCAACTTGGGTTGCAGGCCGCTCTTTGGAACGTACCCGTCTTTATCGACGTAAGTAAAAATCATGTCTTCCTGAATAAGATCCAATGGTTCCTTTCCATCTTTCACCATCTCGGTGAATGTGTCCTTATAATCGGACTCCTTGATGCCACTCCCGGTAGATTTGAAGAGCCGTGGGGTCTGAAGGCTTTTCCGATCCTCATCTCCGGGGCAGTATTCTGCAATCTCTCGAGGGCCAAAAGATTTCTTCTGCCAACGGACGTTCTTAACTGTAGAGTGCCCGGAAACCTGTTTCTTCTTGTTATCATTGTTGTCAAATTCATTATCATCAAATTTATCGTCGCTGTTATCGTCACCATCAGCTGGCTGCTTCTTCTTCGTGTAGCCCTGCACTTTTTTAAGAGTAACCTCTATGTTCAAATTCTGAAGTGGGTCCTTCACATGGTAAAATGAAGGTTGGGAGGAGTCCATGTTGTTGTGGTAATTTGGGCGAGAGATAGAATTCAAATTGGAGGGGAGAAGAGATGAGATTGAAGGGTTCTAGATGATCCTGCCGTCACAGAGAGTAAAACAGGGAGTCAAACAATAGTTCGTTAAAATCAGGTTGCTTAAATTGCCGGGGTAGTTTTAATTTGAAAACATGCTCCTCGTGTTTTATTTTTTGAAGAGGAAAGTTTATTTTGAAGGAAATGGGCCTCTTTGGAAAAAAAAAAGGAGCCGCCGAAGCAGGGCAGGAGCAAAAAGATGCAGGCTCAGCAAATTCCTCACCGGTCTTTCAGGACCAAAAGAGCCGGCTGGAATCTGAGCTATCGGCCATGACCGAGATAACACTAAAACTAACTGACAACGTTCTCTCCTTCTCCCCCACCGCGACTTGGGAGCTCACGGAGAATGAAGCGATAGTAGCGAGAAATCGAATATCTGAGTTAGAGAAGGAAGTCGAAGAAGCTACTCGAAAAGGGATGAAGTGGAAAGCGGAGGTCGAGGATGTCAAGAAACAGGTGAGAGATTCCTTTGACGAGTTTTTTGGTTCGAGGACGGATCGTTTCTCGAAGAAACCGTTTCTATCGTGTCTATCCTGCACGAAGTTCTGACAAAACGAGTACTCACATATACATGATGACGGGGCTGTATCCTGTATCCTTTATTACCTTTAGCTCAATGTGCACAAATTCAAGCACTCTATCCTCTTGGATATGCTCGCTGTCTCCCAGGCTGACGCCACAGCTTCCTCAGCGAAGCTCGAGAAAGAGAGGATAAGAGTTGATCAGTATAGGAAGGAGGTTGAGAGGGCATACGCGCTCTGTGTGGAGCATGGTGTGAATATTGAAAAGGAAACCTTGACTTCAGAATGAATGAAAAACTTCTGATGCAGCCGGCGCCTGAAGGGGCCAACTTCGTGGTGTTCTAAAAGTAGCTTGCAATTTAGTGATTTTTTGTGTAACCTAACAGGGATTCTACTGCAAAATTGTCTACTCTCCATTGCTTCGTGTTATCTAAGAGGAGAAACATCTCGAAAAAAAGTGGAAGCTACGTATCGAAGGTCGGACTCGCAGAAATATGCTGAAATATTTCCCTATTTCACCCCCTTTTCTCCTTCAACCTGCCCGAGTCGACAACCTTTCTTTCTGAGCGATGCAGCATGACCAAACCCACAACAACGAGCACCACGCCCAGCCAAAAAAGCAGACCACTTTCTAAAGGCGAACTTAATTTGGGTAAAACAGACACTGCCAAAAACTGAAGTCCAACAACAAGCCCACCATTGGCAATCGGTCCATATTTTGCCCTCCCCTCCATCAGCAAACATAAACTAATCACACCTATAAGGAGCGAGATCAGCGTGGAGCAAATCAATGGCAAAGGGGGCGGGAGAGAAGAAAGAATGCTTGACATTGTGCTTGTGACCACTGCCTGAGTCGTTGTGAGGAGGGCCGTCAGAACATACGGTGGGAGAATATATTTCATTTTCGTTCTTTTACGAGGGAAGGGAACGAGGAGTGATGGGGTGCTGGCCTTATTTCAGGAGATTTTGCATAGCCTAACGTGTCAACGTGCCGCACGAAGAATGATAGAGGAGTCAAGCTGAAAATAATTTATTTGTTGAGTTCGGTGCACTTACTTTCGAACTTTTTGATGATTTTTTGGGACCGATTTTTATTCGATTTTTTCAGATTTCTTTTGTTATTTTTAATTCCCCCCCCCCTTTTTTTTTCAGAGGGATGTCAGCATCGCCGGCAACATTGCTAACTGCGGCTGAGATCGTCCCGCCGAAGGCGAAATCCGACAAACTTTATGACAACCTAACTCCCGAACAATGTAGAATTGAGATCCGGCAAGGCAGAGTTTGTAAGTGTTATTCTATCACTAGCGCGTTTACAGTGTTTTTCTATCACTAGCGCGTTTACTATCAATTCTTACTAATTATTTTTTTAGGGTGGAGCGATGACGATACAGACAATTTCAAGTTTTATCTCTGCTGCAACCACGAGGGGATTGCTTTATTTTTTGCACCCGAGAGCCATCCTACAGATCGTCCCACAAGGTTTGTTCTTCTTGGTTTCTCATTTTGCTTTGGTTTAATGGCCGAAGTTGTACTGCAGGAGATCATGGGTGAGACAACCAGTGGATGGTTGCTGGGCTTTTGGGTGGGATTGGTACTGTCAGTGATGTTCATGTTCATGGAAGCGTGCTTTACTTGCGATTGCATCAGGAAGCGAATGGATGAGTCTAAAAGCACACAATCTGGAACAAAAAAAAATGACCAAGAGATGGCATTCAATTGCTGTCGTTTTTTGGGATCTTTGGGAGCTTGCTGTTTCTTTGCTCCGGGCGCTATTGTCAGTTTCTTTGGGGCTATTCTCATTATAGCAAATCAACGGGGCATCTCCTTTGGCGCTTCATTTATCTTCTGTTCTTGGGTTTGGTTGTACGGCTGGATTAATGCCCAAGTGATCTCAGTGCTGATATTGCTTGCAAAATTCAAATACCACACCAACTATGTTGAATTGAGTTACACTGAGCCAAGTGCTGTGTAGTGAAAGAGGTGAACGAATGACATTACTCTCATTGCATTGCGCAAGTAAAAAAAGAATGACAAAGTTGTTAGATCTAGGAAATAAAATAACCTACTCTAATACATTAGCGATGCCACCACCTCCCAATTTTATTTCTCTTTCGTGCGAGAGCTGCAGCTTCCTCATCGCCTTGGCAAGTTCTTTCTGCTGGAGCTCTGCAGCTCTCTGCACTTCCACGAAGGTTTCTTCCATTATTCCCACTTTGCGTTGCCATTTACGTTTCAGCCGCTGATTTTTTTCCTGTAATGCTACAATTACATCATCCTTCTCGTTGGAGGTCAGCTTGGCTAATGAATCATAGTTGAAGGACTCCACGCTCGATTCGGAATCTGAGGAGTACGAATCGTTGCTTTTGACATTCTTCTTCGAGCCCCTTAGACCATCGAGATGAGTCCTAACATTATCGGCCTCCAGAAAGCCGCCGTTCTTCTGCGAGTCCTTGACGTCATTCAAATAGTTCGCATCATTATTGCCTTCATGAGTCCTAACATTATCGGCCTCCAGAAAGCCGCCGTTCTTCTGCGAGTCCTTGACGTCATTCAAATAGTTCGCATCATTATTGCCCTCATTATAGTTGCCCTCCGCAAAACTAACATAGCTCTCATGCAGTGGCTCAATTTGAGCAGGCTGACGAGGTACAGGTGGGGGAGAAATCCCGCCCTTGTGCAGCATTGATAAAGCAGAAGTGTATAGTTCTCGCTGCGTTTTCTGCGGCGGAGGGGACCGTGCACGACCTTTCCGAAGGACAAAGGCTCCCTTGTTATTGGTATCTACATTTTGTTTGTTGTTTGTGCTGCGGTTGTTGTTGTTGTTGGTGTTGTTTTCCCAACCATTTTCAGTTGACAAAAGTGGAAGGGAAGGAAGCTGGCGTTGGTGATGAGTGTGATGTGTATCTGGGTCTATGGAATCACAAAACTGCTTAAGTGTGGACTCGTACGTGTTCCACTGGCTATGGATCCGTGTTGAGGCTGCTTGAGAAAAGGTTGAAATGAAGCTTGTCCCACTCATATTCTCTGCCTGATCTGCCATGGGCTTCAGCTACAGTTTAACAACTGTCTGTCCAAACTAGGTATTTTATTAGGGTATTTTGGGTTTGGGTGAGGTTCTTTTACATTTTCTTTTGTTTTTTTTGGGTTAAAAATCTGAAAATCTTCCATCATCATCTCCCATCACCAGCTGCCCAGCAACACATCGAAAGTAATTTGGCAAACAACACGTAACACGCCCTTATTGCCCCCCAAAAAATGTCAATATTTTACATTATCAACCATACCAAAAATGCCGGCAGAGCAAAAAATGCCACCGTTAAGCGCGAGGCACCAGCCAAAATTTTCTGACACACACCAGTTCCATCTGTGTATAGCTGGAGCAGTCCCAAACCGTAATTACAACTAAGGCAGTAATCTTCTTCAAACTGGGCGTCCAAGCCATACCCGCAAGTCTTGCATGTCTCATGGCAGGAGCAGTCAGCAATCACAGTGGGCGTTTCGGGGCTCATCAAACAGCCAGTAGCCGAGAAGAAGTCATCATCCCCACCAACGAGGGAACCAAAGCTCGCCTCATTGCCGGTTACCATTTCAAATTTCAAGCTCGAAGCAGGGATTTCAGTCGCTATAAAGATGTTGTTGTTGTCGTTACTCCGAATGTGGTCCAGCAACACATCGTTGGTAAAGGTTACCAGAACCTCCGCCTCAAGTGCTGTGTCAAACATGAAAGAAACAGACTCTTTCACATCAGCTTGTAGTCTACAAACTACAACGAGTTTGCTGTCTTCGCTTTCAGTGTCAACGTTGTCATCACTACCGCCGCCAGTATCGTCACCATCGACATCGATGACAGATATATCCCTTACATATGTAATCGAGACAACGCTAGCAGCTATGTTGTTGAAACTTTCAACCACTGCCGGACTGTGCCTGGCCGTGCTGAAGTCATCTTTCGTCATCATCAGCCCATACTCTATCATCTGCATAAACTGCTTCTCCTCCAGCGTGCCAAACCGTGGAACATCCCTCTCTCGGACGTTTGTCATAGAGAACTCGACCTTGTAATTCTTCTCGACAAATACAGGCAGAGTAGGTGCCATTGTGTCCTGGATTTCCGTAGGGGCTGTTGTTGGTGCACTCGTTGGCGACCCCGTTCTAACCGTCGGAGACGCCGTCTCGATAGTTGGAGGTGCCGTCTCGATAGTTGGAGACGCCGTCTCGATAGTTGGAGGCGCCGTCTCGATAGTTGGAGGCGCCGTCTCCAAAGAAGGCGAAGCTGTTGGAAGCATAGTGGCTTCAGTTGGAGCACTACTATGTGGAGCGTCAGTGGGAGGACTGCTAGGACTGCAACTGGGAGCGTCTGTTGGGGCCGAAGTTGGCGCGTCGATACACCTGCTGACACCCGCAACATACGTATAGCAAGTGGACGACTGGCAGTCAGTATCAGCAATGCAGTTCCCCCCCTGGGTGCACTTAGGACAAGTGTCACCGCCACAGTCAATATCCGTTTCCATACCGTTTTTGATGCCATCCAGACAATTCAAAGTGGTTGGTCTCTGCGATGGTGCCAAAGAAGGAGTCGCTGAGGGCAGATTTGTAGACGGGGCATTAGTTTCCATCGTGGGAAGATTAGTTGGGTGAGCAGAAGGCACACTCGAGGGCGAGCCTGTAGGCTGAGAGGTGGTTGGAGAGTCCGTCGGAAATGGCGTCGTCGGCGACGAAGTCGGATTAAAGGACGGAGAAGATGTCACCAGAATGCTCGGGGCCGGGCTCGGCGAATCGGTTGAGTGGTCGACGTATTGAGTTGATGTGCAGGTGTCTGCAGCGCCTCCAAAAGTACGAAACCAGATGTCATTCTCAACAGCGCTTACAACAGTAGCGCTTGATCTACACCCACCGTGTAGTCCGCTCGGCCCACAGAAATCGCTATAGAAGTCAGAATTCCTTGGGTAATAGTACACGAAGGCGATGCACATTTCATTCTCGCTGCCCAGCCCCCAATGCCTCCTGTCAGAACTCGTAGTAGTGTGAAAGCAATTCATCTCAAAGGAGTCTCCCTTTTCTATTGTCCATTGGGTATCAGCTTGAGGATTAGGAGACTGAAAGGCAAAGCTACGATTTGTGGTGCGTATGACTCGTTAGTTATGTTGTTGCGTTTTCATATAAAATGTTTTTTATGTTTTTCATCATGAGGCATGAGGGTGGTTCTCCTGGGTGGGTAATAAGAAGAGAAAAGAGGGGGCTTGGCTGCTACTGCTCTCTGCTCACTCTCCTCACCTGTACCACTCAGTGACTGCCTCATTGATGACTACACCGTCCCTAATATGTTTCAGGCTCGACGCCTCCCCAACCTGGTGCATGTGCAAGGCCACGTCCAATATGTTGAAGGTAGTCGGGCTCGAGAAGCCATTGGTGCAGCTTCCGGGACATTCCATCGTACTGTGCGAAAGGCCTGCTGGAAGGTATTGATTCATCATTGTCAATCTACCGTCTCCAATCTGAAAAACGCCTAAGTCGTACTGCTGGGGCTCCGTCGTGTAGTATACTATCACACCGCTGCTGTCAACAATGCTCCCCGAGTAATTAGGATTGTCATAGTGAGTCTGCATGCTGAACGTCCGGTAGCCGTTGGCTCCCAACCGAATTCCGATCCCTTCGGGGAAAGCTGTCCCCAATATTCCACTCGCCCATGCCCACAACAGGTTCTGCTCCTGGCAATTGTTCTTGTTTGTTGTCTCGCAACCAAAGAGGGTGAAGTGGTGCACGTAATCCCTGTTCTCTGGCTCAATGAGGGCCTCAAACGCGAGGATATATGACTCTTCGCTCATATCCGGCATTTCTCCCTTAACGCTCTTGTAGTCTGTCTTTATGTTCGGCAAGTTATAGTTGTTGTTCAGGACGGTGAAAGTCCTGACATTCGGGTCGTTCTTGATTGCATCGAGGCGTTGATCCGACTGCGTGTGGTCGATGACTCCCTCAGATTCAAAGAGGTTCAGCTTGAACGAGTGCCTAGATGTACCGTGATATGACAGCATATCCAGGCCGTACGGCGAGTACGCGACAATGAACCTTGTCGGGTCACCATCATTCTTTATGGGCCTATCCTGCAGGTCGTTGGTCTCAAGGGCACGGGAAACAATAATTGTCGTAGACGAATCGTCCTGGGTGCCCCAGTGGCCAACCCAGTCCGATTGACAATCCGCCGAGGGCATACTCTCACTCAGGGCGTAGTAATCACCCACAGTCAGGGTGGATAGGTCTGAGTCATCTACACTAGCCACCATGAGGTCAGCACCCCGCATACCACCAGCCTCAGCCAGACCCAAACCAACCCACCCGGTAGTGGGGGCTGTCAACTTGAAGTACATGCTCCCGCTGGGAGCGTCATAGTGCCAGTGGAAAGTATATCCTAAAGACCCCGAGGGAATGTAAGTGTTTGTCCAGGTGTGAGCAACCGGGTTGAAAGCTTCACCCAACTCAATTGATAAAAAGAATACAAGAGCCAGGTACTGAAAGCACAAAGATCCCATCCCTGAGAAATTAATCCAGATTATCCAAAAATATAAAGGGGGAAGAAAGTCTAAATTTAGGTGTTCTTTTTTTTGGATGGCAAAATTTTTTTTTTCTTTTCTTTTTTTCCTTTTGAGCCTCCTTTTTTTTGCAAAAAACTTCAGAAAATGAAAAAAACCAAGGGAATTAAGAGGAGGGACCAGCAAAACTTCTTTCCCCCGCTTACTCAACGAC